>Ga0206129_10001586_pt1 | contig 30299 bp, 23 predicted proteins | sample Helgoland_Spring_8_FD_148616 | JGI IMG/M metagenome (GOLD analysis project Ga0206129, IMG submission 148616) | Pelagic subsurface seawater microbial communities from Kabeltonne, Helgoland, North Sea - Helgoland_Spring_Bloom_20160502_2 | ecosystem: Environmental > Aquatic > Marine > Epipelagic ...
GTACTTCATTATGAAAGCTGTGATTTTGATATATTCAAAAATAAATTCAAAGGTCTTTCTGTCCAAAATAAGAAGGTACCCATCCCCTTCCCTTATTACAACGACTCAATTGCTGCGGCAAAAAAGAATGATGAAAAGAAATTATACAGTATCTATAAAAAATATCGTGTTGAAAAATAAACAACTATTAAATTTCCTAATTATCTTCTTATACTAAATTTAGTATAAGAATTTATATATTGTTCTATTTGTTGCGATAGTATGTATTTTGTTGCTGGGAGCCCATATAATTTTGAATATAGTCTCCCGAATCTCCAACATCGGACATAATCTGAGTTAGTGGATTACTCTCGACCGTACCGATAGCCCAATTAGGTTCGTGCATTAGATTTACAGGCATTGCTCCGCAGGCACTGTTATTTTCACATTCAGCCTCCGTGGTGTAAACACCATTAATATGGCCACGAGGAATATTATTAACTTGGTGGCATTTACTAAAGCCTGGTTTAGCGCCTGGTTGGCACGTCCAACCAACAGGAGTTGTTGGAAGTGCCCCGCACTTGGTACTGTTTTCACACTGGGCTTCTGTAGCGTAAATTCCATTGGAACCGTCAGGTGTTGGGATACCAGCGACCTTTTGACAGCGGCTGTATCCAGGTCGAGCTCCCGGTTGACAGATGTAGCCAGTTTTCAAACTAAAACTTTGACAGGCTTGCTTACATTCAGCCATTGTCTGGAATCTACCAGCGCGTGTGTTTGCTGGTAGATTTACCATACGACATGTATACTCATAGTCTCCCGATGATTTTGTGCATTGATATGAGAAAAGGGTAGCAGTTTTGCAGTGTTTCTGACATTGAGCCATTGTTGCGTAGTAGCCTTTTGATTCATCAGGTGCTACTTGTTGTAAAACGCATCTCCCACCTTCGCATGAGAAGGAGCGTTTAAAACTAAAACTTTGACACGCTTGCTGACACTCTTCTTTTGTGCTGAATCTACCAGCTCTTGAGTTTGGTGGTAGATTCACCATGCGACAGATGTATGTCCCGTAATCTCCAGATGCTTTTGTGCATTGATAAGAAAATGGTCTTAATCCGGGGGATGGTCTTAATCCGGGGGATGGTCTTAATCCGGGGGATGGATTTAAATTTCTGTTGTTTGACATTCTTTTTATTATGAGATAAAAAATAAAAATTCTTTACTAAAATGGAATTTATAAAATTATCTCAAGAAGTAGTCGACATATCAAAAAAATTAGAATCAATATCAAAAAAAATGATAAAGAGTATACATAGTATCGAAGAGGCTGAACAGTCATTAAAATCATCCAGTAATGTGAAATATAAACCATCAGAACTACCACCAGCCGGAATCCGACACAGTCAGCCCTCTGAGAGGTGGCAACAGTCTCTGAGAAAAGAAATTAGTTATATTTTATAATGAGAATATAAATATAACTATAGTAGACGAATTAAGAAAAGAAGCTAAACAATGTATGGTGATGTAGAATATTTTAGAAAATGCTTAGGTAGATACACTTTTTAGAAAATGAGATGGTACGGTTACCACTAACGCCTATTAATTTATATTTTTTGTAAATATAAATTCTTTCTATTCCTATTTCTATTCAAAATATGATTCTAATTATTTATGGGAATGAAATTACACTGGTAACCAATAATTAGTTTGAGATGAGATAGTGAGATGAGATCTGGTATCACCGTTGGAATGTAAGATATATCTTCGTCTATATTTCTCCCGAGAATATTTAACTCTGGGTACATAGTACGTCTCATATTATTAATTCCCCAAGTCCAAACATGCCCCGATGAATCAACAGCGACCGAGTGCTGACCACCGGCTCCTATTTGAACAATGTTGCCTAATCCTTCTATTCTCCGAGGTTGATAGCGATATCTCTTACATTTCGAGTTAGTCTCGCATGTGATTGGATCTACGCCCAACTGTCCGCACATATTTCGACCACATGTTAATACAGTTCCATCATTCAACAGAAACAGATTATGACCCCAACCGGCACTGATGGATACTACAAGTTGGTTTCTGGAAAAATCCATAACGTGTGGTGATGGCACTATATACGGTCGAAGGTTATCGGATGTCGCCAGATTCTGAAAATCTCCTGTTTCCACTCCTGTTTCCACTCCTGTTTCCACAACTGCTTTTCCAACCTGACCCACCTGATTATGTCCCCACGAGTAAACGCAACCAGACATGCTGAGCGCTAATACATGCCATCCACCGGACCCCGTCGAAATTTCTCGAAAGTACAGTTGTTGGAGAATTTTAGTTGGTTGGTAGATATCATGATCTGTAGATATCCCATTAAACCCGCGTTCACCCCACGTGTATAGTTTATTGTCAAGTGATAGTGCAACAGTGATTGTACTACCAGTCATAATACTCTTGAATAGAACCTCTATCTCATGACCTGAACTATCCAAATCCTGAGATGGTACAGTGACCCTGGTAGGACTCCTGACAGGTCGGTCGTAGTCTTGTAATTTAATACCTAAACGCCCACAGCTAGCGTTTCCCCAACCCCATAATCGACCATTGTTGTCTAAAACAAAGGAGTGTGAATACCCAGCCGCCCCGTCGACAATGTTTTCTAACGATTCTACTCTTTCGGGATATTCACCCGTTCCATCATGCCCCAATCTGGAATTGCCTACTTTACCCCACGTGTATACATGACCCTCTGTAGTAATAACCATTGCATGAACACCACCGCAAATAATCTTTTTTATACTAATATTAGAAAATACCTCTGATATTTTCACAGCATCAGTGCTCTCAAACATATTACCAAACACTAGATAATCAGGAGATGTCTCAGGTGTTTGGGGTGGTTTTTTTGCGTGGACATCAACGAGACTCTCAATGCGTTTCAACTGCTTTAGAATCTTACCAAATTCTGTCGCTATTTGTTTGCTCCATCGAAATGTCGAACTTTTAATTTCCCGACCCTTTGTTAGGAAGGCCAGTCGACACTTTGAGATATGCGTACCAAAAGCGTGAATGGTTCTTGCCCACGAGGTAAACCATTTATATATCTCTTCTTCATTAGTTATAACAGCCGATAGTAATGTTTCTATGATCGTAGTAGCTTGGTTATTAATTTTATTATTCTTTTCAATGATTATAGTTTCTAAATTATTCATCATCATGTATAAAAATTATACAGGATAGAAAATATATTCTTTTTATGTATTACCGACGTTGCCTAAATAGTACATGTGTATGGAGTGTCGATACCGAACCAAGTTTCACATGTAAAATTAATACCACCATCTCTTAATACCCCGGATACAAAACTTGCACAATTTTCAAATAACGGGTTATATATATGTTTCTTATTGATACGACGAATAAATGCTTCCGGGTTTGGAGTGGATAACCAGGCTGTAAGGTATTTTTTCCGGTATCCAGGTAATATATCTTTTCTACATGGTTTACAGTTATTCTTACACTTAGATTTATAGGAAGCACACGTGCGACCACTCGTTAAAATATCGGGAGAATAAACTTTACTGTTATCGACAAGACCATAAGTGTTGTCGATACATATAGTATTGTCGAATACACGAACTTCGATAGCCACGTGGGGTATAATCCTATTAAATAACGTGCGTTGATTGTAAATTAGATATGGACGTGCTTGGATACTTATGTTAAACCCACTAACTGGTATGAGTAATGTGTATATAATAATATTCTTTGTAAAACTACCGTTTAAAATAGATGTATACATTATCATTCCACTGAATGATAAGGTGTAATCCCCTAATAATCATCTATGTCCATAGCGTCGTTTCCATACCAACACCGTTGATTATTGTTGATTATATGCATCAGGGTACTTTCCTCTCCCAAAAATCTTTCCCATTTTTCCCACAAGTCGTTGAGAAGTGCTTTACATGAGCAAAACCACCATAGTTGATATTCCGAGAACTTGGAATTGCGTTTCATATCGAAAAAATCACGAGCGCCTACTTTGAACTGCTCAAAGAACCAGACATTGGAGTCTTCTACGTTTTTATTGGAGCGAACTTGTCTCAACCACTGTTTTCCAGTTTGACTCATACTCATTTGATCAGAAAAGTTGAGATAGTGTAGTAGAGAGCGACTTATCACGTGATTTGGGAGGGGTTCCATCAAAATCTCCATTTCGTATTCCGGAAGTTTGTAAAATTGGAAGGTGCCTGGAATTTCCACAACTCTTCTCGAGTACTCTCCCGAGCCGAAGAATCTATCTAAAAATTGATGGTTAAATTTCATGGTAATCCATGGTAGTCTTGGTAAATTAAACCCGTCCATTAATAATCGATGTTCGTCCAACATCTCCTCTGGTGCGTTCTCGGTATCAATGAGGGTAGTATACTTATGTAGGTTGTTGTGATCAATATTTGCGAATATAGTCTCACCCATTTTAGTAGGGTCCTTCGACCCTTCACTGTAATATAAAATTACTTGTTTATTCTTATTAAATATAGTAGTCTGCGTAGATGCCATATTGTTTCTGTCTTTCTTCACCTATCGCCGGATAAAAGTCAATTTCACCGTGAAACCAAAAATGAATAGATAATATAATTTAACGATTTGATAAAATGTCTATTGAACTAATTATTGGTCCCATGTTTAGTGGGAAAAGTACAGAATTACTACGCCGTCTGAATATTTGCGCAGAGATGGACTTACGTGTCCTCTATGTAAACAGTAGCTTGGATGACAGAACAAGTACCAGTTTCTCCACCCATAATCCCACAATGACGTCGGTCGGGAAAATAAAGGCGACTAAAGCCGACTCATTAGAGGGTCTTGACCCAGATACCTTTGATGTAATCGGTATCGATGAAGCCCAATTCATCCCCAACTTGAAAAAAGATGTTTTAATTCTCGTAGAAAAATTTGGGAAACAAGTGTTTATCGCAGGTCTTGACGGTGATTTCAACCGCAACAAGTTCGGGGAAATAATCGAGTTAATCCCTCTCTGCGACAACATTGACAAACTATTTCCCTTCTGTACTGAATGTTGGAAACGCGAGAGAGTTGTCAAAAAAGCATTATTTTCATTTCGAGCATCAGACTCCGGTACAAGCGCTGTAGTGGCTATTGGTGCTGGAGATATCTACAGTCCACTGTGTCGGCGATGTTATCTGTTATTACGCCCATGTTGAAGAAGATAAATGAGGTGAAACAAATTATTTCGTCTGTGTACATTTAGTAAAAATTGAATAAATTTTATTTTTAATATTAAAAATAAAATTTATGTCTAAACAAAAACTAGGACAGTTTTTCACAACAAACTACGCATACATACTGAAAAATATGGTTATACCCGAAGTTGTAACTACGATTGTAGAGCCATTTACAGGTAATGGTGATCTACTAAACTTCTTGGATAAAGAATTCATAGTTGAATCTTATGATATAGATCCAAAATTACCGACGACTATCCAACAAGATACACTTATGAATCCACCGTGCTATGATGGAAAGTTTATTTTGACAAATCCTCCGTATTTAGCAAGGAATAAGAATGATGATAAAAGTATTTATGAAAAATACGGTTATAATGATCTGTATAAATGCTTTATTTGTACAATTATTAAAAGCAAGTGTCTAGGTGGTATCATCATAGTTCCGCTAAACTTCCTTTGTTCTATTCGAAAAAGTGATATAGCACTGAGAAAAGTATTTTTATCAGCATTTAACATTGTTTTATTAAATATTTTTGAGGAAAGAGTTTTTGATGATACAGGGTATTCAGTGTGTAGTATATCTTTTACCCGAGACGAGAATGTTTCCAATGATATACCTACATGTGTGTACCCATCTGGTAGAGAGTTTTTATTTACATTATCACCAGAGAATAATTTCACAATTGGCGGTGAAATATATAAAATACCAACCGATAAAAACTTTAATACCGAGAGAGCTACGAGATTAACAAAACCTGAAAATATCTCAAATATTTTATTAAAATGTATCGATGATAATATTAATAGCAAAATTAGACTAGAAATAGTATCTGATGATAAGCGGTATATAGATACAACGAAAAAATTATCGGCAAGAAGTTATGCGACATTGGTATTCAAGAAGAAAATATCACTGACAAAGCAGAAAAAATTAGTACTGGAATTTAATAACTATTTGAACAAACAGCGAGAAACATATAACTCATTATTTCTATCTAATTATCGGGAAAGCAATACTATAGCCCGTAAAAGAATATCTTTTACACTGGCATTTAAAATATGTGATTATATTCTATCTACAATATAAGTCGACGCTTAATTTTTATTTTAATGAAAATGAAAATTATATCAAGGAAGATATAGGTGATAAATGAGTTTAAATAAAATTATTACACTACCGTTAAAAAAATTACGAGTCAGTAATCAACTAGAGAATAATAAATTAGTTTTTGATGCTATTATGAAAGATGATAAAAAAATGTTTAAGAATAATATTAATCCCAAAGAATTAGAGAGAACGCTTATGGATCTTAATTTTTCACACGAAAAATTATTGAGAGAATGTCAGGAAGATCCAATTAAATGCGCCCTGTTATCAAGACTAATCAGTAAAAACGCATCAAGACAGGGATCTAAAGTTGAAAAATTACAACTAAATACTTGTAATACATTCAGTAAACACTATGGTATTACTATTGAAAAATTATCTGCTAATGCATACAGACCGACGAAAGCAGGTATTATTGTAGACAAAAAATGTATGAAGGAACATAGTATTCAAAAGCATGAATGTTTAAAATCATTTGATGGTAAGATTAGTGGTAAGATTAGTGGTTGGATCTTCGCCAAAGCAGTATATGCCTCTGGTGGGCATCAAGATAACGTATTTGAAGAAGCAGATATATTTTGTAAGTGGGTTTCTACATTCAAGCCTAATTCTAAAGAGCTTTTTGTGGTATTAATAGATACCGATTTGACAGAAAAATTTACAATGTTGAAAGAAAAATATTGCAATGAAAACTTGTTTATTGGTGGGCATGTTAGTTTTCAACAATTCATTAGTGATAAGTATGTCTGAATATAACTACCTGAATTTTGAACCACGGCTTGAACGAATCTGGAACATTTTAGAATTATTAGTTTTAAAACGAAAGTAATAATTCTAAAATGTTATTAGAACTAGTAATGATTGTAAAAAACTCAGGTGATGATATTATCAAAATGCTGGAAGCAGCGCGAGACCATATCGACCACTGGACTATTCTCGACACCGGATCCGATGATAACACTATGGAAAATATTACAAAGACTCTTAGAAATGTCCCTGGGACATTATACAATGGTGTAGAATTATATGAAGACCCCTTTGTGGATTTTTCCACCGCAAGAAATAGAGCATTGGAGTTGGCAGGAGACACGTGTACATTTACCATTATGCTCGATGATACCTATAGTATACGCGATGGGAAAAAGATGAGAAAATTCTTGAAGAAAAAAGAAAAGTGCGTGAGAGAACAAGGCTACTATATCATTATTGAAGACTTGGAGAAACAATACCCGTCCATAAGAGTATTGCGCACTACCGATAAAATACGATACAAGCATAAAATTCATGAGAATGTCGTTCTCGAGAGGCTTGGAGGTACACTACCTGGAAGTGTATACGATGAAATCTCACCGTATATGAGCATGCGGACAAGTAGAAGGCGAGAGTCAGACATCGTGTATTTACAAGAAGAAATAGCAGAGGACCCACACGACCGTCGAATGCGTTATCACTTGGCAAGTGCGATAATGTTTAGAGATAAGGAGGAGGCACTGGTGCAACTTAATGCTATTATAGCCTACGACAACACTGATACACTGGATTATGAAAGTCGTATAATGAAGGTAATATCAGAACCCGACATGTCCAAGAACATTGATGAAGTCCAAGAACTGACAGAAAAGTATCCATCCGAGTCCGAGCCAGCGTATTTTATGGCTCTTTTGAAAAAACGCGAGGGTAATTATAAGGAGGCCTACTCCTGGATTATTAAAGCCTCTAGTACTACCTCCGAGATTGCGCATACCATTCAGAAACATATCAGTACCTATGAAATTCCCTATATTTTCGCCGATTTATGTATCCAGCTCGGAAAGTTGGATGCTGCTGAAAAGATTATTAAGACATATCTACCTAAAACGAAAGACCCACGACTCCTAAATATGGTGTATGCTATTTCTAACATTCCACAAACGGGAATTACACTGGATACTCCTATCATTGTGTTTCACGCTACTGATTTGGTACATGGTTGGTACCCTGACAACTACAGAGGGTTAGGTAGTACCCACGGATCCGGATCTGAGATTATGGTATGTGAATTGGCTAAACAGTTTGCTAAAATGGGATTCAGAGTGTTTGTGTTTGGTAAATTCAACGGGATTGGAGACGATAATAGGGAATACGATGTTCAAGATGTATACAGTGGTGTTCAATACATTGATTCTGAATCGTACCAACAATTTATCGAAACCTATAAAATTAATATATTAATCGTATCCAGGGATACAAGTAAAATGTCCTATCATAAAAATGTTCAGAAAGTCTTTCTATGGGTGCATGATGTTCTTCCATACAACTCGCAGTCTAACCGTCTTCTCCACATACAGTACGATAAAAAACGCTTCAAAAAGATTCTTTGTCTCTGTAACTGGCATAAAAATTATGTAGCTACAGGAATTAATGCGAAGAAGCAGCAAATAGCAGTAACGCGTAATGCCATCGATACAAAGCGCTTTTTGCGACAACCAAAAAAGATACCCTACCGTTTTATATATGCTTCATCGGCCGACAGAGGGTTGGAGCATCTACTTCGTATGATACCAAAAATCCATGCGGAATTTCCAGAAACAACTCTTCATATCTTTGCTAACTTGGAAAGAATGAATGCAAAAGGTAATAATAAATTTTTACAAGATACGGCGGAAAGCTTGTCATACGTCACTATTAGAGACAGAGTGACGCAGGCCGAAATAGCACACGAGTATAGTATTAGCGATGTGTGGCTGTATCCAACGGACTTTACAGAAACTTATTGTATTACAGCACTGGAAGCACAAGCCGCTGGATTACTATGTGTCTGTACCAGTCTCAGTAGTCTCCCAGAAATTGTAGGGAATCGTGGTATTATGGGTGGGAAAGATATTAACAATCCAGTGGTCGAGGAAGATTTGCTACAACAGCTCTTCCGAGTATTGAGAGACCCGGAAGAAAAAGCACGACTTACCAACAGTGGTCGAGAATGGGCAATGAAACAAACATTCGAAAATCTAGCCAATGATTGGAAGGATAAATTATTCTGTTTATAAATTTATTAAGAAGTATTTTTAGATACTGGAGAATTTAAGTATTAACTGACTAGTAGGTGTAAAATTAAAATATTTTTATTTCTTTCTTATAAATAAAAATGACCATAGATAATTTAATAATTATCGGAAAAAACGTTAAAAACGTTGATTTAATTAAAAATTCAATTAATGAAAACACTGAAATATTTTTAGTTGATTCAACCACAACAGAAGAATATCTGTTAAACCATATCAAGGGAAAAACATACACGTCCGTAGGATATTTTGCGCACTACCAAGCCCCGGAAACTCATTCTATTACACCTGACGTAACGTACAACCTAGAGAACGACAAAGACGCACTCGTAAATTTCTGGAATAAATTTGAGACACAAACCGTTGACTATTTAGGATGTTCGACCTTGAAAAACGAAGTGTGGAAAAACACAATCACATATTTAGAAGAAAAAACGTCTAAACAATTTAGAGCGTCGGATGACAATACTGGAAATTTAGAAGCGGGGGGTGATTGGGTTTTAGAGTCGGACGGCGTGAATGTGAAAGATCTATATTTTACCGAAGAAATAAATGTATGGATGGGTTTGTTGGACCCGATACAGGATGTTTATAATTATATCTATACAGGTGCGGTACAAACCTTTAGGGTACCAGATGGTACAACAAGTATCAGTGTTGACGCTTATGGCGCATCTGGAACAACGGGTGTTACTTTTAGTCAAACAGGAAAAGGTGGTAGAGTCCAAGCAAATTTAACGGTAACTCCAGGTGCTACGCTAAATATTTATGTTGGTGGTGCACGTCAATACTTTGGAGCACCGATGTCTTCCGGTGGTTGGAATGGTGGCGGGAATGGACCGGGCGACTATTATGGAGGGGTAGGATTTCCTGGTGGTGGTGCTACAGACATTAGGATTGATGGGACTGACTTAAGTAATAGAGTGATTGTAGCTGGTGGAGGTGGTGGACCAGCGAATGTAAGCGGAGCCGGAGGAGCCGGAGGAGATGGAGGTGGTTTGGTTGGACAAAGCGGTACAAATCGTGGAGGTGGAGGTGGGTCTGAAACGAAAGGTGGAGAACGAGCATCTGGAGACTCAGATTATTTGGGTGGTTCAGGTGTTTTAGGGCAAGGAGGAGCTGGTAATGCTAATTCTGGAGGTGGAGGTGGAGGTTATTATGGCGGCGGCGGTGGTAGTTTTAATAGTGGTGGAGGTAGAAGTGGCGGTGGTGGAAGCAGTTATACTGACCTAACACTAAGTTCTTCTGTTATTCATACTCAAGGAGTACAAACTGGTTCTGGTAAATTAACAATTACAGTAACTCAGGGCGATGGCCCCGATGTCATACGGCCAGTTATAACGGTTACAACCGGTACTGATACAGTGTTACAGGGTTCTACTTGGACAGATGCTGGAGCCACCGCTGATACCGGAGAAACAGTTATCGTTGTTTCAAACACAGTAGATACAAGTGCTGCTGGTGTTTATACAGTAACCTATTCAGCAACTGATGCGACAGGGAATGTTGGAACGGCAACAAGGATCGTAACGGTTAATCTAGATACATTGAAAGCGGACGGGACACAGGTTCAGTGGGCGCACACAACAGGTAATTACGACGGTATACAATATGATTTGGTACCACCACAAGAATTAAGGGCCCCCTCAGGATACACGGTTGTGCTAAAGAATGCCTCCGAAAATATAGAGTATAACACGGGTTTAGAGTTTGTGTTTGATGTCGATACCTTATTGGTGCCAACGGGCAACATGAATGGTCGAGGATATGGGGGGTTATATTATATGAGCAGTAATGGTGGCAACTGGGACCACTGGAAGAGCAGTTATGTGGCGTTTGCGAGACCACGACCAGACACGACGGCGCCAACTATCATGTCTGGTGCAGTAGGAATAAATCTTACTGAGAACTCAGGCTCAGGACAAACGGTTTATACAATCTACGCCTCGGACGCTATAGGAGTGGTTAGTTATACCATTGGTGGAACGGATGCAGCCTTTTTAACTTTAACAGGAAATGTTGTGAGCTTAATCGCTGATCCGGATTATGAAGCTAAGATTAGCTACAGCTTTACCGTCTCTGCGAGCGATGCGGCGGGTAATACCAGTGCTCCGACAACAGTAACATTCTCGATAAACAATATAGAAGATGAGATTGCGCCAGTGATCACTGTTATCTCTGGTACTGACACAGTCGAGAAGGGTTCTACTTGGACAGATGCAGGCGCTACTACCGATACAGGTGAATTAGCTATCGCTTCTGGTGCAGTAGATACTAGTGTTTGTGGTACTTATACGATTACATACACTGCGACAGATGCATCAGGCAACACTGGAACAGCAACAAGAACGGTTACTGTAGTTGACACCACAGCCCCAGTTATAACAGTCGCAGCTGGTACAGACACGGTTGAACATGGTAGTTCTTGGGTGGATGCTGGAGCAACAGCCGACACCGGTGAAACAGTTACTGTATCAGGAACAGTTAATGGAAATGCCTTAGGAACTTATACAATTACATACACCGCTACAGATGCTGCATTAAATACTGGAACGGCAACAAGAACAGTTACTGTAGTGGATACCACCAACCCAGTAATTACACTCTCAGGCGACGCAACAGTCATAGTTGAAGTAGGATCTACTTACACGGATGAAGGCGCAACTGCACTTGATAACCACGATGGAAATATAACATCTAGTATTACTGCTATAAGTACAGTAGATACATCTACGGTTGGCACTTACAAAGTGACTTATAATGTAACGGATGCAAATAATAATGCTGCAGTAGAAGTCGTTAGAACAGTTAATGTCCTTTTTACAATTAATAATGTTTTCATAACTAAAACGTCCACCGATATCAGTGATTTAAAGTCTTCCAACTCATCTCTGAACCGTGAAATTACCGCAATCATTAAAACAATGTATAAGTGATTATTTTTCGCAAAAAAAAATATAATTATTTATATTATTGACTACGTAAAAAATATAAATAATTATATTCGTAAAAAAGATTATGCTAATATATTATGATGTTATAATATATTACTATTAATGCTTGTGGTAAGTTTACTTTTCAGTGATGAGTGGGTATTATTATTTTTCATTCGAATCGCATTCCCGGAAAAATGTAGTTTGATTCACTATCGTCTCTACACAGTGGACATGTTTGCGCTCTTGATCGGACCCATTAAATTATACAATCAGGGTGGAATATGTACCCGTGAATTGGTAATTCGTGGAAGGTATTTTGAGCTGTATCACAGCAAATACTATAATTAGATATTTTTATATTGGGTTAAACAGTCTTTAGACAATTTCCACCGAATGCCCTTGCATCCCATAAGTCCTTTCCTCTATTTCTTCTCTGTCATCGATAGTCTGATATGGTATAATACTTTTAATATATGTATACCATACTGTCTGTCTGTAGCCGAACCAATCGTCTCGAATACTTACAAAGCCTATTTGACAGCAGAATATAGTATCATAAAATGCTAACAACCCACATAAAATAAAACCAATATTCATATTTATTTAATGACGAAATTATATTCATTCTTATTTATCACCTACGTCTACGCTTTCTTGATCTAGATGTTGATGTTGACGAAGTAAAACTTTTATAGTTAGTTAGACCAACTCCTTCTATCTTTCCACCCGATAATTTTTTCCTAGATACGAAGAAAAGAAGAAGTAGAAAGATGAAGGAACTTAGACTAATAGATGCTACTGAATTTATATACAGCGTTATTACCCCTCCTAATAATCCAAAAACAACGGTGAAAAACAAAATAGTATTTCCAGTTGTTGTTTTAAGTAAATTTTTGGAAAATGCAAGATATATAAGTATATCAACTAGAATAATTATCAAGCTAATTATATTAACAACTTTATCGGTTTTTTCTAATTCTGTCATTTTATATTTAACAAATTAAAAATATATTTCTTCTAAAAAATATATTTCTTCTATTCTTTTTTCTCTGGCCACTGTTCTTTAATATAATCACTGATTTTGTTTACAATAGGTTTACAGTCGTAATAGGTTCCAAGATAAACTCCGGATGCTAATCCAGATATGAAACGCCACATTTTTATTTATAACAATATCTATTAAAGATATTGTTATAAATAAAAATGAATGTAATATACTTAATTATCGGGATAACAAGTGGTCTTTTTTATTCCTATATTGTAAGTCCAGTGGCTAAAAAGTATTACCCAACTATTTCACCGACATCCGTGCACAATCTACATAATGGTATTGGTAAAAATCCCATCTAGAATATTTATAAATTATAAATTATAAAAAATTATAAACAATAACAAAAAAGAATGCCCGAACTATATCTAAAATTTAAGGATCAATATGGTCAAGATATTGAAATTTCACCAACTGACTACAAACTATGTTATGGTCCCATACCCCCTTTCCTATTATCAGGTTTGTATACTATATCCCAGACTTCAGACTCATCCCATACTCCTACCCAAATAACTACTACGTTTACAAAATCCCAACCGAAACAGAAACCTGGCGAGAAGAAGGCGGTAGACGTAAAAATATGGTTAGTTATAACATCTAATTACTCCGATATGTGTAATGGCGGTAGCGGGTGCATACCTGGTACATTTGTTATGTTTTATATACAAATAGGAGCCGTAGGACCTTTGGGGACCCCGGACCCGGACCCCGGCCATGTTTGTACAATATTAACATATGTCGGTACCGACCAAGAATTTATCATGGGCGAGGCCCCCAATAATAAAACGCTAGGCAGATTCGTCCAAAATTATGTATATGGTCCTCTACCACCCAATCAATGTAATTATGGGGGGAGAAGTTCATGCACACAATGCGGTGCTTCTACATCACTAATACCGACCGCGATGCTTGGAACATATCCAAATATCACAGATTTTACGAGTGGGTTATACTTTTCCGGTCAATATCCGAAGACTAATACTTTACCCGGCACACCATCTTTTCCTACATGTATTACCGTAAGTACTGTTAAATCCTGTACACTACCTGTTATAACAAATAGTAATAGTACAGAATGTCATGATTACCCTAAACTCGCAGGTGGTAAATCATGTAATATTACATGTGATAAGCCATTTATAACTAAAGGTAATGGCGCGTACATGTGTTCGGATGATGGTAAATTAACACATACAGGTGATGCTCTTTTATGTACAGCTCCCACCTGGAATTGTTTAGACTATTCTTGTTCTTTACAACAAGATGGTAATGGGAAATATAAAAGTATTAATGATTGTCAAACTCAGTGTAAAAAACCATCGCCTCCACCCGGACCTTCCCCCGGACCTTCCCCGGGACCTCCACCTGGACCTTCACCTGGACCTCCACCTGGACCTTCACCTGGACCTTCCCCTTCCCCCGGACCTCCACCTGGACCTTCCCCGGGACCTCCACCTGGACCTTCCCCAGGACCTTCCCCTGGACCTTCCCCTGGACCTTCCCCAGGACCTTCCCCTGGACCTTCCCCAGGACCTTCCCCTGGACCTCCACCCGGACCTTCCGTGGCATCTATTTCCCCGCTGGCTATTTTATTAATAGGGACTGGTGTTACATGTCTCGCGGTATTTTTATTTATATTATATATATCTGTATCAACAGGTAAATCTAAAAAGGCAAAAGTCTCTAACAAATCTAACAAATAAATATTGTAGTTTAAAATTATTGTTTTAAATAAAAATGATTAGAAAACTTATTGGACCAGAATACCCAAAAACATCATGCGAGTGTAGTGAATGTCCGCAACCAAATAGTCTTCCAACATGGCCGGCCAGTGGAGCAAAAAAGGGAGATATAAATAATGTAGGACTTTCAACATGCTTACAAATGAATGATATTTCTCAATGCTCACCCACGAGTTACGTACGTAGTACCAAAGGGCCAAATCCTTACACTAAGAATCCTTATACCATTTTAAATCCAAATTTTGGATTAGAACCGACTCCAGGCTTTTTCAGAACTGATAAAGATTGCGACTGTGGGTGCGACTGCACGTGTACAGGAGACACGAATGAAGTAGTCTCCACAAACGATTCCCGACTTATATATCCATTGAGAGGTCCATCCCATCAAGACCTTGACAGTGTTCCGTGGACGGGAAATGTAAGGCTGAAAGATATTTACGATGAAAAATATACAAATTATGGGAAGAACTATACAAATTATAAAGATATCCACTCTGGGCAAATCATGTACTACTTGGATAAAGACCTTGACCCACCATTTAACTTACCGGTTTACACCATTCGAAGCAATATACAGACTGATGTTTTCAAGACCCCGATGGGTGGATTGTGGCCACAGTACACAAAAGTACCGACAACCCAAAACAGTCGGTATGTATCACCTCAACAGTTTACCCGAGACACTGTATACCAACGAGAAGACATAATGGCACTACAACAAGCACGACACAACCGCGAGAGATATGGACCAATGACATCACAATAATTATAAATTAATTCTGATAGAGTTAATTTATTATGCGTTAAAAAATGAAAGACGAGAATGAAAAGAAAATAATGTGTACAGTTTTATGGAATACCACACAATATATTTTATTATCATGTAAAGACGGATTATTAGCAGAAACATACCCTACTCTTTTTTTACCCGATACACCACCCCCTATAACGTTATCTTCCACAACCCCATCTTCATACACACCATCACCGGTTGAATCCTCTCCCTCTCCCTCTCCCTCTCCCTCTTCCGCTACACCTTCATACGCCCCCTCTTCCACTACACCTTCATACTCTTCATACGCCCCCTCTTCCGCTACACCTTCATACTCTTCATACGCCCCCTCTTCCACTACACCTTCATACTCTTCATACACACCCTCTTCCTCGATAAACACTCTTTTAAATATATTATCACCGTCTCCGCATGTTGGTGTACATATTCAAAATAATAATACATATATTATTATACCTGTAAATACCCCATCATCCGTATTTACTACCCCATCTTCGACTTCTTACAATCATGACTACCATTTTTTATGGCTTCTTCTGGTTCCATTACTGGTTGTAGGTGGTTGTTTATATAATAGAAAATATAGAAACAATAGCACTGTATGCCCTAAAACTAATGATAAAAAGTACGAATCCGATAATGGAGTCAATATAGAGGAAGGGTGTAAAAGAAATAAAAGTAATTTAGGCCTACCACAGGAGTCTAATGAAACAATAAAAACCAGATCAGAATCACCACATCAATATCCGTCGTCGCCCCGGAGGAGGCGGATTGGACGTCTCCCTAAAACTCTTAATATACCACCAGTCGTCAATTCACAACAGTCGAGACATATTAAATCAACCCATAATAGTCAGCCAAGTCATCAACACTTACTCCCTAGACCTAGACATATTAAATCGGCTGTACCGATTCATGACAGACCTCCGAGTAAAACTCTTCCGGATACTCCAGGTAATCCCAGACCTCCAACTGTGCATCCACAACATATATATCAACAGCCCAGACCTCCAACTGTGCCTCCACGTAAAAATAAAAAATTACTGCTTTCAATATAATTTATACTATTTTCTTAACAGTAGTTTGAGATACCGCGAGGAAAATTAAGTCGTCTGCTAAAATAACGAATTCAACACCATTCACAGTAACTTGTATATCAGTAGGTAAATCACCACTATTAGTATTTTTTATTGATAAAACACCATTAGAGTGGGAAAGAACAGTATTATCTGACAAATCAAGATGGGAGACTGCTACGGGAGCACTTGTCGCACCATTTTGCACTGTTGGTACATTGAATGCACCGGCGGAAGAAAGATTGGTAAATTGACCAGTAATGTTAACATTGGTTCCATATTTGAAATTCCCAGGAATATATTGAGATGACGCCATTTTTTATTATACTTTAAAAAAAACATATAATAAAAAATGAACACTTCAAAATATAATAATCCTACCCCGCCGTGGATAGAAACATTTTCCTTTGATTCGTATAAAGATACGTCAGAGGAAAAATATAAAGATATATATCCCACAACCGTCATGGACACTGTTAAATACTTTAAAACATACACCTCTGATCCAACTATGACATTTGCCGCATTCAAAGCCAATCCCGTACTCAACGCTACTGTTCTACTGTCCCAGTCTGATTTTACAAATGGTACTGTCAGATTACGCCACAGTGCGCATTACGTTCTGTCGGAAAATATTATCTTTGAACCAAATGCTTCAGATAATTGGATGCCGACAGCAGCTCAAAAATCCGGCGGTGCTAATGCTGACTACCCTACTGCTCCGTTTGGTGGTTATCATTTAGGATTCTTCGCAGCCATTACCATAGAAGCCGCTAATGTGTTCCTAGACCTCAACGGTAAGACACTGTGTCAATCTGTATTGTTTAGTGTTCAGCAGCGCTTCTATGCCAATATCGAACTTGCCAGTAGTCCATTCATCCCACTCCAAGGACCTGGTAGTTTTGGAGATACGATAGTCGCTGCTAGTAAAACATTGATAGCCAATGGTAATCTTGGTCTTTCATCCCATCATGGGATTCACGGTAATGGAATGAGTGAAATTATTATCCAAAATTTGACAATCCACGAATTTGAAGTTGCAGGAATAGCATTAAATGGTGGAACCAATTGTCTGGTAAGAAATGTTCAAATATGTAATATGTCCAATGATATCACCGTATTGTCCACCTATTCCTCTGCTCGCTTTATGCAGCCAACACTCGCAGCGATAGTAGCAGCCCAGCCGTCGGCAAGTTTAGGAGCAAAATCAGGTACAGATATATTGAATAGTTTGAATACCGCCATGGAGGAGGTAGTCACTGCTACCCGTAATGGAACCGCTATCCCCGACAGTTCTATATTCAAAAATAAGAGCGGTATTTACGATGGAGGTGGATACGGTATTCTTCTTAATTCAAGAGGAGTGGCAGTCCACGGATTCAAAAAAAATAGAGATGGTGCTATTGGAAATGAGAACAATATTATCCACGATGTCTCTGTTGATAATTTGACGGTGGGTGATGGTGAAATCATCGGTGTAAGTCTTAAGGCATCGGAAAGAACTGGAGGTGCCTACGGTGGTAAACAGCAAGTAGGAATTGCTGGCGATGTATTACAAATCAATGTTGTAAGCAACGAGGAGGGAGCCTATGTCGGAAATGTTCTCTCAGATGCCAAACTATTTGTCGCCAAGCACGCCGTTGGTTCTCAAAAAGGAACGACTAATATCACATCCCTTATTATTGATTGGGCTATTTCTGGAAATTCCGATCTCGAAACTCTATTAATCGCTAATGACTTGTATTTCGTGTCCGGTGGTGATTCCATGGGGCATGTAATGAAAGGGTTAATTGGACTTTTCATTTCTGCTGGATTAAATATTCAAGCATTTAACATTAATATACAAAATTTAAGTAATAAAAATTCCGCCGGTCTAGCGACACGTGTGGAAACGTCTGTTAAGGCTGGTATAGTACCATTGGAACTAGAATTTAATGGTGCAGCGGTTAGAGGAGTTGCTGTAGCTGGAAGTAAAACTGTTAATCTTCGAAATATAAATGTAGAAGGTCTCAGTTCTACATCCGGTGTGGCTTGCGGCGTCGACTTTTTACATACAAACAGTGGAATAGTCTCTAGAGATAATATTTCAATGTGTAATATTAGGTCAGCAAGTACTCGAAATACCGGTAAATCACCTAATCCACAAGATTCTCGTCCAATTTTCTTCGGGATAAGTGATAAGACGAGTGGATTAATTAAATAAAGTTTACCGTATCCAGCGCTGACGTTTGTAAGTCAGAACGATTAGACAACCTCTGGATATAGGAATACCTAGTATTCTGGCAGCACCATAATATTTTTAAAATAAGTCATTATTTACAAAATATCCGATATATTATTTTTAAGTTCAAATTTCACAATATCGTTATAAATAACACAATCAAGATAAGAAAAGAAATCAACGATGAGAAAACTTTCAAGGTCTCCCATAAATTCTTCTAACAACCCAGATACACCAACAATAGATATCTCTAATATTCAAAATAATTTAACCCATGAATTGGTTTTAAAATTAAGAACATTAAATAACTCACCGTCGGGTGGGTCAGAAACAACGGACGATAGTAAACTGTCGGCAAAGCGCCACGAAATTATCTGCTGCTCACTACCCCTTGTCTACAATAATCTATGTATTAAATTATCCGACCACTTACTACTCGGGGAGGAACATGTTAATAGGGTCTTTCCAGAATTTAAGGAATTTGACATAGAAAATGGGAGTAAAATATTTATCGACAATGAGGAGAAACGAGAGATAGTATTGGCTGACCCTAAATTTGGGATGTTTAGTCTCTTCTACTATCATGTTACGAAAGGCTATTTAAACATTGAACTAAAAAAGTCCAATAAGATTTTCTGCTCTCATATTTTCTCTCTTACATTCGCCTTACCCATCCTCGTCTATTTTACACAGTGGATTTTATACATAGCGCTGTTATCTCACGAAATAAATGCATTCGACGGCGATTTCTGTCCAAACACCGCATCATTAGAAAATAAAATGATGATGGGTGGTATTGGTATTCTTTACTTTGTTCGTAGTTTTTTCATCTGGGACAATCTGACGGTTCAAATCGGATTAAAGAAGATGAACCGTATGGACAGTATCTCCGCTATCATTGATACATTTCAAGAGTTTTCTTTTAATATAATCGTTTACGGTGCTAACCTCTGGATTATCTTTACCGAGAAAGACTTACAGAATATGATACTGAATTCTCTAGCAATGGAGTTTCTCATGCGTCTGGACAACGATTTCGAGGAACTCTACTTTAAAAATCTTCCCAACGCCGCGGTTGATATATACGATACTATGTACGTATCGCGAGAGGAGAACAAAAAATTGGTGAGTAAGCATCGAGATGCCTCCTATCTGTTCAATGCCGTGAGTTGCCTCCTAGTTATACCATACAAAATTTTGGTACTGACTATTTTTCTCTTCCCAGTACTCTGTTTTTTCATGGCAATCGTCGGACCACTATGTAAATAATTTGATTTCATTCATTAAAATGATTATTCAACTAACATTTCCAATAAAGAAAATGTTAGTAAACGATATTGTATTTCCTTATTTCTGGCATTGGGACGATACAGAAAAAGATGTCACCGTATTCAGAGTATACGCATTGGACAAACAGAATAAAACAGTAGTAATAAGAATTAATGATTTCACACCCTACTGCTACTTGGAGCTACCAGATAGGGTTGATGGACAAGCATTTGTGTGGGATGCAACTAAATCTCAAATGTTGACTAATTCCATTGCGGAGAGGCTCAAGGGGTCGGGTCCGATTAAAACATCGTTTGTGATGAAGAAGAGATTGTACTATAGTCATCTCAGCAAAGACGGGAAGAAGGAACGGTTGTTCCCCTATTTGTTATTGGCCTTTTCTTCTGCGAGTGATAGGAAGGGATACATGTGGACGGTAAATAGAAAGCGGTTTTACGTTAATGGGTTGGGAAACATCAATTGCCGCATTCATGAGGAAGATGCTGATCCACTCCTTCAATTTATTTGCCATCGCTCCATCCCGATGGCGGGTTGGATTAAAATTAAGGGGAAACAGGTTGGAGTAGAGGAGCAAATCACACACTGTGATAAAGAATATACGGTGAGATGGAAAAATATAAAATACGAAGGCGGTGATGATATTCCACAACCGTTGATATTATCAATGGATATTGAGGTGAATTCTACAAATCCAAGTAGAATGCCTTGTGCTGATATTCCTGGAGACAAAGTCTTTCAAATCTCTTGTATTCTCAAACGAGAAGGTAATAAGAAAACACAAAACTTTATCTTATCTCTGGGAAACCCAAATCAGAAAATCACAGGGAACGATGTAACAATTTTGTCGTTTAGAACAGAGGCGGACTTGTTAGTTGGATACGCAGACTTTCTTAAAAAATACAAACCTAATATTGTGACTGGATACAATATTCTAGGATTTGATATGGAGTACATGATTGATCGGGCAAAATTTAATCTTGTCATCGACCAATTTCAACAGCAGGGGTTTACCAAGTACATTACCGCGAAGGAAAAACAAATCAAGTGGTCGTCGGCAGCGTACAAAACGCAACACTTCAAATTCCTCAATGCGGAGGGCATGCTTCATGTGGATTTACTACCACTGATAAAAAGAGACTATAAATTTAACAACTACAAATTAAAAACAGTCTCGGAGTTTTTCATCGGTAAAACGAAAGACCCATTGGATGTAGCGGGTATTTTCAAGTGTTATCGTGTTGGGATGAAAGGTGGCGAGAAAGGTGCCAAAGCACTTGGAGTGTCGGCAAAATATTGTGTTAAGGACAGTGTCTTAGTTGTTGAAATCTTTGATATTATCCAAACATGGGTAGGGCTGTGTGAGATGGCAAAGGTATGTAATGTCTCTATTTTTGATTTGTACACGAAGGGTCAGCAAATTAAGGTGTATTCACAGGTATACAAAAAATGTATGTATGACAATCGTATTGTAGAAAAGGATGGTTATACTGCGAGCGATGATGAGTGTTTTACAGGTGCGTATGTCTTTCAACCAAAACCCGGGGTGTATGATAAAGTGGTTCCCTTTGATTTCTCGTCCCTGTATCCTACAACTATTATTGCCTACAATATCGACTACTCAACATTGGTGAGAGACGACCAGGAAATTCCCGACAGTGCTTGTAATATTATTGAGTGGCACGACCATCAAAACTGTGTTCACGATACTGAAAAGAAAAAAACAAAGGGTAAAGTGGTATGTGCTAACCGTCGTTATCGGTTTTTGAAATCACCCATCGGTGTCCTTCCAGCATTGCTACAAAATTTATTAGATGCGAGAACCAATACCAAAAAAGAAATGAAGGGATACAAAAAACAATTGAAGGAGATGAAAAAGGGAACAGTCGACTACTTACGGGTTGATAAATTAATCACTGTATTGGATAAACGACAACAATCTTATAAAGTTAGTTGTAATTCAGTCTATGGGTCGATGGGGGTTCATCGTGGTTATCTACCATTTCTGCCAGGGGCGATGTGTACGACGGCCTGGGGGAGAGAAAATATTCAACTGGCAGCGAAACGTTTACAAGACAAGCACGATGGAGACTTGGTGTATGGGGATAGTGTAACTGGTGATACACCCATGCTTTTGAGAAATAAAACCACAGGTGAAATCACCTTCAAGCAAATTGATGACATGATGGCAGATACAGAATGGAAATCATACAACAGGTTTAAATTAGGGGAAGAGGGTCGAACCGAAAAGCAGCAACGAAAGGCTGAGAATTATGAAATTTATACATCTGAAGGTTGGAGTGATATTGTTAGGGTAATTAGACACAAAACAGTAAAGAAGATGTATCGTATTAATACACATACAGGTATGGTGGACGTCACAGAAGACCATAGTCTGTTGGATGAGGAATTAAATATTTTGAAACCCAAAGATGCGGTAATTGGAACCAACTTGTGTCATAATTACCCCGTATTCGAGAAAAAGAATATTCATCTGAAAGATATATTAGAATATATAGAAACTATCGAAACAAAGACTCCAATCGAACAAATTGTATTTCTGTACGGAACTCAACGCGAAAGAATTGAGAACTTTTTGAATGAGACATACATTAAACGTCTCGCCTATTTTGCTGGTTATTGTAAATCTGAGAACGTATCAACAGATAATTGGTCGTTTAATATTACTGGAAAGATAGAGGCGGCACGTGTATTTTATCTTATTCGGTCGTTGAACCTTTCAGTAACAATGAAAAGCGATAGCACTACATTATGTTTATCTATCAATGATTCTCAGAGAAAACCGTCAAATAGTATCAAAAAAATAGAATTTATTGGGATGAGTGATGACTTTGTATATGACATTGAAACGAAAGTTGGAAATTTTAATACTGGGTTTCCACTTATAGTTAAAAATACTGACAGTTGCTACATTCACTTTCCACAGTTTGACAAAGCGGATAAATTATGGGACTTTTGTCTAGATGTGGAAGAAGATATTTCATCCATCTTTCCACCACCGATGAGAATGGCATTTGAGGAGGTAATTTACTGGCAATTTCTTATCCTTACAAAAAAGCGATACATGTATCTGGATTGTGGGAGAGATGGTATTGTAGCGGAAAAGATTGGTAAGAAAGGTGTATTATTAGCGAGACGGGATAACAGCGCCTTTATTAGGATGATTTATGAAGAAGTCGTAAACATGATATTCGAGCGGTGTAAGTGGGATGAAGTTATGAAACATGTGTGCGACCGCTTTAACAATCTGTGCTCCGCCTTCTTTTCTCATCGAGACTTTGTTATTACCAAAAGTATCGGGGAGATTTCCGAATATAAGGTCATGACTAAAGCAGTGTTGAAAGATGATCCTAAAAAGCGCAAGAAGCAAATTGATGACTACTATATTGAGTGCCACACATGTGATTATCTTAATTTACCACGCGGTGAAGATATTCCCAAGTGTTCGGTTCTTCTAAGCGCGTATGAAAATGTTGAACCAACCAAGTTCTCACCAGAGGAGGAAGATACATTGCGACGTAAACTGGGAGATTGTTGCTGGTTATGTGCGATAGAAGAGTGGAGGGCGAGAAAAAGAGGTTTACCAGCCCATGTACAGTTAGCGGAAAAATTAAGGAGACGGGGGCAGCGTGTCGACGCAGGCGAACGCTTAGAGTATATCGTGACAAACATGGATAATGTGAAGGCAAAATTATGGAGAAAGCTTGAACATCCTGATTACTTCAAATCGAGAACTTCGGCGATGCAGGTCGACTATCATTACTATTTGAAATTATTGTCGGTACAGTTAGACCAACTGATTGAGGTGGCGTATCGACAAGAGAAGTTTACATCGGGACAATTGAAGGTTCGGTTAATGAAGCAAGCAGTTGGTCATAAAATTAAGGAGTTGTTTGAACCAGAAATAATTATTAAATGAGACTAGTGTTAGTTATTTTCTTTAAAAATATGACATATTGTGTTATAAACTAATTTAAGATATATATATCTTAAATTAAAATGAACAGGTTACCAAAAAAAGTCGGTATATCAACAACGGAAGATACATCCGAAATGAAATTTGATAAAACTATCATTCTACATGGAATGTGTTATTCTGGTAAGACAACATGTGGTGCTATATTAGCGAAAAAATTGGGATTGCCATTTTTGGATTCCCGAGATCTGTTTATGAAAACATATAACATCACCGAACTTGAATATTTAGAAAAATATGGACGTGAATTATTTTGCGAAGCTGAAGAAAAATCTATCCAGAAAGATATGGGGAGTATTGTTCTATCACTGGGAGGTTCAGCGTGTTATTATTCGTCGACAATGGATGCTATTACTGCAAAACACACGGTAGTTTGGCTTGATGCACCTTTCGATGTTATTTCTCATCGTAAAAAAAGCGAAGGAAAACAGAGACCTATTGTATTTCCAGCAGGGATAGAAACGTTTGAAGAATTATATAACCAACGGAAAGTTTTATATGAAAAATACTCAACGTGTCGAGTATCAATTGAGGCATCTCAAACACCTGATGATACGGTAAATACTATTATTAAACATATTTTAAGAAAATAATAAATAATTATATTCAATACACATATTAATGTTGATACTGTTAATTTAAGATATATCTTAAATTAAAACAAAAAGAGAGTTAATCATCGGTGTAAAATCATTATATTGCGCGTCAGAGCCTTTTTTGTTGGTCATTACCTCAACCAACGCAGCGTCTTTATTGTATTTCTGCTCTTTTTACTGGTTTTCGAGACTTTTTTATTTAAATATATATTGAGACAATTTTGGAAAGGATAATATTATACTATTTTAAAAACTGAAAAAAGACAATAGTTGTGTTAAAAATAAAATGAACATTCATTCAGAACAATCAGAATGTAAAACAACAGTCGATAATGACTCATATTTATCATGCTTAAATCAACGATTGCTTCGCTACGCAAAACAGCGGTTATTAGTTCCACCGACAGCCGAAGAAAATGCTCTGTGGAAACAGATGAAGTATGAATTTAAGCAAGACGATGATGCATATATTAATCTGATTGTTATGCTGTACGAAGACAGAAACCGTGGTATAATTAACAGCCCGGAATTGAGGGTGGAGTTGAAACTGCAGTTGCATAAATACCATGCTACTATCAGCGATGAATTAAAAAAGATTGCCCCAGGCTTTACATGTACAATAAAAACATGGGTTGGTAACTATAATCGAGAGAATTTAGATTATATACCATCACAATACAATCAGGATACTGGTGATAATCCACAATAGACATTTACATGGTTAGTTATACGAAAAAAATAGTTTGCGCCCGACGCCATGGATGTACCTGGAATTTCCACCCTTCTTCCCCTTCCGGACTGGTGTCCCCATACCTCTATATGACATTTCCATCTCACTTAAATTCTGCTTCATTTTTTCGTTTAGCACACATTCCGCTGGCGTGTTACCCGGTTCGGTGTAAAATCCTTGTGCTTCTGGATATAGTTTAAACAATTTATTATAAAATTCACAGTCTAGTTTTGAGTTGGCGGACGCTCTTTGCCACTTATAGTTTTTATATATAAAAACGCGATTAGTTGTGTCCCCCGATGGGAAAAATTTTTCGAATACCATACTTTTAGAAAGTAGATTTAATATATTTTGATCGAGATTAAGAAGTATGAAAGGCGTCTCATCCGTTTTTGTGGTAACAACGTACTTTCTTTCAACGCCTGGGTTTATGTAAGACTCTACTGATTTTAGGCTTGCTCCAAAAAATGGATGATTACAAGATGATTCCTCGTAACCAGTACTTCTATACAATTTATACGGTCTTACATCAGTAAACTGATGGGCTGACAAATTCATCTTAAATCTAGCCCTTCCTGATTTCTTTTTATGTTTTCTTGATTTTCCGTTCGTTGGTCCTGACGATTTTCTAGAACCGCTCCGACGTTTACTTTTTCTTCGCGCCTTTCGGACTTTCGTCATTACTTTCCTACTCTTCTTCCTACTTACTTTCCTACTTACTTTCCTACTTACTTTCCTACTTACTTTCCTACTCTTCTTCCTACTCTTCTTCCTACTTACTTTCCTACTCTTCTTCCTACTCTTCTTCCTACTTACTTTCCTACTCTTCTTCCTACTTTTCTTCCTACTTTTCTTCCTACTCTTCTTCCTACTTTTCTTCCTATATTTCCTTATGCGGAATGAAAATTCTTCCTTTTCTTCTTTTTCACTTCGAGTTTCAAGTCGGTTAATATTGGAACGTCCTTTTGATGTCTTACGAGCTCTATTATTCCATGGTAATGTTTTTGTGAATTTTTGTATTGTATGAGATTTCCGAGAATTAACAGCAAGTTTATTATTGCTTATGGTACCATCTAAATTTTTCCCAGTAGAGATAATTTTATTTATTAAATATTCAATTTCCTCGTCGTTATTATATAATCCCAATTGATGGTCCATTCGTTTCTTCATTAATGTTGATATTTCATGTGAATAATTTAGCATACCTCCTATATTGTATGAAGAACCATTTGGATTATAAATTGTTTCGACACGACTTAATTTATTAATTTCTCCTAGAAGTCGTCTTTCAGAATTTTGTTGATGCGTATGTGCTTGTCTTAAATCGGATATTGTATTATATGTATATTTTTTCAATTTATTAGCCATACGTAGCTGCTCCCGGGCAAATGTCTCGAGAGCGAGGTGGCCTTTAATTTCTAATCCTTTAATTTCTTTTACTTTTTTTTCATTCCGCGCCTGCTTCTCTGATTCTCTATTCCTAATTTGTATTTCTTGATTTCTTTGTATATATTTTTCTTGTCTAATTTTTCTTTCCACCATTTCCCTCTCGGTAAATTTTACCCGTTCAGAGGGTGTCATGCTGTTATATATGTTCGCCTTTGCACGTTGAGAAACTCGTCGACGGAGTATTAAATTATGATGTCGTTTTTTTGGAGAACTCATATTTATATAAAATAATTTTTTATATAAATTTTTTTATTCTTCCCTAATTCCTCCAATCTTCCCTTACTCGGTGAGCAAATCTATTTTCAAACACATGGATTGAAGTTCGTGAAACAAAAGTTTACATGCGTAGGGTAATTGAACTCGCACAATATTGTCTTTGCCGCAGAACATACACTGCCCTGCCTTACTAATTTGTCGACAATCCGTGCATACATCGACCTCAAAGTAGTCCGACATTTCCAACAATCTCTCCTTCAAGAAGGCGGCTGTTCCATGCGCTAAACTGGCATCGCGCTCCATCTCTCCGAATCTCAATCCACCATCTCTGGAGCGTCCCTCTAATGGTTGTCTGGTTAATACTTGACAATCCCCATGCGCTCTGGCGTGCATTTTGTCCTTCACCATGTGTTTCAGACGTTGATAGTATGTGGGTCCCATAAAGATATGAGCATCCATCATATCGCCCGTAAACCCATTTCTCATCCGACATTCACCATTTGGATTAAGCCCTGCTCTTAATAACTCTTCTTGTATTTTATCGACAATGTTGGTACTGTTTGACGTAAAGGCCGTCGCATCCCGACGCTCACCATCGATGGTTGTTAACATGGACCCAAGAGACTCGATGAGTTGGTTAATAGTCATTCTAGAGGGAATACAGTTGTGAGAAACAAAACTATTGGCGATGAAACTGTGGTTCTCGGAAGAGGTCGTGAAGTCATATACCGGTTCAGGTGGGATATCCACATTTGTTTCGATGAACGTGGTAATCAAGTCTCCGTGTTGAAAGCAGTCTTTGAATTTTTGATATTCAAATTTAATACCATTGTTTTTGGTTTTAAAGTATTCGATAGGTAGTCTACTCTCCCGTCTTTTATGATTACAGTATCGATAACCAACAGTGCTGATGAATTTCTCGATATTGGCTTCAGTGGTTGATATGTATAATTTCAAATCTGTTTTATCATCACTTTTCGTTTTATATTCTTGAATGGTTGCCTCAATACCAAACTCCTTATATACTTGTTGAAACTCTTTCAAATATCCCATATGAGAACTTTTAATGTGTTCATCGTTCATCGTTCTCATTGGGATAGGGTGGATTCTCACTTGCTGTTGTGGCATTTTCAAGTTAACACCAACTTTACTACCATCTCCTCCTTGATACCCCGATAAAAATTCTCTTTTAACACTCAAGCACGCATTTTTAATCCATTGTGGGAATACTCGAAGAGATTTGGTTTTGTTCCCAATACAAGTACCAATCTGATACATTAAAAACCCCAATGCCGGCTCCAGTTCCACGTCAAATGTCCATTGACTACGGTGGTATATTGGGATTTTAAAGCCCAATGTCTTCACATCATTTTGTATTTCAACAATATCTTCCAATTCACCCACATAAATTTTATAGCGCATACTCCCCGTAGTTTTATTTCTAATACGTAAATGACCATCTGAATCGGTAATACCCAACAGTCGAGCAAGAATCATCTTCTTTTCAAGTGAGATAGCAACCCCCACATACCCCAAGTCTGACAGACGTGTCCAATATTTATTCCTGGTATCAACAGGTGCCTGGATAATTAATTCGTTCTCTTTCGTCTCCGCTACTGGTAATATTGAGTGATGAATCAGCATCTTGTCAGAATAGGGAAGAATATCTTTGGCTTCTTTCCACACTACTTCTTCGCCAACCACCACCAGAAATTTGTGCTCAGGTGTACATTTTATCTTGCGACCAGAAATAGTGGTTAATTCTTTCATCTCGACGGTGTCTTTTACAAAGCCCTGATTGTACTTGGTATTGGATATTTCCAATGTTTCCGGATTGACCGTGGTAATATTACAATCTTTGTCATATATATCTTTGATGTATTTTACTTCACCTGTAGATAATCTAATAACACTGTCGCCACTCAAGCAGTGGGGGTTGATGATAATATCAGGGATTAATCCATCTTCGGTAAACGGCATGTCATGACTCGCGTAAATTGCCCCGATTGTTCCCTTTTGCGCGCTTTTACTTGCCAGTTTATCCCCAACCTCTGGAATACATGTAGAACGGATTTTAACTTTGATAAATTCAAATCCTTCAGGTGTAGTACCGATAATAACTTTATCGATAATACCTGCCTCATTAATCTTGGCAACAGTGCTACAATCTTTGTACTCGGTCTCACCCTGCTTGTTCGTGTATCGCAACACGCGTCCAATGAGAACATCATTCTTTTCTACTTTCTGCCCCACTTTCGCAATCCCGTCATCTCCTAATTTATCGTACTTGTAAAATCTTTTTCTAATGTCCGCTGGTGGAAATTGAATTGACTCGTTGTAGGCCGTCCCTTTTTTCTTTTCTACGTGAGACACAGTTTTGAAGGTTGTCACTCTGAAAATCCCTCTGTCGATGGCTCCCTTGTTCATAATAATCGAATCTTCCTGATTGAACCCGGTATAGGTTGCGATGGCTACCATAATATTCTGTCCCGATGGTAGTTTGTCAAAGCCCATAAAAGACGCGATTTTTGTGGTCGTGAGTGGTGCTTGTGGACTGTTCAAGAGATGAACGATAGTATCCGCACGCACCGCATTGGACAATGCGTAAATACCCAGTGCTTGTTTCCCCATGGCACTGTTATGTACGCATATATGAGAACCGGTGATAAAACTATGAACATCGTCATCGACAGTGATATCTGAAATTATTACATTTTCATGATGGGTGATATTTACTGGAACAAAGATAGAATTATTAACACTAATTGTCATGTCAAGCCATTCTTGATACGAGATAAAATTATTTGGTAGTCTTTTCATACTAGTTTTTT
>Ga0206129_10001587_pt1 | contig 30293 bp, 27 predicted proteins | sample Helgoland_Spring_8_FD_148616 | JGI IMG/M metagenome (GOLD analysis project Ga0206129, IMG submission 148616) | Pelagic subsurface seawater microbial communities from Kabeltonne, Helgoland, North Sea - Helgoland_Spring_Bloom_20160502_2 | ecosystem: Environmental > Aquatic > Marine > Epipelagic ...
TGCGCCGACGCTACGCCCAGAACCCGCCCCGAAGCGAGCGTCATTTTCCTTGGAAAAGCCACATCCTGCATCATCTTCGCCCCATGCCGAAGCTACCCTCACTTTTCCTCCTCCTCGCCGGATTCATTGCAGCCCACGGGCAGGACGCACCGGTGAAGGAAAATCAACCGGCAAAGCTACCGACTGTCGAAGAGTGCATCCCGGAATCAATTTCAAAACTCGGACCTCCCGCCCTTTTCGCTTTCCACAACGGTCTCGTCACCGCAGTAAGCGCAGCCAACGGTACCGCACAAACCCACACCGTCCAAGGCCTGAACCATCTCCACGGCGGCTGGGAGTTCGAGGCGAGGCGCCATTTTGCTATTGCCATCAAAGAAGATCCACGCTGCCTCATGGCTCATTGGGGGCTTATCGTCAGCATGCTCTCCCCTTCACCCGAAACAGATACCTGTCGGCTCGCTGCGACAAACCGGATGCTGCAGCTCATCGACGACGGCGAAGGCACAGAACTTGAGCGCGGTTTCGCTTACGGAATCGTGAAATACATCCAGGAAGGGCCGAAGGGTGCCACCGAAGCCTTCCGGAAAGTCGCGGACAAATTCCCCGGCGAACTCCAATCCGAAATCTTCGCCGCACTCTTTGGACGCAGCGGATACGATGAACTCGGATCGATCACCCCCGATCAGGAAACTGCGGAAAACCGCCTACTCAAGCTCGTCGAGAGGGATACTGCCAACGTCCTTCCCCTCCACGCACTGCTCCTGATCCGCGCGGAGGCACCGGACCTGCGACCTTCCCTCCCACTCGCCCGTCGCCTCTGCCAACTCGCCCCTGACTACGCCCCCTACTTCCACCTCCTCGGTCACTACGAATGGCGCTGCGGAGAGCACACCAAGGCGGCCTCCGCCTTCAACCGCGCCGCAAGCCTCTACTCGAATTGGATGAAGGAAAACGAGGTAACCCATGCCGATTGCGACGGATGGGTGAGAGCTGAGTGCTACAGGGTCGTAGCACTCGCGTCGAAAGGCGATTTCGACAACGCCCTGGCTTCCGCAGAGAAGATCGCCGGCACCACCCTTGATACTTCCCGCCCTTCAGCACCCGGCACCCGCCAGCTGCTTTGGGATGCAAAAACCCTTCCCGCGCGCATCCTACTGAGGCGGAGCCGTCCCGGCGATTCCGCGAAGGCGCTCGCATCGCTGCCCGCTCCGGAAGAAAGCAAAGCTTTCCGTGAAAAGTCGCTCTCCTATTGGTGGATCGATGGTCTCCGTATCACCCTCGAAGCCCAGCGCCTCCTCGATGCAGGAACCCTCGACAAGGCGACCGAAACCATCGAAGCACTCACTTTCCACGGCACCGCAATGGCCAAGCGCCGGAACATCGCCTCAGCCGTAGGCGAACAGTCGGAATGGGCGCGTTCGTTCCGCTCACTGGAAGTGCTTGCCGCCGAGCTACGGGGCAGGCTCGCCCTTGCCGGCCCACCTTCAGGCCACGGTTCCGCATTCAACTGGTTCCGTGCAGCCACCGATCGCCAGAAACCCGCCACAATGCTCAATGCGCCTCCCATCCTGACCCCGATGGCGATGCGGCTCGGCAGCTATTTCATCGCCCGTAACCAACCTCATAAGGCGGTCAGGGCATATGAGGAAGCCCTGCTGAGTTTCCCAAACGATGCCGAAACAATCGTTCTGCTGGGCAAGGCACAGAAACTGGCTGAGGCCGCAGGCCCCGAACCGGAGGAAATCATCGAACCAGCCCCCGAATAGGGCACGCCACCCGTTCAGGTCGTTTCCAGCAAAATCTTGACCCTTCCCGCAATGACCTCGGAGAGGCTCTCTTCACCCTCCTCCTTGAGAAAATCGCAGTAGTTCGAAGCTACCGCCTCCAGATCATCTGAATGGGATGCTCCAAGCGATTCGAAACCGGTCAGCGCCTTTTCGAAATGCTTCCGCGCCCAGGTGCGGTCTCCTGTCTTCAGGAGCGCAAGCGCCAGGTTGTTGTGCGATTGCGCTGTATCCGGATGGCTTTCCCCGAAAATTTCACGCCGTGTCTCCAGAGCCATCATGTGCATCTCACGTGCCTGTTCCAGATATCCCGCCGCGAGATAAACCGCTCCGAGGTTGTTTGAAACGGCAGCCGTCTCCTCATGATCCTTGCCCACCTCCGCATGCATGATCTCAAGCGATTTCAGGAAATAATCCTCCGCCGCATCGAGGTCGCCGCACGCCTTCGCGGTGAACCCGAGATTGTTGGTCATCGCCGCGACATCCATCAGCAGCGGCGGCTCATGCTTCTCGAAATAGTTCACCGCCGCCTGCCACGCCCAGATCACCTTGTCCGGGCGATCCTGCCCGTCGTAGGCCGCGCCGAGCAGCGCATAAAGCCTACCCACCTGCCCAAGCCTGTCCGGCCTGTTGTCAAGTTGGTCGATCGCATGCTTCGCATCCTCGATCGCATCTTCACACTGTCCAAGCTCCAGGAACAAACCGGCGCGGGTTTCCAGCGCGGTTGAGAAAGCGTCGATCGTATCTAGATCTGGGCTCAGCTCATGCTGGCATTTTTCGTTGGCCGCGTTAGCCGCGTGAAGGGCTTCGTGGAGGTTGCCATCTTGGCGCAGGGATTCGACGCGATCCTGTAGGATCTGGATAAAATTCGCGGTGGGGGTGTCCATAGGATTTACGTTTCTTGTATTTGCAATGAATATGCGCAGCCCATCCCTTCTGGCGAGCGAAAACAGTCAATCCCCCCCCAATCTTTGCTGCAATTGCTTCCTCGATCCCGGCAACTGCCCGATGTGATCCCGCAGCGAATCCTGTGCCGTGCCCCTCCCTCCGGAAATACCTAGTATCCCAGCAAGCTGCTTCTCGAAATGAACCATCGCCCGCAGGCTCGGCTCCTCGCAATCCAGATGGTTCAGACCCCTCAACAGCAGATCATGCATTCCCGTGTCCTCGTGCCCGGGCTCAACCGATGCTTCGACGAGTTGGCAGAAATACCCCGCCAAAAGCGCCGAGTCGTATTTCCGCCGCAGACCCTCCCTCCAGTTCGAGATCGAGACCTCACGCAGAATGTGCAACTCACCTTTTCTCGCCCTCGCCACCCCGATCTCGCCGGAGAAAAATAGGTCCAACTTCCCCGCGAACGGGCTCTTCGGACGCAGCGCACCCTTGACCACCGTCTTCACAAGTCCCTCGTCCTCGGTGAACCAATGGACAATCAAACTGGTGTCCGTAAGTCGGGTCATACGGATCAATATTGCTGCTGTCACAAACACTTTGGTTGGAATGATTTAAAGATTCGGCTTGATACGCCCGTTTCGCTGCCCTAGCCAATGTCCAGCAACAATGGCCCAGCAATCAAACAAAAAGATCAAACGCCGCCGCCGTGCGGATTACCTGAAGCGCAAAAAGGAACAAGCCAAACTCGGGGGAATCCTCTCGAAGGCCACCGTCAAAAAGGCGGCCAAGAAGGCTAACGCCCCTGCGGAAACAAAGCCAGCAGCCAAAAAGGCAGTCAAAAAGGTCGCCAAGAAAGCGGCCAAAAAGGCCGTCAAAAAGGCTCCTGCCAAGAAAGCGGCCAAAAAGGTCGCCAAGAAAGCCGCCGAGACCGACAAAACCTCCGAGGGCTGAGGCGAAGCATCAACCCATTTCGCAAAGCCGGGCTTCCTTTTAAGGAAACCCGGCTTTTTCGTTTCCACTCACAAGTTTCGGCTTCCCTCCCCCCCCGTCGTCACTAGTCTTCCGCCCGAAGAATCCGTCTTCCTTCGGATTTAGAATTTCGAATTTAAAGTTTATGAAAATCGTCGTCGCATACTCAGGTGGTCTTGATACCTCCGTCCTCCTCCTCTGGCTCAAAGAAAAATACAACGCCGAGATCATCGCTTACTGCTCCGATTGTGGCCAGGGCGACGAACTCGACGGCCTTGAGGCCAAAGCCCTCTCCACCGGTGCCTCCAAGTGCTACATCGACGACCAGAAGGAAGAGTTCGCCCGCGACTACATCTTCCCCATGTTCCAGGCGAACGCCATCTACGAAGGCCGTTACCTGCTTGGCACCTCCATCGCCCGCCCCTGCATCACCAAGGGTATGGTTGAAGTCGCCCTCAAGGAAGGCGCGGATGCCATCGCCCACGGTGCCACCGGCAAGGGCAACGACCAGGTTCGCTTCGAGCTTTCCGCCGCCGCCCTCGCGCCCGGCATCAAGATCATCGCCCCATGGCGCGACGCGGAGTTCCGGAAGGAATTTCCAGGTCGCAAGGAAATGATCGAATACGCCGACAAGCACAACATCCCGGTAAAAGCCTCCATGAAAAAACCTTACTCCATGGATCGCAACCTCCTCCACATCTCCTTCGAGGCCGGTGCTCTCGAAGACACTTGGTATGACGCCACCGGCGAGCGCGACCGCGACATGTATGTACTCTCCGTTTCCCCCGAGGAAGCACCCGACAAACCACAAATGCTTCAGTGCCTTTTCGAAAAAGGAGACATCATCGGCCTCCAGACGGAAGGCCTTGCGGATCTCATCTCCGAACTCGGCGACTTCGAAGTCCTCGGTGAAAAGGACGGCTACACCCTCCTAACCCCCTACGGCATCATGCGCGTGCTCAACGCCCTCGGCGGCGCACACGGCATCGGCCGTATCGACATCGTCGAGAACCGCTTTGTCGGCATGAAATCGCGCGGTATCTACGAGACCCCCGGCGGCACCATCCTGCTCGCCGCACACCAAGATCTGGAAACGCTCGTCATGGACCGCGACCTCCAGCAGACCCGCGACACACTCATCCCGAAATACGCCCAACTCGTTTACAATGGCTTCTGGTTCGCCCCCGAGCGCGAAGCCATCCAGGCACTCGTCACCGAGTCACAGAAAAAAGTCTCCGGCGAGGTCCGCCTCAAACTCTACAAGGGCAACGTCATGCAAGCCGGCCGCCGCAGCCCGCACTCGATGTATGACGAGGACGTCGCCACCATGGAAGGCGGCCAAGAGGAAGCCTACAACCAGGACGACGCCACCGGCTTCATCGCCCTCAACGCCCTCCGCCTCAAGGCCAACGCGAAACAGAAATAGGGTCCACAAGGAACAGGGTATTTCCCATGACCTTCATCGAAAAAGCCCTCCTCCCACTCTCGCGGAGCCACCCACGGCTCCACGAGTTCCTCTGGTTCGGCCTCAAGCAAGCTTGGGCATGCATCTTCGGCGGACTCTTGCTCGCCGGCATCCTCGCAACCCACCTCTGGTATCCGGACATCCCGCTCGCTCGCTACGATTTCCTCGTCTTCTACGCCGTCGCCATCCAAGCCTCCCTGTTTCTCCTGAAACTGGAATCATGGCGCGAGATCGGCGTCATTCTCCTGTTCCACCTCATGGCCACCGGCATGGAGCTTTTCAAAACCTCCGAGTCCATCGGATCTTGGAGCTACCCGGAAAACTCTTTTCTCCGCATCGGTGCCGTCCCGCTCTTCACCGGCTTCATGTATTCCGCCATCGGTTCCTACATGGCACGCGCATGGCGCGGCTTCCATTTCCACTTCACCGGCTTTCCTCCACTCTGGATCGCCGCAACCGTCGCCGTCCTCGCCTACGCAAACTTCTTCACCCACCACTACATCCCAGACATCCGCTGGCCGATCATCATCGCCGGTGCCTTCGCCTTCAGGAAAACCTTCATCCATTTCAAACCGAAGAACTTCGAACTCCGCATGCCCCTGCTGCTTGGTTTCTGCTTGGTCGCCTTCTTCATCTACATCGCAGAAAACCTCGGCACCGTCGCCCGCGCGTGGCAATACCCGGGGCAGGAAAACGGCTGGAAACCCGTCCATTTCTCCAAGTTCACCGCATGGTATCTACTCATGCAGCTATCCTTTGTCCTGATCTATTCACTCCGCCAACTCGAAGCAAAACTCGGAGTCCAGGGTCCCGAAAAAATCATCCCGGGAAAATCGATCTGAGCCGCGACGCTACGATCATTCACCTTCATTCCTAAGACTACGGCGTAACCATTCCCGCAAAATCTTCCTCTCCGGAATATCACGAAGCACCCATGCATCCGTGTGAGCCGAAAAAGGCATGGCCTGGAACGTGAAATTACCAGCAGGAAACGCTTCACGTAGATATTCCTTCACCGGATCCACGCTCGTCTCCTGACTGATGAACTGCTGCCTATCCCCCAACCTCTTCAACCGAACTGCCGCAGCCTCGCGGTCACTCCCTGCATATCCCCATTTCCTGACACCGTCGTAGTGGCTATGACAGATGAAGCCACGCCACAGCGAGGCGATCTCATCGTCATGCAGGCCGATGTAGTTGCAGGCGATCGATCCGCGTGAAAATCCTGCGATGAACACATTCGTTGGATCACCTCCAAACTCCTTGCATGTCCGCCGAACGGTCGCCTTGCAGTAACCAACCGTCGCCCCCACGTCACCCCACCACGTCGTGGCATTCCGTCCGTTTTTCTTGTCCACGAAGGGCATGCAGATCCAGATGACGCCCTTCCCCCCGGAAATCCCGTAGCCAAGATTGCAGGCTTCAATGGTTCCCGGGCCGTTCTTCCAACGGTTTCCCGCATACTCAACGATCACCGGATACTTTCTCCCCTTCACCCAGTCTTTCGGAAAATAGATCAGATGGTGCACCTGAGTTCCCTCGTAGCCCTCACCCACCTGGATGACACGTTTCCCAGGGGCGGGGTCACCAGCTGTTGCTTTTGGTGTGACCAGATCCGGCGAAACGGCCTCAATATCGATCGCCTCCAAGGGCTGGAGCCCAAGAATCAAAGCAATGGCTAACATCGAAATTTTTCCAATCATATCAGCATCCTGTGTTTGTGATTAATCGAACCTCATCCGCCTGAACGATTGCTTCCGTTTTCCCATCGCTATCCAACAGCAGTTCCCCGGCAGAACCGATCCCCCTAACAAGACCCTCCCGACGCCTGTCCGCGCAGGTGAGGGCGACGTGACGCCCTGTTAGATGACAGCGCTCCCGAATGCCTGTGAGCAGATCTAAAAATCCGGAACCTATCTCCGGCGCGTACCGCCCAAGCCGCTTCACAACCTCCAGCAGCACCTCCTCCCGCGCAACCTCCCCGCCACGCTCAATTGCCAGCGAGGTCGCCGCAAGACCCGGCGGAAAATCCTCTGTGTTCACATTAATCCCAATCCCGACGATGACATAATCCTTCCCTGCCTCAACGAGTATACCAGCGATTTTCTTGCCGCCGATCAGCACATCGTTCGGCCATTTGATCTCCGCCAGCGGCACGTATTTTTCCAAGGCCTCCGCCACCGCCAGCCCCGCAACAAGAGACAAGCGCGACCAAAATCCCTTCGGCTCGGTCGGCCGCAGCAGGACGGAAAACGCCAGCGACTCGCCTTTGGGCGAAAACCACTCCGCCCCCCTCCTGCCCCGCCCCGCCACCTGTTCCTCCGCAACAAGCACCAAGCCCTCCGCCATCCCCTTCTCGGCAAGCGCCCGCAACTCGTCGTTCGTCGAGGAAACCTTCTCCCGCCAAAGCAGCCGGAACGGATCCGGCAGTTGCGCGGCGATGTGATCGAAGTCGCTCATTCTAGATCAACAAAATCCAATCCGATATCCAACGCTGGGGCGGAATGGGTCAGCGCTCCCACCGAAATAAAATTAACCTCAGTTTCCGCAATCGCTACCACCGTTTCTAGGTTCACGCCACCGCTAGCCTCAAGGCGCACGCGGTGGTTCTCTCCGCGCATCTCCCCCGCATCTCGCAACTCCTCAAGGGACATGTTATCGAGCAGGATGTAATCTACTCCATCGAGCCTCAGGAAATCTGCAACCTGATCCAGCCGATCCGCCTCAAGCTCGACCTCAACATGAGGCTTCTCCATTTTTACCAAATGGATTGCCTGTTGCAGGGCTTCCAGCCCTCCCTCGGCGGCAAGGTGGTTATCCTTCACCATCGCGCGATCAAAGAGCCCCATGCGGTGGTTGGTGCCGCCTCCATCGGCCACCGCCTTCTTCTCCAACGCCCGGTATCCGGGAGTCGTCTTGCGGGTATCCAGAATCTTCGCACGAGTGTGTTTCACGAGATCCACATACCGGGAAGTCAGCGTCGCAACGCCCGAGAGCCTCTGGAGAAAATTAAGCGCGGTGCGTTCCGCCGTCAGGATGGAACGCGCCTTGCCCTCCACCCGCATCAACATCGCCCCGGCGCCAACCTTGCTACCGTCCTCCACCATTACCTGAATCTCCAGATTCGGATCGACCTCATGAAAAACCTCCGCCGCCAGCCCGATGCCCGAGACAACCCCGTCCTTGCGCACCGTCACGAAAGCCCGTGCAACACGATCTTCCGACACGAAATACTCGGACGTGACATCGCCCTCACCGATATCCTCCTCCAGCGCCATCATAATCAACTCGTGCGACATATCCTTGGATATCCCCTCTTCGTTAGGGTTTAAAGTTTAGAATTTCGGGTTTCAGGCACCCATCACCGTCACCGCGATTCGCCGTCCATGCGGATCCCTCCGGTGTTCAAACACAAAAATTCCCTGCCACGTCCCCAGCGTCATCCGCCCGCCATGGATGGGGATCACCTCACTGGATCGCGTCAGCGCCATCCGGATGTGGCTGGGCATATCGTCTGGCCCCTCGTGGGTGTGGATAAAATCAGGATCGTCCTCCCTCACCAAACGGTCAAACCAACGCTCAAGGTCACGCCGCGCGCTCGGATCCGCATTTTCCATCAGCACAAGACTCGCACTGGTGTGACACAGGAAAACCGTAACCTGTCCGTCCGTGACCCCGGTGTTCCTAACGATCCGCGTAATCTCATCCGTAATCTCATACGTCCCCTTACCCCGCGTCTCCACCTTCATCTCAGCCGTATGCACTTTCATTTCTTCTCTCCCTTGAATTTTAAATTTTGAATTTTGAATTTTTCCAATGCCTTCCCCGTCGCCACATTCAGAAACCTGACCCGCTTCTCCCCCAGCCTCACGACATCGAGCAGGCGGCCATCCTCCGCCAGCGCTCCCAGCCGATCATGGCATGAGTTTTCGAAACGATCCGCCGCTTCGCCATCCCCGAAAACCACATCCCAAGCCAATCCCGAGGACATCTCACCATCTGCGAAAAGAACGTATCGGTCTGCCAACCATTCCCGGGCGACCTCCCCGGCAAGGCCCACATCACCACCTTCCGCAATCCACAGCCTAAGCCCCAGATACCCACCGCTTTCCTCCAGATAGATCTCGTCGGAAATCTCCGGAAAAACAATCTCGCCGCCGTCTTCTTTCTCCGAGGGGAACGCCACTCCGAAGGTGCTCTGAATCCCATCCCGCATCCGCTCCGCAAAAGCCTCCGTCCCTTTCACGTAGGCCGTATCAGCAAACGCCTTGCCTTCCATCGCCGGGAACTGCGTAATCCCCTGCACAAAGGGCGGCAGCGAGAGCAGCAACCGCGCCGCAGGGCCGTCATCGTTCATCGGCAGGAAACCGATCCCCCGTGCGCTCGCCGCGTAGAGGCGCGACTCCGCACCCTTCGCCGCGCCCGCATGCAATGACTCCCTCGCCCGCGCCGCATCATCGCCGGGATACGCGGGCGGCGGCGGGAAATTCTGGTTCAGCAGGATCCGCACAAGCAGCCGCAGCATCGCCGCCTGATCGGGAATATTCTTGGGATCAAAGCGATCCGTCACCCATGCCTCACCACTTACCTGGTCGAACCATCCGATCGCTCCCACAGATTTCACCGCCACCAGCTGTTTGAGCAATTTATCGCCTTCCCGCAGCAACCCCATCCGCCGCCATGCCTCCTGCCTGTCATCCGCACCCTGCGGGCCGAGCCGGCTTTCGATCGCCGCCTCGATCCGATATCCCAACTCCTCCGCCGCAACCCGGTGAAAAACAGGACTTGATAGGAATGATAGCCCATAATCCTTCTCCACCTGCGCGACCATCTCCGGCGGCACAGCGACTTCCCCACCGCCCTGCGCCAACGAACGCAAAGACGCATTCTCCCTCTCCAGCATCGCGATCCTTCCCCTCAAATCTCCATCCTCCATGGAAACTCCCGGAATCACGCCGCCGCGGTGCCCATACAACCAGCCACCTACCCCAAGCGCCACCCCTACCAGCAGCGGCAACAACTGTTTTCCGGACATCATTGGAAACGTCAATTACCTACCCGCAGGCGCATCGAACGGATTCACATCCAGCACACTCGGCCCGCCGAAGACATCCTCCGCGGTCTTACCAGGTATCAGGGTAATCGAGATTGGGGCGCTGCGGTTGCCGAGAGCGTCGTAAGTGTAGATGAAGCGCCGCACTGGCATTTCCTCCCCGGTATTAGGATCGATCCGCTTCACCCGAGAGTCGAACATCTGTTCCTCCACCAGCTGGCCGTCGGTCTTCCTGTAGCCATAACGAGATTTGAACATCTCAGTCTTCTGCCCATCGTAAATCTTGCAGTTCATCGGATTCCCGTGCGCGTCCATCCGGTAGATCGTGACAAGGAAAAGCGCGCCGTTCCCGGTATAAGTCTTCTTTGTCAGCACACGGTTGTCGGGGCTGCGGGTGAAAACGGTTCGCGAACCGTCGTCATGGCGCATAACCCTGACATTCGGCCCGTCGACCGCCTTGAAACCGGACTCTTCCGAGAAAACCGGGAGAATGCATAGCGCGAGGATCGCGGCAAGGCGCAGAAATTTCATTCCGGAAAGTAGCCCCGCTTACCACCTCACCGCAAGCTGCGATTCCCGGCACGGAACAGGGTCATGAGATGAAGGCTTTTACCGCAGCACGCTTCAACCTCAGTTCCCGCCACTCATTTACAAGGCGGCTGGCCTCAATGATCCCGCAACCGGCGGGAAGCGACACTCGCTTTTCATCCCACCAGAGCCCTCGAATCGCCACAACGGCCTCGAATTTCCCGCAATCCCAGACGCCGAACGGCGCACCAAACTCCTCAGGGCAACCGAGGTGCTCGCGCCATATCCTGAGCATATCCATCGTCTCGCTGGTGCGCGGCAGAGGCCCGAGCGCAGGCGTCGGGTGGAGCAAGCGGAGCAGTTGTTTCGGATCCTGCGGTGTTTCCAGGTCGACCGTGATACCTGTATGGAAATGAATGATGGATCCGAGCCGGAGGACGCTGCGCTCCTTGCGTTGCAGTGTGCCGAGATCGAGAAGCTTCGAAACCAGCGTCTGAGCCACGTATTCGTGTTCGCGAATTTCCTTCTCATCCACTCCGAAGACCGCCTCGTCCTCGCGCCGGGCTGTCCCTGCGAGTGCCGCGGTCTCAAGTCTCAGCCCATCCAGGGAAAACAGGAGTTCCGGGGTCGCCCCCGCAAAACCGCCTTCCTCCGAAGCCCATCCATACGAATACAGCGGTGCCGATTGAGAGGCCATCGCGGACATCACCGCCTTCCCGACAGCCACCCCTGCCTCGCCTACTTCCGTGACTACAGGCACGGTCTTTTCAATCTGGCCTTGGTGAATGCAGGCCATAATTTCCTGGAAAACGAATGAGAAAGGCATCGCATCCGGCGTCTCCCAACGGATTACGGGGGCGTCCATCACTGCGTTCATGCGTTGAAACTCCTCTACCGGCATCCTTTGGAAGTCCGACGGAATCCACCACGGCATTTCCTCCTGCGAGGCAAAGCCACGCTTGTAGAATGCCACGCCATCGGCAGGTGGCTCGGCCACAGCCGTGAAAGGCCCCTTGCCAAGGATCACGGTGCCGTCGCGCCTGGCCAGCCATGCGATTCGATCGTTCATGCGCTGCTTCCGTCGGCTGCGGTTTTCCGAACCTTCGGGGGATCGGGGGTATCCTTCGGAACAATCATCTCTATGGATTCCACTGGCACCCATCCTCGGGTCTTCGTAGCAAAGCCCACATACGCCCACCGTCCGGAACGCTGAAAAACCTCCGCAAGGGAGCCGGGAGGGGCATCGATCACCTCCGGCGAAGTGCGCGCTGCATCCGAGTGCAGGACGACCTTGTCACCGATAATCACCGCCTGCCTCTCAAGCGGCGCGAAATCGGCGTCGTCAGGAAAATATCTCCAACCGAGTCCGCCGAGAGACATCAGCATCGGGCCGATGACGAAGCCGACCACACCGGCCACCCTCAGCCGTGATCCGGCGCGGGTCGCGGGAAACACCAGCAAACCCAGCGCAAGCAGCCATGCACCGCACCACAGTCCACCGCGCCAGGCGGCGAGAGGGATCTTCGCAATCGCATACTGGTATTCAGGTCGGTTGATCGTGATCGCACCGTATTTCCTCTCAAGGAAACGGAGGTTCTGCCGCGCCTCCTCGTGCCCCTTATCGCGGGCCAAGGCCCTGCGGTAGTAAAGGGCTGAATGCCCAGGAGCGCCCATTCGGTAGGATGCATTGCCGATGTTGTAGAGTGTGTCAGCTGTGAGGTGCTCATACGGTCCGGCCTCCAACCAAAGCTTAGCCGCGTCTTCGAATTTCGCCGATTCATAGGCCTCCATTGCCTGGCCAGAAATATCCTCTGCATTGGCGGATTCCACAGCAAAGCAGGAAAATGCAAAGAGCAGCACTCCGAAGGATGCACGCCGCAGACTGCGGAGAATTTCGCGCCGGCGCCCCTTAGGAACACCCGGAACATCCCTCGTCTTCCGGAAACAGAGACGGTCCCTTTCCTCGATGATACCACGGATCTCATCATTCTCATCCGGTGCCAGCCAGCGCTCGGCAAAACCTCCGGCAGCTTTGAGGAAACCGAGGCCGTCGTCGGAGGGAACCTTCGCCAATTTCTCAAATTCCCTGCGCTTGGAAGACTTTACCTCGTCCTTCTCGAAAAGGTATCCATAACGCCCCCAGAGCGCCTTGCCGATCAGCGCGAGCGCGAGCGCGGCGGCAAGTGCATGCGGCAGCCACCAAGGAAACACCCTACCCGGAGCGGAGAGCAGATCTCCGGCTTTGATCGCACCGAGGATATCGGTCATCCGCTCGACCGGCAGCGGCAGCGCCTGCGGCGGCCCGGAGGATTCGAAGTTCATCCCGGCAGCAGCAGGTTTCATGTTCAGCGCGATGACATCTGTCGTCACGGTTTCATATTTTCCCGCTTCCGGATCGAAATAGACCAAGCGGAAAGGCGGTATCCCCGTCTTCATCTCAAGCGGACGAATGAACTGGCTAAAAACAACCGAACCGCTGAGCTCTCGACGTTCCTCGCCGCGCTGGTTCGGTGTCGCGTCATATACCTTCCAACCGCCCGAATCGACCATCGCAGGTGAACGCAGGTTATCAAGATTCCCGCTGCCGCTGACGATCACATCAACGGATAGCGGCTCGCCCTCGGTAACATCGGTTTCCTTGATCGACGTCCCTATGGTGAACTTGCCCACCGCGTTGTCGAAACCTTCCGGCGCACCCTCCGGAAGTGCGGCGATCTCGAAGCCGAGCTTCGGCACATCCACAGTCGCCTGGACATTCACACGTCGGGCAAAGCCGTCGAATATGGTCTTCACATAGATCACGCGCACCGTCGCCGGCCCGATCTCCACCTGTCCGGCGGCGATTGCAGTCATCGTCGTCTGGTAGGAAAGGGAAACATACGGTTTACCCAGCAGGTTCACCCTGCCCGGAGGATCACTTGCCTTAAACCTCCACACAGCGAGCCCTTTCCTATCGAATTCCGGCACACCCCAATCGCGGACGTTTCTCGCAAGTTCCTCGGGGACGTAAATCTTGATTTCTGCAGCAACCGTCTGGTTCGCGTAGATCTTCTTCTGAGGGATGCGGATGACGCTGGCGTATTTCACCACCTCCCCGAGTTCCTCCGGCTGGGAAGGCGCTTCACCCCATCTCAGGTCGCTCGGGTCGAACACTTCCAAACGGATCGGTTCAGTCATCAGTTTGACTCCGTTCACCATCACCTCGACGGCCGGAATCTCGTGAATCCCCACCGCATAGCTGGAAACAAGGAACTGGAAGCTGGATTCAATCCTGCGTCCGGGGAACTTCTGCGGACGGCCGAACCCAATCGGCTCGATCACCACATCCTTCACCTTCCGAACGCGTGGCATCTCGTCCGGTTCCTGGCCATCCACGCGGATCTCGAAAAGGCATTGCTCCCCTCTCGCAACGTAGCCGGAGGAAATCTTGCTCCTGACACCACCGTAACCGATGGCAACGCCGAGCAGCGTGAGGAAGATGATTCTGAGTGTGAGTGCATTCATATATTACCAATCTTTTTCGGGATTCCTGAACTCCCGCCGCCCGGGTGATAGCGGGCCTTTCTCCAAATCTGCATTTTCCGAAAGGATGCGCCGGGCTCGCTCTTCGGGCGATTCGTTCGGATCTCCCTCGCCTTCCTCTTCGGTAGTATCGGGTTCCTTGCCTTTGTCGCCTTCCTCCTCCTCGTCGCCGCCCTTGCCCTCCTCGTTTTCCTCGTCGCCGCTGCCGGCGTCACCATTCTCCTGCGGCTCACCGCCACCCTCACCTTCCTGCGGCTCACCTTCGCCCTCACCTTCCTGCGGCTCTCCTTCGCCCGGCTGCGGCATCTCCTCTTCCGTCTGCTGCTTCTCCTCTTCGAGAAGTTCCTGGAGCCTCTTGAGGTAATTTATCGTGAGTTTCTCGTTGCGCCGCGGCGCGGCGTCCGCCGGGTCTTTGGCCAAGGCCGAGCGGTAATGCCTCACCGTATCCGTCCAGTTAAGGATGATCGAATCGAGACGGATGAACTCGTTGGTCTCCCCGGATTCGGGCGGCTCCGCCTCAGCCATCCGTTTCAGCTGCTCTTGCACCAGCTCATCGAACTTTTCCATATCAGGGATATCATCACCCTCCGGATAGCGACTGCCGGAAAGCCCCATCCAGCCGAGTTGGAAAAGTGTGTTACCCATCCCCTCGTGTGCCGCTGCAACAACCTCCGACTCGTCGGCAAGAAGCGCCTCGCTGTATGCCATCCGTGCGCCACGGTAGTCCTGCGCCTGATACGCAGACAAAGCCTCCCCAAGCCGGTATTTCGCCCGCCGCCCGCCGGGATCCTTGCCATCGGCAAGGAAACGGTAGGCATCCCGTGCCTCATCATAACGCTTTTCAGTGAACGCCTTGCGGGCTTCCGAAACCGTATCCGCCCATGTCTGTTGCGGCACCATCAGGAAAAACAGCATTGCAGCCGCACCGGACATCCCTCTCCAGCGCGTACCAGAGACAATGGCACCCATCAGAAAAACGATAGCCGGAAACAACGCCCATTGGAAAAATTCGATCACGATCCTTGTCCGCCCACCTTCCATTTCGAACGCATCGATGCCCTCGATCGCAACCTCCACCATCGAAGGGATGTCCGCACCACGCCCGGCGATCACATACCGGCCTCCCGTCCCGTTCGCCAACTTGCGCATCACCTCCGGCTGCAACCGACTCAATATCCGGTTTCCTGCCTTGTCCACCAAACCATCGGGGAAATCCGGATGGGGCACAAAACCGCCGTCTTCGGTCCCGACCCCTACGGCAAAGATCGTCACTCCGGAGCTCTCGGCGTCGGCGATGATCGCGTCGAGGTCGCCTTCGTTCTCCTCGCCATCGCTAATCACAATGAGCGCGTTGTTCTTTTGCCCTGTTTCCCTAAGCGTCGCCGTCGCCAGCTTGATCGCAGCCGCAATATCAGACCCCCCCTTGGAAACCCACTTCTCGTCGATCTGCTCCACCGTTTCCTTCACCGCAACGTGGTCGATGGTCAGGGGCGCGGAAAGAAACGGAGATCCAGCAAAGCCGATCAATCCCACACGGTCGTCTTTCAGCGATTCAAGCAGCTCGTAGATGACGATCTTCGCCTGCGCCAGGCGATCCGGTTTCACGTCCTGCACTCTCATGCTGCGCGAAAGATCGAGGGCAATCATGACATTGCGGCCGCTTGTCTTTTCCGTCTTGGTGCCGGCATCGCCCTGCGGTCTTGCCAAGCTGAAGATCAGCGCCGCCATGGCCGCGAGTATCATCCCAAGAGCCAGCCAGCGTGGCAGCGGATGATCGCGCTTTACCAGCCTTCCCCGCAGCCGCTCAGCCGCAAACTCCTCCCACGGCCTTTTCATAAAACGCCCCGTCAGGACAGCACCGACCGCGAGGATCGGCACTGCGACCCACAGCCAAAGCCATGCTGGATATTCGAAATTCATACTAGGAGACCGTCCTGTTCAGGGAGATATAAACCGACAAACCCATCGCCGCCAGCAGGGAAAATCCGACAAACCACCCGTAGAGTTCCCTGTCGTCAGTCACCGTCAGGCTCCGGGACTCGGTTTTCTCAAGCTTGTCGATGGTCTGAAAATTATTCTCCAGATCCTCGAGGCTCTGCGCCCAGAAATGCTCACCACGCGTCTCGCTCGCGATCTTCTGCAATGTCGGAAGGTCGAATTCCTGCCGGGGGAATGTCTGAATACCGCGGGAAACCCGTCCCTTCTTCGTGCCGATCGCCACGGTATAAGTCTTTATCCCGAGTGTCTTGATGTGCTTCGCCGCCTCAAGCGGAGAAATCTTCCCGGAGTTGCTGGCACCGTCCGTAATCAGCACGATAATTTTGCTCTTCGCCTCCCGGTTGTCGAGCCGTGTGGCGGCGGTCGCAAGGGCGGAGCCGATCGCCGTGCCCTGTTCCTCGACGGTGCCAATGCCTTGGCGGTTCAGCCTCAGCCCATCGAGCCCGAGCCGCAGCCAGTCATGATCCAATGTGATCGGGCTCACCGAAACAGGCCTTCCCGCGAACGCCACCAGTCCGATGCGGTCATCGGGACGACGCGAGATGAACGCATCGACCACCCGCTTGGCCGCATCGATACGGCGCATCGGACGGCCGTCCATCCGGAAGTCGTTGATGTCCATCGAGAGCGAGACATCAAAGGCGAGCACGATGTCGATACCGCTCGCAATCCGGCTCTGGTATTCTTTGCGCCACACCGGCCTCGCCATGCCGAGGATTGCGAAAACCAGCGAGGTAAAGACCAGCGGAACCCCCACGTTCCACGCGAGACGACTGACCTTTTTCCCCAAACTCAGGAGAACGCCGAGATTAGGAAAAACCACGGCACCCGTCGCACCCCTACCCCGCCTGAGTAGCAGCAACAGCAGGCACGGCACGAAAAGCAGCAGCCAGCCCGGCTGCGCGAATCTAAAATGCTCAATGAAGTCCTCGATCATTGGGTGTGGATCCTTTCCAGCAGTTCCAGCCCGCCCGAATAAAATTCGGAAGCCGCCTCCTCCGCCACATCGGGAGCATATTTCAGCTCCGCAAGCTTCGCAAAGAATACCCCAAGCGATTGCCGGACATCCTCCGGCAGCCCCTTCAGCGCGTCGTGGCGGGAGACAAACTCCTCATGTGTCTCGAAAAGCGCGGGCTCTCGCATGCTTTTCGAAAGGTAGCGCCTGAGAATCACTGAGACGCGAACCGCTGCTTCCCGCGCAGAGCTTCCCGCTCCCTTCTCGAAATCACCCTTCGCCTCAAGGTAGGCCTCACGCCTCTCCTTGCCCGGGTCGGAGACGGTCTTCTTGCGCCTTAGAAACATCACAAGCAGAACAACTCCCAACACCACACCCGCCGCCGCGAAATACCACCATACCTGCGGCTCCCAGACCGGCACCAGATCAATGGCATCCCGAGATTCGACAAGTTCGAAGCTGTTTTCATTTTCCTCCATAACTCCTATTTTCGTCGCCTGCCTCGCCGTTTCAATAGCACGTGCAGCGCCGGCAGCGTGTCACGATCCGTTGAGAGCGTCGCCGCATCGATTCCGTGCTTCTTGAATACCGCAGCCGCGCCCTCCGCTTGTCTCTTCATGAGCTTTTTATAGCCCATTCGGAGATTGGCGTTGTTCGTGTTGACGAGGGTTTCAAACCCCGTCTCCGGATCGACCATCACCACCTTCCCCGCCTTGGGCAACTCCTCCTCCAACGGATCGTTCACCCGCAACGCCACCATCTCATGCTTGCGGGAAAGCTTGCCCAGCGGTTTATCCAGCGAGTCAGCATGGAAATCGGAGATCATGAAAACCAACGCCTTGCGCTTGAGCGATTTGATTAGGAAATCGCAAGCCTCGCTGATCGACGTTCCCTGCTTTTCCGGCTTCGCCATCAGTATCTCACGGATCATACGCAACAGATGCCGACTGCCCTTCTCCGGAGGGATGAACATCACCGGCTCGCCCGCAAACACTAGCAGGCCGACCTTGTCGCCGTTCTGCAACGCGCTGAATCCCAGCACCGCCGCAATCTCCGCCGATAGCTCCCGCTTGCTCAAGTGCTTGCTCCCGAAATCCGCCGACCCGGAAACGTCCACCGCCATGATCACGGAAAGTTCCCGCTCTTCGCGGAATTTCCTGACGTATGGCTGATTCATCCTCGCTGTCACGTTCCAGTCAATAAAACGCACTTCGTCACCGTGCTGATATTCTCGAAAATCATCAAAATCCAGACCCTGACCCCGGAACGACGAGAGATACTCACCGGAAAACGACTCGCGAACAAGTCGTCGCGCCTTCAACTCGAGCTTCCGCACCCGAGCCATCATCTCCTCGATCTGTTCCTCTTCCCTCATCTGATACTCTTAATCCAGCCCCTCTTCCAAAGTCTTCATTGGGGTTTCGAATTTAAAATTTAGATTTCCAACTACGGCACAACGACCTTAGCCAGCACCCTCTGAACGATGGTGTCCGTGGTAATCCCCTCCGCCTCGGCCTCGTAGGTGAGGAGAATGCGGTGGCGCAAGACATCCAGAGCCATATCCTTGACGTCCTGCGGGGTCACGAAAGACCGCCCCTGCATGAACGCCCTGGCACGCGCGGCGAGGGCGAGGTTGATCGTTCCGCGCGGCGAAGCCCCAGAGCGAACCCAGTTTTTCAGTGGTGCATCCACTTTCACCGGAAAACGGGTGCAGTAGATCAGTTCAACGATGTATTTCCGTATCGACTCATCGATGTAGACCTCGTTCACCAGCTCGCGGGACGCACCGACCTGTTCCGGAGTCGCCTTGTTCTGCGTTTCATAAATCGGCGCGGAGGTCGCCATCCGATTCAGGATCTCAAGCTCCTCATCCTTCGTGGGGTAGCCGACGTTCACTTTCAGCAGGAAACGGTCAAGCTGTGCTTCGGGAAGCTGATAGGTTCCCTCCTGATCGATCGGGTTCTGGGTCGCCAGCACAAGGAAAGGCTTGGGCAGCGGGTAGGATCTATCACCCAGCGTCACTTGCCGCTCCTGCATCGCCTCCAGCAACGCGGACTGCACCTTCGCCGGTGCCCGGTTGATCTCGTCAGCGAGGATCAGGTTATTGAAAATGGGACCCAGCTTCGGCTCGAACCTAGCGTCCTGCGGATGGTAGATCATCGTTCCGACAAGATCCGCAGGCAGTAGGTCCGGGGTGAACTGGAACCGCGCGAACGACGCCGAAAGCGATCCAGAGAGGGCTTTCACCGCCAGGGTCTTGGCCAGCCCGGGCACTCCCTCCAGCAGGATATGGCCGTTGCAGAGCAAGCCAACAAGCAGCCTGTCTACCAAGTCATTTTGCCCCACCAGCACCTTCGCCATCTCGGCCTTCACTTCGCCGATCCATGCACTGCTTTCCGAAATCCGTTCCTGTAGTTCTTCCGTTGTCATATAAAACTGCGCGTAGCTTGCCATCACCCGCGCCCAGTGCAACCGGCAATCCCGGACTTGCGGAAATTGATCCCGGCTTAACCCATCCCTCAGCGGGCTCTCTTACGCCTAGCCTCCATCACCGTCGGTTCCCCGCAATACGGACAGCGAAAGCTATTCCTGAAAATGATTGAGTGCGCGACCTTCAACTTGTGGCTCCAAAATAATTTCGTCGCACTGCGGTGTTTCGAGCACCGGCGGCTCGCTAGCGGAGGCACCATGCACAGCGGGCATCTCAGCCGTCCGCTCAGGAGAAAATTCGTCACCATACAAAACAGCGCAACCGCCAAGGCCACCCATGCGTAGAGAAACCATCGATTTCCCCCGAGAATAATTCCGCTGAGAAAGAACCCAAAAAACGTAGGAATCATCAGGAACATGACCAGCACCAGCACGGATGCGATCCTGAACCTCCTCAATGTGTATTCTGATGGCAACCGGTGCATGGGGCAGGCAAGTGTGAATTTTTAACGATCCGCGAGCCATGCCCCGGGCGAAGGCCGTAATACTTAGCTATATTGATCATTAGCAATTAAAATACCACATCATGGTGGAATTTCTTTCAAAAATCCGCATCATCCGAACAAATCCGGCTCCACCCGATCTGTCGATCCGCCCTTTGCCGGTTTGGCGAGTATCGAGTCGATCTCCGTGAGCAACTCGAAATCTGGTTCTTCCTCCCGCTTCAGGATCTGCTGCAGCCGATCGCGCCATTCATCCGGATTGCCTCCCTTTTTTCCCGACAGGATCAGCACAAGCTCGGACAGTCTCCCGCTGACGGAAAGCTCCCGCGCCGTGCGCTTCAGCCATGCATCGAGATATGGCTTTCTATTTCCTTCCGCTGACATGTGGGGACGCTAGCGAGCCAGCCGCCCGGGTCAATCCGGCACTGACTTCCTGAACATCTCGGGCAGCGCAGCCATGTCCCCGAGCGGATCCAGCCCCGGAAAGGAACCAGCGCTTCGAGTCCGCCGCATTGCCAGCAGCCGTTTCACTTCCCGGATAGCTTCGCTGCCGTGGCCGCATCGAGATTGAATGTCCCGGTATCATACGGCTTGAAGGGCTCCTTCTCCTTGATCTGGTATTCGAACACCTTCAACGGCTTCTTACCCTCCACCTCGGACATCAGATAAACACGTATCGTCAATGCCTCCATCCCGGTGCCCCCTTCCAGTTTCTTTATCGAATACTGCACCTCGTTCGAGCCTAGGCGGGCGCCTCCGGTGATCACCTCCGCCTCCTTTGCATTCGCAAAACGGTGGCGACTGATCTTATTCACCTGCACCTCTACCTCGCGTCCCGGGCAGAACACATACACCTTTGCAATCGTGGTCGCCGGATTCGCCACAATCGGTGCTGGCGGCACAATTCCCGATGGCTGCGCCTCGGGCACACCGCGCAGATAGCTCAGGTCGCCCGCCGCAAGTTCCTTCCGCACATCCGGCAGTGCGGTGAGGTTCACGAAGTCCGCCTTGTCATAGAGCCAGCCGCGTCCGCCCTTGACAAAGGAAAGCACTAACAGGTTGTTCGTCGGCTCGCCCCCAACCCCGAAGTCGACCTTACCAAAATACGCAGCCTTCGCCGTCGCGCCGTTCTGCTTGGCTTCCAGGAAAGTCAGTCCATCGAGACCCGGCGGCGGAGCCGGAAGATCGAACACCGCGGCAGGAAATGCTCGTTTCTCGGAGACAATCCGGTTCCTTACCTCCACACGTCGGTGCCTTGCGGTCACCATCTGCCAGGTTCGAGCATCTTTCTGGATCAGCGCATTTCTCCACACCGCATAGGTCTTCTCCAGCCCCGGCCGCAGGCTCTCCTGGGCGCCACAAATTGCGGGCATGGCGAGGATCATCAATAAAATATGCCGTTTCATGAACGAAACGATTGGACAAGCGCCCCCGAATCACAACAAACAAATCCCAGCGTATTGCGGATACGTCCCATACGCCGCATTTCCATTATGAGCCAAATTCTGCAAAAGGTCGCACCCATCGGCGAATCGAGGGACAAGGAACTGCTGAAATCCGCCTCCAGTTATGTCTATGCGAGCCGGCACGGCGCTGAACTTCTCGCCCATGTTTTCTTCCCGGAGACCACCGGAGAGACCGGCCGATCAGTGGTTGCATTCTTCCACGGGGGCTTCTGGGACACCCCCATGGTCAGCCAGTTCGTTCCGCACTGTCACCACTTCGCAAGCCGTGGCGCGGTCGCCGTCTCTTTCGAATACCGAGTCAGCTCAAAAAACGGAACCGGCCCCGTAGAAGCCGTCGAGGATGCCAAGGCCGCCCTTCTCTGGCTCCATGAAAACGCGGATCTGCTCGGCATCGATGCAGAAAAAATCGCCGTCGCCGGTGCCGCAGGAGGCGCCTTCCTCGCGCTACAACTTGCGATGCAAAAGCATGGCAAGGATACCGCCATACCTCAGATTCCGAAAGCCGCCATACTGTTCAGCGCCGTGGTCAACACCACCCCGAAAGGCCAGTTGTCCGAGCGCTTCCCTGACAAAAAAGTAGCCAAGGCTCTCAGCCCCAACCGCCTCGTACGCCGCAAGCTCCCGCCCATACTGCTAATGCACGGAAAGTCCGACCGGGTCACTCCCTTCGAGGAAGTCGCCACCTTCCGCCGCCGCATGAAATGGCGTGGCAATCGCTGCAAGCTCCTCGAATTTAACGGCGCGGAGCACAGCTTCTTCAACTTCAACGTCAGCCACACGAACTTCGAGATGACAATCGGCGCCGCCGACCACTTCCTTCTCGAACAGGGACTCATCCCTCCCGCCCCCGAGGAATCCCATTAGGGAAGCATTCCAGGCTGGCCGCGCCACACTCCGGAGAGGCGTCTCTCCGAGCGCCTGCACAACCCAAGCCATTTCCGAAGTCCTTATCTGGCGATCGGAGACACGCCGTTCCTAACAAAAAAACGGCCGGGATCACTCCCGGCCGCCTTGATTGAATCAGTGATCCTTATCCGATGACCTCGGGCCAGTCGGTGTGGAACATTTCGCCGCGTGGCTTGTCGGTGCGCTCATACGTGTGAGCACCGAAGAAGTCGCGCTGTGCCTGCAGCAGGTTCGCAGGGAGCACCGCACTGCGGTAGCTGTCGTAGTAGCCGAGCGATGCGCTGAAGGCAGGAATCGGGATACCTGCGAGCGAAGCGATGGAGACGACTTCACGCCAGTTCTGTTGGAACTCCGTGAGGAGCTTGGTGAAGAACGGAGCGAGCATCAGGTTGCTGAGCTTAGCATCGGTGCGGTAGGCATCGGTGATGTCGTTGAGGAAGCGAGCACGGATGATGCAACCGCCGCGCCAGATCGCAGCGATCTTACCGAGATCGAGACCCCAGTTTTTCTCCTCGCCCATGGAGGCAATGAGATCGAGTCCCTGTGCATAGGAGATGATCTTGGAGGCGAAGAGTGCGTCGTGTACCTTTTTCACCAACTCGGCTTTCTCGATGGAAATCTCCACATCGGGACCGGTAAGGATCTTGCTGGCATCCACACGCTTTTCCTTCATCGAGGAAAGGATACGGGCTTCGACCGCCGCGTTGATAGTGGAGATCACCACCGCGTTTTCCACCGCGTTGATCAGAGTCCAGCGGCCGGTGCCCTTCTGGCCAGCGGTATCGAGGATCTTGTTGACCAGCGCGTCGCCAGTTTCCGGATCGTTCTGTTCGAAAATCTTCGCGGTGATCTGGATGAGGTAGCTTTCGAGGTCGCCTTCGTTCCAGTCGGTGAAGACTTTCGCGAGCTCGGCGGGAGTGAATCCAGCTTTCTTAAAGATGCTGTAGGCTTCGCAGATGAGCTGCATGTCGCCGTATTCGATGCCGTTATGGATCATCTTCACATAGTGGCCCGCGCCGCCGGTGCCGATGTGTGTCACGCAAGGCTCGCCTTCCACTTTCGCGGAAATACTTTCGAAAATCGGCTTCATGACATCCCATGTGGAGACTGGGCCGCCGGGCATGATGGAAGGCCCCTTGCGTGCACCTTCTTCGCCACCGGATACACCGGCTCCGATGAAACGGAAGCCGAGATCACCGAGCCACTTGTCGCGGCGCTCGGTATCGGTGTAGAGCGAGTTGCCGCCGTCGATGATGATGTCGCCCTTGTCGAGGAGCGGAAGGAGGGACTCAATCACCGCGTCCACCGGTCCGCCAGCCTTGACCATGATCATGACCTTGCGCGGGGAAGCCAGCGAGCTCACAAAGCCCTCCAGCGTTTCCTCACCGACGAGTTTCTTGTCGGGGTGCTTGGCGACGAAATCCGTCATCGCGCTGGTGGTGCGGTTGTAAACGGAGACCTGAAAGCCCCGGGATTCAACATTCAATACGAGGTTCTGACCCATGACGGCCAGTCCGATTAGTCCAAAGTCGCTGTTACTCATGATAATTAACCGGAGTTTGCCCGGCACGCGGATGTAGAGAAACGAACGGTTCAGTGCAACCCCTTGTTGCCTTTTCTCCGTCGATTTCACAGATTCCCTGTGTGAACCTTCCGAATGCGATCACCGTCTCCCGCCTGTTCCTGACTGCTGGATTTATCATTTTTGTCTCATGGGAGAGCACTTGGGGGCACATCACCGCATTGGTGCTGTTTGTCGTCGCAGCCGCCAGCGATTTCTTGGACGGCTGGCTGGCTCGGAAAATGAATCTCGTCACCCCACTCGGAAAACTGCTAGATCCGCTCGCCGACAAGATTCTCGTGTGCTCCGCCTTCGTTTTTCTCACCGCACAGGAGCTCTGCCCAGTGTGGATCACCGCACTGATCATCGGCCGGGAATTCCTAGTCACGGGCCTTCGCCAGATCGCCATCGAGGCCGGGCAGGTGCTTGCCGCCGACAGTCTCGGAAAATGGAAAACAACCTTCCAGCTCACCTATCTCATCTCCGGCATGATCTGGCTGACATTGGAGACGATGGAGCGTATCCCGCAGTCGCTGACCGCTTTCCACACCCTCACCATCCCATGGGGCGAGGGCGCATGGCTGATGCCGATCAGCCTCGGAATCGCCGTCGCACTGACGGTGATCTCGGGCTGGAACTACATCTGGTCATCCCGCTACCTGCTGCGGGGCTCCTGAATTACTTACCCAGAAGGTAGGCGAAGAGATCTCTGAGCTCATCCGGATTGAGGCGGTTGATCATCGCCGGCGGCATCGGCGAAACTTTCGACGCTGCGATCGACTTGATATCGGCTCGGCTGATTTCTATCTGCTGATCGAAATCAAATGGATTGATCCCGATCGAGAGAATCTCGTCCTGCTCATTGAGAACACGCCCGACGATTGTCTTGCCCTCATGGGTCACAATCTCGGTGAATTCGTATTGGTCGGAAATCACATTACTTGGGTCGATGATTGAGCGCGCAAGATCCTCCACGGTGAAGCGTCCCGCGAGGTTCGTAAGATCCGGTCCTTGAGCACCGCCCAGAGTTCCGAACTTATGGCATGCCGAGCAAAGCGAAGCTTCAAACATCGCTTGACCCTTCGCCTTGTCGCGACCTTCCAAACCTTCGTTGGCGACTTTCACCACCTCTTCAAGCGTCCACGCACGACCAGGCCCTTGCACAGGAGGAAGCACTTTTGGCTTCTTTTTCGGAGCCTTGGCATCGACTGCGAAGAGTTCTTTTTCCTGCTCAGTTCCGTTGTCATAGATCTGTTGCCGTATCATTCCGATTGACGGCGCGTAGCTGGCACCACCGCGGCGGCTCTCGATTTCACGGAACCAGTTGAACGCACGGCGCCTTTCACCGGCAGCCCACGGCCCTTTGACCGCACGCAGGCAGTAGAGGTAATGGATCTGGGTGGTGGGAGGATGATTTTTCATCACCGCGTTGATGTCGTTCCCGTAGCGCGAATTCCTTTCCACTAAGTTCTGCCAAGGAGCTGGCTTTTCGGCGGGTGCCTCGTCCATGAGTTTCAATGTCCGGGCAACAACACCCGGTGCCTGCAGGTAGCAAAGCATCCTTGCGAGTTCGAAATTCAGCGAACGTTCGTCCGACGGATAGGACTTATCGATCTTCGCAACCACCGCCTTACGCTCCGCATCCGTCGGCTCACCACCGCGGATGAATGCCAGGCCAGTGGCTCTCAGCCAGTTGAGCTTCTGCTGTAGGGAAAGGCCTTCCCAATCCGTGGCCATTAGAATTTTCAGGGCGAGATCACGATGCTTTTTGCCATCGATGCGGACCATGGCCATTGAGCCAATAATACGTGCCCAGGCGTTCTTCTGCTCGGCAATGCGTGGAGCCCAATCGGTGTTTGGGAAACGCTCAAGTGCGGCCTTTGCGAGGAAGCGCAGCGTCCTGTCATCCGAACCGAGATTTTCCAGAACCAGGGCACCATTGACGTCCTTCGGATTGCGGACGAATTCCGAAAGCTGGTCACGCACCTCATGAACCGCCTTTTTCGCAGGCTGCGGTGCCGTGGATTCGCTACCGGTATAAACCACCCTCCAAAGATGCGAAACCCCGCGGCGGCCACCGGTCGCGAAATACATCGATCCGTCCTTACCAATCACACCGTCTGTGACGGGCAGTCCGGCACCGGCCACAAGTTCCCCTTTCTCAACCTTGAAAGAGGCACCGTCCGGCGTGAAGTGCAGCGAGTAGATCGTCGCGAAAGTCCAGTCGAGCGCATAGAGTGCCTGCTGGTATTTCGCAGGAGCCTTGAAACCGCGGCCAGCAAGCATACCTGTCGGCGATCCGGGACCGATGTTAAGCACCGGTTTAACGCTATCCTCGTAATAGGAGGGCCATTTTCCGCTTCCGTTGCGCCAACCTTGCTCCGTTCCCGGAACCACGTGAATAATCCGATTCGGGCGATACCATGGCATCCCGAAATCCCATTCCATGTCTGCATCGTAGGAAAACAGCTCACCGTTGTCGTGAAACGCCGCGTCAAAAGTATTCCGCTGCCCCATGGAAACCCGCTGCCAATTCGAGCCGTCCGGTTTGAAGCGGGCGGTCCACCCTGCCGGGGGATTCACGTTCGCAGCGTGTCCCCTGCCATCGCGGTTCTTTGGGATCAACTGATCCTCCTGCCACACCTTTGCTGGAAAGGAATCGGAAACATCGGTAAGTTGCCCGTAGTTCCCGCTCACCAAATAAAGCCATTCCTTGTCAGGCGAGACCACCAGCGAGTGCACCCCGTGCTCTCCGCCGGCCTTGATGCCTTTCAGCAGCTTTGGCGTCCCCCAGCCTTCGCCCTTTGCATCAACCACCCAGACCCCGGTCTCGGACGGGTTCTTCTTCGTCGTTTCGTTCACCACGATGTAGAGCTTACCTTCGAACCAAAGCACCCCGTGCCCGCCTGTAACCGGTATATCCAAAGTCTCCACCTTCGTTTCGCCACCAGCGAGCGGAGGAACCGTGATCCGGTAAAGTCCGCCGTATTGATCCGTTGCGATCAGCCTGCCCTTGTCGTCCTCGGTCAATCCAACCCAACTACCCTCACCCTTCTTGACGTCATAAATCTTTTCCAACTTGAAACCCTCGGCGACCTTGAACTTCTTGGTCATATCGGTTACTTCCGCCTGCACAGAAACGCACCACACCATTCCAGTCGCCAATAATCCAATTCCTAAGCTTTTCATCAGGGGCAGATACTCTGCGGGACAATCCGATCTCTCAACTGAAAAGCACATTTTCCCACAAAAAGCCCAATGAACCTCCCATCACCGGAAAAAACCTCCGCCCTCGAACAGCGGATGGCCTCCCTCGGGATTGATACTGCAGATCTGCTTGAGAAGTTCGTCCGTGGCTCCGGGGCAGGCGGCCAGAAGGTCAACAAGACCTCAAACTGCGTCTTCCTCAAGCACCTGCCCACCGGCATCGCCATCAAGTGCCAGGTCGAGCGCTCCCGTGAAATGAACCGATTCCTCGCCCGCCGCGAGCTCTGCGACCAGTTCGACGCCATCGCCAACGGCAAGGCCTCCGCCAAAACCCAGGCAATCGAGAAACTCCGCCGCCAGAAACGCCGGAGATCCAGGCGCTCTAAACAGCGCTCCGTGGCCGACAAGCGAAAGCTTTCTGATAAGAAAGCATTACGCAAGTCGCCGAGTGAGTGATCAATCGCTGGAAATAATTGCCGGAATTTCACGCATCCGACTCGCTGCATTAGCCTGCCAGATATCGACCGAGGCATCTTCGGCCGGATTACCTTCCGTATCATAGACGCTGCCTTTGATTTCGATGATCTCGTCCTTCGCTATACCGCCTCTTCCTTCGACTTTGGAAAGATCGAAATCCGTGAGGATCTCACTCAACTGCTCCTGGCATAGTGACCTTCTCTAGCTCGATGAAATCCTCTCCTCCCTCCACAGCCTCGGATTTCACGAGTCCCGTCCCGGGATGATACCATTTCAGATGTTTGGTATGGCTTAAGCTTCCGTCATCCAGAGACTCCGAAGAGACTTCGATCTTGACGCACCCTTCGAACTTACCAGCAGGCACCTCGAGATCTTCTTTCCCAATCACACGGATTTCAAATTCTCTCCGGAACTTCTGTTCAGTCGTTTCGCCATCTTCGTCCTTCCATCTCGAGCTCCCGGATGAGCGTCCTGATGTGTTTACTCCTGCAACGAGCTTAGCTGGAAGTTCCGGCTCTGGCTCGTTATACGAGGTCGCGTCATCATCGCCAGAACCGGACTTCAGAAGCAGCGCGCCGTCGAGAACGTATTGACTCGTATAGGTGTAGGGTTCTTCTCCGTCTTCGATCCACTCGGTTTTCTCTTCGAAAGTGGTCTTGTCGCCTTCTTTTACAACGTTCTCGAACCATGTCTTCATCGTCACGGAAGAACCATAGGAGCGTCCTTTATACGTCAGGACCATTCCTTCTTTGGCGGGAATCAGATCAGCCGCAGTGGCGAGAACTACCGCCTCAACCTTCTTTCCGGTGGGTGTCGGCATGCGCTCCGGTGCCACCCCAAGAGCAAGGCTCGCACGCAGGCCGTCGTCTTGGAATCGAAGGCTGGTGGAAACGTTCTCGAAGTCCATGATACCGGACATTTCGGCAGGCTCGGTCCGCGGAGCGGCGGGGAATCCGAAAGCGACGGATTCCATGGTATGTGCTTCGGGATTCCAGCGGTAGCCTTTCCCTCCAGGGCAGAAAACATCCTCACCATAGTGGAGGACCTGGAAGGTCACCGGATCTTTCCCTGGAAATTCCCGATGCCACTCGTTCAAAATAGGAAGAGCCTTCCAACTTTCCTCTCTGAGCCGATCGATGGGGTCCATGCGTTCGACTATTGCCTCCAGTCCAGCGAGAAACGCGGGACTTGAATCGAGCATCATCTGTGTTGGAGCAGCGAGGATTTTTGATTGTTCGGTCGTGAGCTTGTGTTTTTCGCGCCGCATCGCACGGAGAAGCAGGTCCTCGCGGAGAGAAACGAGCAGGGCGTTAGGGAGGGTTGCATAATACAGTTGGGCGTTGACACCGATCTCGCCCTCATTACCAGTCACCACAACGTAGGAACCAGCGTCACTCTTCTTCGTTTGCCACTTCACTGAATCGGGAGCAGACGTATCCATCATACCTTTGATCGCGGTCATAAACAGGGCGAGCTTCAGCCTACTGTTGGAACCAATCCTCACCAAGAGAGGCGCATTCAGAAAACGTTCGAAGTCTTGCGATGAAGTCGCGTCCCAGAACAGGCTTTTCTCCAGATCCAAGGAGACGGAGCCAGTCATCCAAGCTAGCGGATTGATCTTCAACCCGGGAAGAAACTCGATCAGCATCTCATTGTATTCGCGAAATTTCGCTCCCTTCGTATCCATGGCCAAGGCGACATGGAAAAGGCACTCCTCCGATACCCAACGCGCTATGTCACTGAGTTCCGCATTCCCGCAGAGTTGGATGAAATCCGCGAAATCACTATCCATGGTGAGAGGCATGACGCTCAGATCGAAAGCGAGCTTTTCCTTTTTGCTAACCACGCGGATCGCGATTGGATCGAATGCTTGTGACCATCCGCTTTCGTAACCGCGACGCCACCGCTCATAAGCGTCCTTCTCCGGCACAGTCGCAGAATCGATTCCGAGCTCCGAAGCCGGCTTCATAAAATTCATCGTGCCGAAATTGGCGCAGATCATCTGCCCGTCTCTCCATACGGTTTCGCCAAGGAAGGATGCGTATTCATCCGTTACTTTTTTCCCTGCGAGGGCCTGCGAGGTCAATTGGCCCAGGGCTGCGAATGCACGGGTTCGACGAGAGGCCGCGATACGGAGTTCCGGTCCCGCCCAACGGCGTATGGCAGCATCCGAGAGGAAGACGAAAGCACTCTCTTCAGCACCGACTGGATAACGGTTGCGGAAGAAACGAAACTCATCGGTCGCTCCAAGTGCACCCTGCTTTTTCTCGGCCACAGCTTTGAGACGCTCAATCTGGACAACCGAATTGGATACCGCCACCACATCTCCCATCTGCCAGACATGACTGGAAAACGAACGATCCTCGGTTTCGAAGCCCTTGTATTGAAAACCCTCACCTAGAAGTTTCGTTTCTGAAGCACCGACCTTGGAGGCCTTGGATTCGATAAGCTTGAGCAGCGCTTTGAAGAGGAATTTCGGGGAATCGGTTTCCATAACGACCGCCATGTCGCTCCCCATGGGCATGAATGGGTCACCGCCGGTCACCGCCACGCTTTTGGTGGGTAGCAATCGTGC
>Ga0206129_10001589_pt1 | contig 30262 bp, 30 predicted proteins | sample Helgoland_Spring_8_FD_148616 | JGI IMG/M metagenome (GOLD analysis project Ga0206129, IMG submission 148616) | Pelagic subsurface seawater microbial communities from Kabeltonne, Helgoland, North Sea - Helgoland_Spring_Bloom_20160502_2 | ecosystem: Environmental > Aquatic > Marine > Epipelagic ...
ATCCGCTAACCGGCCCGAACACCACATTCTGGACAATAAACCAACGTGGCGCAGAGATTGGCAAGGTCACCTCTGCGGTCTATTCACCACGCCTCAAGCAGAACATCGCGCTGGCGATGGTAGCGGTGGATGCGGCGGTTCTGGGGGCCGAGGTGGAAGTTGTCACAAAGTCAGGCCCGACCAAGGCGACTGTCGTTGAGCGTCCGTTCTACGACCCCAAAAAGCAGATTGCGGTGGCATGAAGCCCCAAGCATCACACAGCGTGCGCTCCTGATTGAGTGCGTGCCGCAGCACTCTATACTGTCATAAGGGACTTGCACTATGTCCGATCTTTCCATCGAGCTGCATTGGCAGCGCGCCGAGCCTGTGTTCGCAACAGGCACCTATTCAAACGCACATACTGTGCAGATGAACCGCTTGTATGACATTGCCGTGGATTCTGCTCCCGATTGGGGTGGTGATCCGGAAAATACGAACCCCGAGCAGGCTTTGGCATCAGCACTCTCAAGCTGCCACATGATGACCTTTCTCGCGCTGGCCGCAAAGGCTGGGTGGCCAGTGGCGAGCTATCACGACTATGCCGAGGCGCATCTTGGCAAGAACCCAAAAGGGCAGATGTCGATCACGCGGATTGATCTTCACCCCGTGGTGAGGTTCGATACTGGCTTTGCCGTCACCGATGCGCAGATGGCCGAGATGCAGGACCGCGCCCACCGCTATTGTTTTATTGCCAATACACTTGCGGACAGTGTTGAGATCAACATCCGCTAAGCCTGATCCAAGGAGCAGCTCCATGACGTCGAGTGATATTCTACTGCGGGACCTGAGCGATGACGGAATTCTGCGCCTGACGCTCAATGATCCCAAACGACGCAATGCGTTGTCCGAAGCAATGCTTGGCACGCTTGGAACGGCGTTTGCCGATGTGGGGGCTGATCCCTCCGCCCGTGTAATCATTCTGGCCGCAAATGGTCCGGCATTTTGCGCAGGCCATGACCTGAAAGAGATGACAGCGGGGCGCAGCGGCCCTGACGGCGGCAAGGCGTATTTTGCAAAGGTCATGGCAATGTGCGCAGGCGTGATGCAGGGCATCGTGAACTGCCCCAAACCGGTGATTGCCGAAGTCACGGGCATCGCCACTGCGGCAGGCTGCCAACTGGTGGCAAGCTGCGATCTCGCGATCGCGGCAGAGACTGCTCAATTCAGCACACCGGGGGTGCATATCGGCCTGTTCTGCTCTACCCCCATGGTCGCCCTGTCGCGCAATGTCTGCAACAAACACGCGATGGAGATGCTGCTGACTGGTGACACGACCTCCGCTGACCGAGCTGCCGAAATGGGGTTGGTTAACCGCGTTGTTTCTGAGGCCGCGTTACAAGGCACCACAATGGAGATAGCCTGCAAGATCGCCTCGAAATCCAGCATGACATTGGCTACAGGCAAGCGCGCCTTTTACGCGCAGCGCGAGATGCCACTGGCGCAGGCCTATGACTATGCCTCTGGGGTGATGGTCGACAATATGCTCGCCCGCGATGCCGAGGAAGGAATCGGCGCATTTATCGAAAAACGCGCGCCCCAATGGCAGGATGACTGAGACATGAAAGCAAACCCCTATAACATCGATCTGGACCGCAACCCGGCGAACCATCAGCCTCTAACACCGCTGACATTTCTCGAGCGTGCCGCCACGGTGTTCCCCGATCATACGGCGATCATCCACGGGGCGCTGCGCTGCAGCTATGCTGAGTTCTATGACCGTTCCAGACGGCTGGCATCAGCGCTGAAGCTGCACGTGATCGGACGGGGCGACACTGTTTCGGCCATGCTGCCCAACACGCCAGCCATGCTGGAATGTCATTATGGCGTGCCCATGTGCGGCGGCGTTCTGCACTCAATCAACACTCGGCTTGACGCAGCAATCATCGCCTTTCAGCTTGATCATGCGTTGTCAAAGGTCGTCATTGTCGACGCTGAGTTCATGCCACTGATGCAAGAGGCGCTGGCCTTGGCCGAGGTCAGCCCTCTGGTTATTCAAGTTGATGACCCCGAATATGACGGCGCGCGCGTAGCGTTTGACGGGGCCGACTACGAGTCCTTCCTCACGCATGGTAATCCTACCTTCCCGTGGCTTATGCCCGAAGACGAATGGGACGCGATTTCGATCAACTACACTTCTGGCACAACGGGTGATCCAAAGGGCGTCGTGTCGCATCACCGCGGCGCATACCTTTTGGCGCAAGGCAACGCGCTCACCACCTCGATGTCCAAACACGCAGTCTATCTGTGGACGCTGCCGATGTTTCATTGCAACGGCTGGTGTTTCCCTTGGACCCTTTCTGCGATTATCGGCACCCATGTTTGCCTGCGCCAAGTGCGCGTCGAATCAATTTGGAACGCTTTGGCCGACGAGAATGTCACGCATCTCTGCGGTGCACCAATTGTGATGTCCTTGATGATCTCTGCGCCTGCAGATGCGCAGCGGAAACTTGATCAGACGGTGCAGTTTTTCACCGCCGCAGCACCACCGCCCGAAAAGCTGTTGGCGGACATGAAAACCGCAGGCTTTGACGTGACCCACCTTTACGGGCTAACCGAAACCTACGGGCCTGCCGTTGTGAACGATTGGCATGAAAGCTGGTCATCCTTGCCCAGTAATGAGCAAGCGCGCCTGAAATCGCGTCAGGGCGTCCGCTACCTGCCGCTCGAAGGGCTTGATGTGCTGGACCCTGATACGTTGGAACCCGTCCCACGCGATGGCGAAACCATGGGCGAAGTGATGTTCCGCGGCAACGTTGTGATGAAAGGGTATTTTCGCAATCCAGTCGCCACGCAAAAGGCCTTTGAGGGCGGCTGGTTCCATTCAGGCGATCTGGGCGTCCGGCATCCCGACGGCTATATCCAGCTCAAGGACCGCTCGAAGGACATCATCATTTCAGGAGGCGAGAACATTTCCTCCATCGAGGTGGAAGAGGTGCTCTATAGTTACCCCGGCGTAGAAATTGCAGCGGTCGTCGCCATGCCCCATGATAAATGGGGCGAAACCCCCTGCGCCTTTGTCGAACCCACACAGGGCCTCGAGATCGATACGGACGCGCTGCGCAATTGGTGCCGTGACAGACTCGCGGCCTACAAAGTTCCGGGTAAGTTTGTCGTGACGAGTATCCCCAGAACCTCAACTGGTAAGATACAGAAATTCGTCCTGCGTGAGCGCGCGAAAGAACAGCTTGCATTAATCTGAATCGAACCAAAAATTGGAGAACATACCAATTTAGTTTCCTATGACCACTCTAAATGCTCCTGTCACACCTGCATTGCAATATAGTCTATTTGGAATGGTAGCAGCCATTCGAACACCCCGGAGCATCCAGTAAAATGGGCTCCTTGTAGCCATTAGATCGGTCGCAGCAATTTCCCTTGCGGGGGGGGGCGATACCTATCGTGGACGGCCCTGACCTGCCGTTCGTGTGAAACGCGTCTAAAGTCGGCTCTCAGCCCAAAGCGGATATGCCCGTTTGACACATCTGGCGGGAACCGGACATTCGCTGCGCGTTGCATAGAGGTCTGCTAAGCGGACAAAGGGTGAATTCGCCGCAGCGCAGAATTCCCTCAGAATTTCGACACGGCTCAGCACCAATGGCGGGATTGCGGACGTTTGTTGCGGGTGCGAGCGATCCGCGCCGAGACGCGGGAGCAGACGTTGATAAAACCTAACATCAAGTTTTTTCTCCAACGTCGCGGAGCCGGTCTGAACCCTGTGTGTAGCATGCAGCGAAGCGCATGACTGACAGCGCGCGCCCTGCGAAGCCGATTGTGCTCCAACCGAAGTCAATCAATCAGGCTTGTGGTTCAACAACAATTGATACCAAATGTTGTTAGAATTCGCCGCTGTCATCCGGAGCACAATCACATGAAAATTACCGCCCTTGAAACTGTGCGTATCGCAGAGCGGCCAAATCTGATCTGGGTCTTGGTTCATACAGATGCTGGCATCACTGGGCTGGGAGAGACCTTTTTTGGGGCTGGCTCTGTTGAGGCCCATATACACGACTGGATTGCGCCAAAGGTCATCGGGCAAGACCCGTTGCAGATTGATAAATTGGCGGCTGATCTTGTGACCTATGTCGGGTTTCGCTCTGCGGGGGCAGAGATGCGGGGAAACTCTGCCTTTGACATCGCCCTGTGGGATATTTTCGGCAAGGCCTCGGGTCAGCCCATTGCACAGCTTCTGGGCGGCTTCACACGGTCTTCCATTCGCACCTACAACACCTGTGCGGGCACGGATTACGTCAAGAAGACTTCGGGTCAGATTACCGCGAACTATGCCCTTGGGCAGGACAACGGTGGCTTCGATGATCTAAACGGATTCCTGCACAGGGCGGATGAATTGGCGCTATCTTTGTTGGACGAGGGCATCACAGCCATGAAAATCTGGCCCTTTGATCAAGCGGCCGAGAAAAGCCGAGGGCAGTATATTTCAAGCGAGGACATGAAGACTGCAATCGCACCTGTCGAAAAAATTCGCAAAGCTGTCGGCGATAAGATGGATATCATGATGGAATTCCACGGCATGTGGCAGCTTTTGCCAGCGATACAGATCGCGCGGGCGCTAGAGCCTTATGACACATTTTGGCACGAAGACCCGATCCGCATGGACAGTCTCTCAAGCCTGAAACGCTACGCAGACGCATCCAAGGCTCCGATTTCAGCCTCCGAAACTTTGGCGACTCGTTGGGGGTTCCGCGATCTGTTGGAAACAGGTGCAGGCGGGATTATTATGCTTGATATCAGCTGGTGTGGAGGCCTGTCAGAGGCGCGCAAAATCGCTTCGATGGCCGAAGCGTGGCACCTGCCTGTCGCGCCTCACGATTGCACAGGTCCGGTGGTTCTTGCGGCCTCAACGCATCTGTCGCTGAATGCGACCAACGCGCTGGTTCAGGAAAGCGTGCGGGCGTTCTATAAAACGTGGTACCGCGACATTGTAACTGCGCTGCCAGAGGTCAAAGACGGGATGATCACTGTTCCGCCCGGTCCCGGTTTAGGGTTAGACTTAAATCCTGATTTGGACCGCGTTTTTGAAACGACTCGTAAAGTCACGAAAGGTTAGGTTTTTCTTTGGGTAGAGGCTCTGACCTTTAATTCAAAGCCAAGATCTATGTTCTGGTTTTCTGTCTGGGGGAGACCGGTATTCCTGTTCAAAATATATTGGGCTGCCCGCGCACCAATCTCGACCCTTGGTGTGTTCACTGACGTGATCGCTGGCTGCATTTGCGAGGTCGTACCCAGATCGTTGAAGCCACAAATACCCATGTCGTGTGGAATGCGGATGTTGCGCCGATGACATTCTAACGCGATTCCGACGGCAACATCATCGTTGTTGCAAAAGACGCCGTCGCAGTCAGGAACGGCTTCAAGCAGTGACCCCAAAAGATGGCGGCCGATTTCAACACTGGATTTCTGCGGTGTTGTCACCAGAAGGGCTTCATCAAACAGCCCGTGCGCTTCCATGACACTTCGATACCCTGCCATACGTTGCTGGGTCCGCGGGTCCATTCGCGTACCAACAAATGCAATCCGCCGAAAACCCTGTTCGATCATATGCGCTACCGCCTCTGCTGCGGCTTGAAAGTTTGAAAACCCGACGATGACGTCAATCGGATCGTCCGAGGTATCCATGATCTGCACGATCGGACAATCAGCTGCTACCAGCATCTTGCGCGATTTCTGTGTCTGGTCGACGCCGGCAATAATGATCCCGGCAGGCTTTAACGTTAGAAATTTGGGGATCATTGCCTCTTCGGTCAGTGCGCTATAGCCGGTGTTGCCAATCTGGACAGAATACTTCGTTCCCTCAATGACGCTGCTTGCACCTGCAAGGACATCAGAGAAAACATAGTTTGAAAACGAGGGCACCAACACAGCAATGACCGACGAGCGGTTCGATGCAAGTGTGGCAGCAGCGGCATCGGGCACATAGCCAAGTTTTTCAATGGCGGCGAAAACCCTTTTACGTAGGGCGATAGACACCTGGTCAGGGTCACGTAATGCGCGTGATACCGTGATTGCGCTAACTCCAGATTCTTTCCCAACATCAATCAGGGTCGGTTTCCGCATCAATATTTCCCCTTATTTTCTTGGAGTATAGATGGAGGTTTGCATCAATGAAAAGAGAATTTGACAAATGATTGCGCAATCATTTAGGTGTTGAACACCTGGGAGGAATCGATATGGCCACAGAAAGCCAACATAGCGTGATCATTATCATGGGCGTCTGCGGCGTTGGGAAAACCTCCATCGGGCGAACGCTTGCTGAACGTTTGGGCGCACGCTTCATCGAGGCTGATGACTATCATTCCGTGGAAAACCGGAACGCGATGGCGCAAGGTATCCCCCTTTCAGACGAAATGCGGCTTCCATGGCTTAAACGCTTGTCCACCGCTGCCGAAGATGCGCGCCAAAGTGAAACGGTCATTATGGCGTGCTCTGCACTCAAACGCAGCTACCGAGACCTTTTGCGCGACGGGATCACCAACATCCAGTTTGTGTTTCTGAACGGCGACCGAGACATCATTGCGGACCGGATTGCGAAGCGGGAAGACCACTTCATGCCCCTGTCGCTGCTGGACAGTCAGATCGCGATTCTGGACCTCCCGACGCCTGATGAAAAGGTGCTCGAAGTCGATATCACGCCCCCAAAACCTGTCGTTGATGACATCGTTGAACGCACTGTCCGTTCCAAGTCTTTCGATCACCACACTAACTGAACCCCAACATTGAAAATGAGGAGTATCTCAATGTCACTAAACTTCAAAACACTCTCGGCCACTGCCGTCATGGCTTTAGGCCTTGCAACAGCTGCGACGGCGCAAGATTTTGCGCTGCGTTTCCAGTCGTCTGATCCTGCGGGCAACCCGAACTTCGCGCTGCAGGTTGAATGGGCCGATGGCGTAAGCGATTTAACCAACGGTCGCGTGACAGTCGAAATGTTACCCGTCAATTCTATCGTTCAGCACACCGAAACACAGGATGCGGTTGCTGCCGGTATCATTGATGGTCACATCACCGATACGTCGTACTTCACCGGTAAGGATGCCGCTTTTGGTTTGATTGCAAACCCAGTGGGAGCATGGGGTTCACCTTACGAAATGTTCGCTTTTCTTGAATATGGAGGCGGCAATGAATTGATGAGCGAATTGCTTGAGCCTTATGGTTTGCATTTCATTGGCGCGACAACACCTGGTCTTGAATCATTCATCTCTAAGGTGCCGCTTGACGGCGTTGACGACCTTGTTGGCTTAAAAATGCGCGCGCCCGAAGGTTTGGTGCAGCAGGTTTTTGCAGCGGCCGGTGCGTCACCGGTAAACTTACCCGGTTCAGAGGTCTTTACGTCTTTGGACAAAGGCGTGATCGATGCAGCTGATTACACTGTGTTTTCGACCAACCAAGCCCAAGGCATGCACGACGTGGCGCAGCATCCTGTCTATCCCGGCTTCCACTCTATGCCGCTAGTCGAAGTATCTATGAACAAGGCGACATGGGATAGCATGCCTGCCGATCTTCAAGCTATTCTTGAGATGTCTGTCCGCGACTTTGCCCACAATATGGTCGCCAAACTTGCAGCGGCAGATACGCTTGCTGTGGCTGAAGCCAACGCCAACCCTGACATCACAGTCCACAACTGGTCCGCAGCCGAACGCGCACGGTTCCGCACCATTGCCCAAGGCGAATGGAGCAAAGTTGCAAGCCAGTCTGCCGGTGCGCAACAGGTCTATGACGTCTTGACCGCATACCTTCTCGCTCAAGGCATGATCTCAGAATAATTCGATAAACTTGACCCCACCGGCGAATGCGTTGGTGGGGTTTTCACGAACTTGAGGGGGGGGCCGTCATGAGCGAAGAAATTGTAGAACCATTAAATCAAGACCCAGGACCAGATCCGCATGCCGGAGGCCTGGGCCGCGCTATAAATCAAATTGGCGTTGTCTTTGCCGTCGGCATTTTGGTCGCTGCTGGAATCCTCGTGATTGAGATCTTCCTACGATATGTGCTGAATTCACCCACAATCTGGGCCCACGAGACAGTCATATTTCTGACCGCCAGCGCGTTTGTATACGGCGGACTTTATGCTGTTGCGCGCAATGCGCATATCCGCGTCGTTCTGATATATGACTTTCTCACCAAACCGGTCCGCCGGTATTTCGATATCGCAATTTCGATAACCTGTTTTTTGGCTACTGGCATGTTTGCTTGGGCTGCATGGAAGGGTGTCCAAAGAGCCATCTGGACTCCTGCAGGTGATTTCCGGCTTGAGACTTCTGGGTCAGCGTGGAACCCGCCAACGCCTGGGCTTCTTAAGGTCTTTCTACTTTTCATTCTTATTATCATGACGGTGCAGTTCCTTATTCTTGCCATCGCCTACTTCAAGAACAAGGAACACTGAAATGGAATGGTTTTCATTTTTCACTGACATGAAATCTATGGGCATCGAATGGGCGACGTTCGCAATGTTCGCATCCTTGTTGTTGCTCCTGCTGACTGGAATGCCACTGGCGTTCGTAACCCTTCTCGTTGCATTGATATTTGCGCTTGGCTGGTTTGGGCCAATGGCTGTCCCTCTAATTACAAGCCGAATCTTTAGTTTTGTGAACTCATTCGTCTTTGTGTCAGTGCCGATGTTCGTTCTAATGGCAGCCATCCTCGATCGCTCTGGTATTGCGCGTGACTTGTTTGATGCGATGCGGCTTGTTGGGGGGCGGCTACGCGGTGGCGTCGCTATTCAGACGCTGCTTGTCGCGGTAATTTTGGCCGCAATGTCGGGCATCATCGGCGGCGAGGTGGTCTTGTTGGGCTTGCTGGCCTTGCCCCAGATGCTGCGACTTGGGTATGATCGGAAGCTAGCCATCGGCGTGTGCTGTGCTGGCGGCGCTTTGGGAACAATGATACCTCCATCCATCGTTCTTATTGTCTACGGCTTAACGGCTAACGTTTCGATTGGTGATCTGTTCACGGCCTCGTTCATGCCTGGTCTTATGCTGGCTGGCCTCTATGTTCTCTATATTTTAGTACGGGTATACTTGAATCCTTCGATGGCCCCAATCCCTGAGCCGGGTGAGATTCCAACCAGTGAGAAGCTTCGACTGCTTAAGGGCCTGTTCTTGCCTGGAATGGTCGTATTCTTTGTTCTTGGGTCAATCTACGGAGGAATTGCCAGCGTCACCGAAGCCTCTGCAGTCGGCGTTTTGGGCGTCACGCTCTCCACCGTAGTACGTGGAGAATTTTCCATGGCGTTATTGATCGGTGCCGCAAGGCAGACCTTGGCGACTGTGGGCATGATTGTCTGGATTGGAATTGGCGCAACCGCACTTGTCGGTGTGTTCAATTTGATGGGCGGCATCAATTTTGTATCCTCACTGATTATAGGTATCTCTGACACACCAATTGTGATCATCCTGTTCATGATGGCGATCTTGTTTGTGTTGGGAATGTTTCTTGACTGGGTCGGTATTGCTTTGCTTACAATGCCCATATTCGTCCCGATCATCGTATCTCTCGGATATGATCCAGTATGGTTCGGCGTTGTCTTCGCAATGAACATGCAGGTCAGTTTTCTATCTCCGCCCTTTGGTCCGGCAGCCTTTTATCTCAAAAGCGTCGCCCCACCCGATATCTCATTGGGTGAGATTTTTCAGGCACTTCTCCCGTTCATCGGTCTGCAGATTATCGCACTGGCGCTGCTTTTGGCCTTCCCAGGAATCACCCTGATAGAAGGTTTATAGCTTTTCATGAAAGCCCTAATTCTTACAGAACGCAAAGTTACCTAGAGTGGTTTGTTGCTGAGCCGTACTCGACGCAATGATGCCGCAAAATTAACTGGTGACACATCACTCTAGGGTACTACGGAACCCAATTAAAAACTTTAAAAAACGTTTTGGAGAACACGACATGTCGAATTGCGATATTGGATTGATTGGCCTGGGCACCATGGGCTCGGCAATCACATTGAACATAGCTGAAAACGGCTTCGACGTTGCAGTTTGGAACTGTATAAACGAGGTCACACATGCGTTTTTGGAAGAAGCCGGCGCATTGTCTCAACGAATTACAGCGACGGAGACACACGAAGAACTTGTGGATTCGTTGAAGTCGCCCCGTGCGATCATTCTGATGATCCCATCAGGCGCCCCCGTTGACGAACAAGTTGCCATTTTGCGACCCCTGTTGAACGACGAAGACATGATTATTGACGCCGGAAATGCAAATTTCCATGATACGCGGCGGCGCGCAAATGAATATGGCGGTAAGCCATTTATTGGTATTGGGGTGTCTGGCGGAGAAGATGGTGCTCGGAATGGACCATCAATTATGGGCGGCGGGTCAAAAGCATCTTGGGATGCAGTTGCGCCGATCTTACAATCAATAAGTGCAAAATTTGACGGCAAGCCGTGCGCAGCCTGGATGGGCCCGAATGGTGCGGGCCATTTTGTAAAATCGCTTCATAACGGCATTGAGTATGCTGACATGCAAATGATTTCAGAAGCTTATGGAATAATGCGCGATGGTCTAGGGATGGACGCCGCAGAAATTGGCGAAACGTTTTCTGAATGGAATAACGGCCCTCTTCAATCTTATCTAATAGAAATTTCTGGAGAGGTCGCAAAGGCAATCGACCCTAAAACCGGCGGCCCGATGTTGGATTCGATCGTGGATGCCGCCGGACAAAAAGGCACAGGTCGTTGGACCGTCATTGAGGCCCAGCATTTGGCGGCACCGGTTCCGGCCATTGAAGCGGCTGTCGTTGCACGTAATTTGTCATCTCAACTTGAGGCGCGCGCCGTCGGGCAATCGCTTTTTGGTGCATCACCACGCCGCATGCCTAATGATCTGCTGTCTCTTCAGACTCTCGAACAGGCATTGATCGCCGGAAAAATCCTGTGTTACGCGCAAGGTTTCAAAATGCTTGAAGCGGCTTCTGCTGAATTTGATTGGCAACTGCCGTTACCAGAGATTGCCGAGGTTTGGCGCTCCGGTTGTATCATTAGATCGGCTATGTTGGATGATATGTGCGCCGCTTTGGCTGAGGATCCAGCCCGCAATTTGATGTTTGCGCCCGCTTTCTCAAGTCAGTTAATATCTACACATGACGCTTTGCGACAAGTCGTTGCCCAGTCTGCGCTGCATGGGCTCCTTGCCCCAGCACTGTCATCTGGCTTGTCGTATTTCGATACCGTGCGAACAGAGCGCGGCACGGCTAATATGATCCAAGGACAACGTGATTTCTTTGGACACCATGGTTTTGTTCATACCGATGGCAGCACAAACCAACATGGGCCATGGGCAGGCTAGCCAGCCTGTTGCAAATATTGATTTGAGGTAATTATACTCAGGGCCCTTGAAATAGGGTGGTCTTAGTTTCTCGAAAGTCGCCGACTGTCCCGCTAGCGGTCAGCGCTTTGCGCCAATGCCAACTTGATTGAGGCAGATGTCAAAAAGAAGAGCCCGACGCCCAAAGAAGGTTGGGGAATTAGTGCGATCAAACCCGAGGATGCGCCGCACGCCGCTCATGGGTATCTCGACGTCCTGAATGATGCCGTATTCGGCGCAGCAACAATGGTGGAGCCGAGGTTCACCTCGCATTCTGCCCCATCCAACCAATAGACTGCCGCTCGCAAAGGGCCCGCGTTCGTTGCTTAAGGTCCGCTTCGAGGAAGCAAAACCGCGACCCTTTGCGAACGGCTGCTTTGAGTCGGAATTGCCTGCGCATTTTCTCTGCACCAGCGAAATGCTGCGACCGCGAACTAGGTAGGTTTTGGGCTCCTAGCTGCCATCCGCTGCGCAGTCTACGAAGGTCTGCTAAGGGCCGTTCCCTACAAACACCTACTACCGCCCGTACCCCATACTCTGCGCCATGCCTGGCTTGTTCAGCGTCGCGATATTCATGTGGTTATGTCGAGGGATGGCCGCAAGTAAATTGACCCCTTTCAAACTATCCATGCCTTTCTGAACACCAACACGGTTGGCAGCATTTATAGGCAACGTTTTAGACTGCTCACTTTCGGGATCAAACAATGATGCAATCTCTTTGCGAGTGAACGACCTATAAACCCGTGTCAGCAAATCCTTTGCCTTCTCACTGTGATTATCACTTTGCTCATGCCCTTCTAGAATAAGATCGTTCAGAACCGCTTCACGAACTGCTTCAAACGCTGCGCCTTTGACTTCCTCTACTTTTTCAAAACCTGAACCTTCAACAACAGCCGCTGCTACACTTACAGCATTAGGCTCATGGATCGCGGCATAGACCTGCATTCGGGCCGCTTCGGTATCTGCTTGTGAGGCCGTGACACCTCCCTGCTTCATCTGCTCAATCAATTCTGGCAGCTTTTCCGCATAGGCACGTTGGTCAGCTGGGCTAAAGAGTCCAAACGGGTTTTTATCCTCATAAACCGCAGCTTCAATGTCGTACCCAGACGTTCGCACCTCCTCAATCAAGTCCAGCTTGATCTCGACAATACGGCGGTTCATCGCGATCTCACTGGCCAAGCTCTCTACATGCATAGAGTGTTCCCCAAGATCCGCAGCGCGGCTGCGCTCCAACAAACCTTTGATAGCGCCATTGAGATCCTCGACATCGTGCACGGGGTTTTTAAAATCAACATGGCGCGACACGGCGGAGGTAAAGGCACGCGCGAGGTTCGCAAGCGCTGCCTCTTTCGCCTGTTGCTCAACACTGACCGTTTTATCAAACTTCATATCGTGTCCTTCCTGACGTTCCTGAACCGCGTTGATCGCTGCTCCAAACCAGTCGCGCATACCGTCGTCTTGGGCTTTGCCAGCCGCCAATGCCCCACGCTCCAATATCCGCGTGACCATACGATCCTGCCCTGACATCGATGCAGGGGTTTCAACGCTGGCACGCTCATCCGCGTCCTCACGCCCAAGCTGGCCCAGTAAGCGACCCCAAGCACGGCGGTTGATCAATGCATCAACGCCCCGCTCTAAGCTCTGACGCTCAGTTGCCGTGATCGGCTGCTCATCCCCATTACCGCCACGTACAGCAATCAGCTCAGCAACCACTGAAGCCCGCAACAGTGTTGCGCGGGTTGGCTTGGCCACTTCACTGCCTGCCCCTGCGCCACCATCAAGGCGATCCGCAACCCAGTCCACAACGCGGTTGAACCCATCAACAACCTTGCTTGGCTCCCGCAACTCAGCGCCGGCATCCGCCCCCGCCACTTGGCGGGCATGCTGTGTCGCCTCAAAGCCGTAATCCAGCACCGAACGCGCCGTATCATCTGTTTGCAAAATAGCCCGCGTTGCACGCTCCACATTGTCAGGTGTGGTGGGTAAAACCACGTTGAGTTCAGTGCGGTGCAACGAAGTCCCCGTGTTAAACACGCCCCGCGACATGCCAGGTGTTGCCAGCATATGCACACTGTCGATCGTGCGCCCTTTGGAGCCATGCACGGTTGTGGCAAAGCCAAAGTGATAGTCAAAGTCTGAATCACCATTGGTGAGTTTGAGATACTGCGCCTCTTCCCCTGCCCCCATGCGCAAGACCACACCTGCTTCATCGCGCCGCTCAACTTCAAGCGCAGTGCCTGCGCGAAGTCGCATGCCCTCCGCTTGATACTGCTGTGACAACATGATGCGATCCCCAATACGCAGATCAGCAATTGAGCCTGCAACCGCTTGCTCGTCGCCGCGCCCCTCAAGACGCGCTGGATTTGCAACATCGAGCTTGGCGCGGATTGCGTCATTCAAAGCGGCCACATCGGCGCGTGAATGGGCCAAAGCGCGTTTGTCAGCGTTTGGATCTTGCACAAAGTCTTGTGCAAGCTGATCGATACTGGCGGGACGTGATCCACCTGCGTGCAAAACACCTGCGTCGTTCAAACCTTGCGCCACGGCGCCGTACTCTGCACCCGCCTGTGCAATCTGTTCAACGGCTGCACCAACCTCAAAGTTGCGGCTGCGATGGCGCTGCTCAAGTGTGCTGCCACCAATACGCGCCTCAAGGGCTTGGAATATCGGTGCCGCCTCATAGGGGCCAAATTGATCCGTATCGCGCAGCGCCACAAGCTTGGCCCCGCTCTGCTCCACCAAGCCAAATAGACGATCCGCTGATGCAGCGCCCACCTGCCCCGCTTCATCCATGATAATGACGGTGTTTTGATCCAGCGTCCGGTAGCCCTTTGCCACCGCATATTCCAGCGCCGCAAAGGTCATCACTGGGGAGGCTCCGCCTTCATTGCGCAGATTGTCCGCACCAACACCAGTTGGCGCAACGCGCACAACAGACCAATCCATCTCTTCGTGAACCGCGCCAATGGCTGCTGCCAAACGGGATTTGCCAGAACCAGACCCGCCACTGGCAATGCTGAAACGCGCATTCGATGCAGCATCAAGCGCAACTGTCTGCTCTGCGTTTAAACTGAAGTCCTTGCCAACACGCTGCATAGCACGGGACGTGATCTGAGCACCTTCACCGCTAACGCCGCTCCGGTTGTCCATCAGCGCGAGGCGTGCACCGCGATCCACCACATCTAATTCAAGCGCCACTTGGGACGTTGTGCTGTAAACCCGCGCCACACCTGCGCCAATCTCGTCGCGAAGCACAACAATGTCAGGGTGTTGCATTGCCTCTTTGAACAGACGCACGAATGTTTCTGGCTCTTTAACAACGCTGCTCAATTGATTGGCCACATCAGCCGCCGAGAATGTGGAGCGTTTCTCGATGATGTCATCCACAATACGTGTGGGCGCTGCACTGTAGCCACGGGGATCTTCACCAAAGAACGGGTCGCCATCGACATACTCAGAAGCCAGTAAACCAGACACGCGCCCAACCACACCCGCAAGATGTGCGTCGCCTTCAAAACTGATGGAACTGAACGCTACCTGCTGTGGGGTATAGTCGCTGCGCCCTGCAACCGCGCTCGCTTCAACGCCCATACCTGAGCGCTCATGTATTAGTTCTGGATTGTCGCCAACCGCGAAGTTCAGGTATCCCTTCTTCTGCACGATCTCTTCAAGCTTACTCATGTCTTCAATGCGATCTTGCGGCACAAACATCTCAACGGATTGACGATGGCGTGACATGGCAACGTAAACATGGTGCTGGTTCATAAAACCGTGCCCCAAGACATAAGCGTGATCCACTGTCATTCCTTGGGTTTTATGGATCGTTGAGGCAAAGGCATAATCAAAGTGGTTGAAGCTGTTCATATCCACAGTTGCCACACGGGCCATCCCATCAATCTGAATGTCGATCTCGCCCATCGCGCTGCGCACAGCCAGTACCGTGCCCATGCTGGACTTGGGAACGTTAAGGGCGCGGTGCGCTTTGGTGAACAACAAGCGATCGCCCGTACCCACCATCAGCGGCACAGTTTTACGTCTGCTTGATCCATCCTCAAGGCGCTCGAGCCTAACGATATCGCCAAACTGAGTGACACTCTCTTCAACAACCGCGCCGCGCACCAAAGCTTCCGTGCGCAGCGCAGCATTTAATGCCCAAACGTCCTTGTTGCTCAGAGCAACCGCAATCCGGTTCTCAGGTGTGGCCGCCGTTTCAAAGTACCGCTCCACAATGCCTGTCACGGCGTCCTCAACACCTGGTGTAAACTGCACATTCTTGTTATTGTGGTAATAGCGGATAGCACGCTGCGCTTGCTCACCACCAAGTGCAAAAGCCCGTGTAGCCTCGCGCTGGAACCTGTTGTCTTGGCGCTTCACCTGATCCATAACCGTCACGCCGATGCGCTCTTGAATGGCCTTAAAGGCGCTGGTCTCGTTTACGGGTTGGAGCTGTTCTGGATCACCCACAACAATCAACTTACCGCCCATCGCAGACACCTGCCCCTGAACACGCGCCCAGACATCAGATCCCGTCATGCCCGCTTCATCCATGATAAACACGAACTTCTTGGCAGGGCGGCGTCCCCGCGCCCAACGCGCCTCCCAAGCTGCCAAAGACGCTGCTTCCATTCCAACAATACCGGACATTTCTTGTGTGGCTTTGCCAGATGTCGCGCCACCAATAACCTCGTATCCGCGTCTCTTCCAAACCTTTGCCACCTCGTGAAGCGTGTAGGTCTTACCCGTCCCCGCAACACCAGTCACCATCGTAAGGCGCGCGTCACTCAGCATAGCCTCAGCCGCGTCACGTTGCGTTTCCAGCAAGCTGTCAGACAGATGCTTCAAGCCCGTAAACGAATAAACATTCAAGCGTGATGCAGCCATCGCCATCGCGTCCACGATCAAGTTGTTTTCCAAAGTAGCCCGTGCGCGCGTGCTGTAAAGCGCCGCTCCATCAGGGGCTGTTGCCTCCATCAGAACAAGCTCGTGGCTGCCCATTACACTTGCAAACAAAGCGTCCAATTCTTCAACGCCAACACTCATGCGCTCCATCAAAGCGCCGCGCACATCAGCGCTCGTAAACACCGTTTGGCGTGCCCCAAGAACAGTCAAAATATGCTCAGGATGTTCTTTAAGATACGCCTCGTTATAAGCGCGTGCCTCACTTGCACGCAGCTTGTTGCGAGCAACTTCACCGTTCTGCTCGGCATTGCCTGCAATGTTTTCATTGAAGGTATCAGGCTTCAACTCAATACCCTGATCCTCGAAGCTGCGGTGATCCACACGCACATCAAAACCTGCACGTTCAAGAGCGATATTCGTGGCGCTCGCCCACTCAAAACGCCAAGCAGTTATCAACCCACGGGCATTCCAATCGCGGTTCTTAGAGCCCCATCCCTCACCGTCCAACTCGCGCATTCCAACCATGATATGCACATGTGGGTTTTGCTGTTCTTTGACTCTTGGGTCATGCAAAACCCAATCCGCAACCATACCACGGCTTGCAAAACTGTCCTGAATGAAGGTTCGGGATAGCTCAATTTGCTGTTCAAGTGACAATTCCAAGGGCAATGCGAGCGTGAACTTGCGGGCCAACTGCGCCCGAGCATGGTGTTTATTGGTGCGTGCCTCGTGCACTTCGATGTCATTCCACATCGCACTTGAAGCCTTTGCAACTGCTTCAAAGCCAGCTTTTGTGGGATCAACGCCCTCGCCCAAAACACCAACATCAGCGGACAAACCGTATGCTTCTTCAGCCCACTCGGGTGCATCTTGAGGAAGTGTTATCTCAGCATGAACCAAATCGCCTTTGGTCTCATAATTGTAGGTATCACCGTTATATTCTGACTTCATTTTGGAATTATGGCGGTAGGCCGCAGCGGCAACTGCGCTGCCTGTTCCGCGCCCTCTGCTCAGGACACTTGCATTGAGATGATAACTCGCCATTCCACAAGAATAATCCCCGTTCACAAAAACCGCAAGGTTTTTGTATAAGTGTGCCATAGGTAATCTTCTTAAAATCAGATTATCGTCGGATCTATGCACTCACCCATTTCGAACAACCACCACAACCATTGTTGAGGCGGTCAATCTACGTTGCAAAACCTGAACCCTCTGAATGCGCCGATTGCGCATGATGTTGGGGGCAGGACGATTGAACCAAAGCAAAACAGCGCGGATACCATCAACCAATGGAGAGGCCGCTTCGCGTCCCTGCTGAGAAAGAAAAGAGGGCTTGGCTTGAGATCTAATGCGGTCCCAGAAAGCCATAATGATGTGGAGGGGCTCATTTTTTCACGCCAAGGCCGATGTACGCTGCGCTCACCTACCCCTACCAGCAAATAACCCTACTGGCGCTGTATGGGGCTTGTATTGAGCCAAGCTCAATCCGCTTGCCACATTAACAACACTCACACTGCAAAGACTCGGAAGGCGCGCGACTAATAAACATGCAGTCCTTAAAGCAAGCCAGTCAGCAAGCTAGCTTGCAAGCTATATGACTAGCTGTACTGCAAGCACTCTATCGCGCAAGCTATGTTGCTAGCGTGCGTGATATGTTGCAAGCTACATAGCAGTGTTGCAACATAGCTTGCGTGCTTGCTAGCGATGTTGCCATGCAGCTTGCTGGCGTGCTATGCTGCTATGTAGCTTGCTTGGGTGCTATCAACATTGCACGCTAGCCCCTACTGAACTTATAACCTGGAGTGCCGATGCCTGGATTTACAATCTGCCTACTCTCTCCAAAAGGTGGAGTTGGCAAAACAACCACAGCCGTTCTTCTCGCAAGCGAGATTGTACGGCACAACAAATCCGTTGTGCTGATTGAGGCAGACGGAAACCAGCATCTCGCAAGTTGGTACGCCATGGGGAATTGTCCCGATGGTCTTTCAGTCGTCTCAGTTGGAAGTGTCTCAGGCGCTGAACTTGAGCAAGCAATCTTGGCAGCTGAAGAAACTGCCGACTACGTTATTGTCGATACCCCAGGAACCGAGAACGCTTCATCCATTCGCGCCGCGTCATTGTCCGATGTCGTTCTGCTACCGTCCACTTTTTCTCCGTTTGAGGTACAGGGCGCTTTAACGGCTCTTGAGGCTGTCCGCGATCTTCCCGAAGAATCCGCACCAATACTCACGGCTGTTATATTCACCCGCGTTGATGCCGCTATCAAAACCCGCGCGCAGACGGCCATTCTCAATGCCTTCGATGAGGGCGGCATTGAATACATCTGGCCGGGGATTCTACAAAAAGAAGTTTGCCGCCAAATACTCAAGCATGGCTGCTTGCTGCATGACCTACCCCTCCACACAAACAGCTCCAACATTCAAAACGCGATCGACAACATCCAAGCTGTACTCATCTCTATCGTGACAAGCCTCAAACGAAAGCAATCTAATGACTGATGATTCATACCTAAGTGAAGTGACGAAGGCCCGCACCCGTGCAGCCAAGCAACCTGTGCAGGAAGTGGCGGCTCAAACCCAAATGGGTGGTCCAATACCGATGGTCTCTTTGAACGTGCGTATATCTGTTGAGCAAAGCAATTTGCTCACAAGCATCTGTGCGCGACAAGGCTGGTCCAAGGCTCATGCCATTCGCGAAGCCATCCGATTGCTTGAGGCTGACAATGCTTAAGCATGTTTCTGAGGTGCTGAGTGCGATTGTTTTTGCAGCAGTAAGTTACGCGGCATTGGTGGCCGTTCTGTTTGTGGCGAACTCCGCAGGCGAGATGTACTCAATGCCATTACTTGAGTATATGGCCTGCATCGTCTTTGCGCTCGTACTGGTAAACGTCATGCTTAAAACATTTCCAGTGATAATCTCTTTTGACCCATCAATGCAGCCCTCTGATGTCAGGCAGACCGGTCTTGTCATGGGCCTTCTGTTTACTCTGCTGTTTTTCCATCCAGCGCAGTATTCTGAGCTGGCCAAGATGCAGTGGCCATTAGATGTTTCAATCATCGATCTGATCTACGCGGCTTCCTTTGATGTCCCCTACATGGCAAGGCAAGCAATCCACACAGTGTTCGTTATCTTTGGAATGGTTGGCGTCTTCTACATCATTATGGGGATCTATGTTCCATTCGCCACACGGTTAGGCCTTCTGCGCAAGACGGCAGATGAGGACGTCGAGGCTGTAGCCACTCCAGACATCTACGAGCTTCAGCAAACCATCCGAAAACTTGAGAACGAAATCTATGTCAACGAAGGCCAGATCGAAGAGGTCACTAAAGAGCGAAACCGCATGGCCCTTGCGCTGCGTGAGAAGTCATCCACCGAACAGGCCATCCGTCAAGAACTCGTCGGCAACGCCACACGGCTTTCCGTATCACAAAAAGAACTGAAGGCGTCTGAGCGCGAATTGCGCAAGCAAGCCAAGCGTAATGATGAGCTGCATACTGCGCTTAAGGATCTTGAGATTACTGTGACTGATCTCAGAATTAGAATACATGCTCAGAAAGCAGCGCCTGTGCGGGAGGCTGAAAAGTCAGAGGCCATCGGCAGCTTAGAGGCACTTATTGATAAGCTTGAGAATAAGTGATCGCGGAAGACTTTAACAGGTCTTAAAGTGGTTAAGACTGCATAGGCATTCTCACCAGGGGCTTATGCGTTTGGATTGGGGCTGACTATTACCAAATCCATCGCCAGCAAGCGCGAAACAATTGCCGCTGGTGATCTATCCATTTTTGCAGAAATCTCTGGCAATTCTATGCCCTTGAGGTAAAGCCCACGCAGTTGGGCTTCTTCTTCGTCAGTCCATCGTCCGCCAGCGCGGGCAAGACGTTGTTTTGATGTAGGTTGCTCAACTTGCTCTAGAGGCGCTGCCTCAGCAATCGGTTGTGGTTGCATCGCCATATCTGGCTCCAGAACATGGGGCGGCAGACTTGCCGCTGCACGAACCAAGAACGCAAGATCGTCGAGGCCAATCACATGGGTTTCATCGTCAGCCGTGACGAAGTCTACACGTCCACCGCCCTGCTCACACATTGTGACGACAAGCGCGCGAAACCCTTCTGGTGTGTTTTCTTTTGCTTCGTATGATGAATAGGACATTTTGAACTCCGGAAGTGTTAGAGGCGCGTGTTTGATGATGGGCCTGACTGCTGTTCAATCACAAGATGTAAACAAGCAGAAAAATTGCCCCGATGATGAACATGTTAAATTCGTGTGTCATTTGAGTTTCCTTTCTTTTTACTTTGGAGGACCGTTGGCCCCTGCCCCGGACTTTGCGTTGATGCACCCAAGATGGGCTTAGGTTTAAATGCCTCTTGCATTTCAAACCTTGCCATGTGGCGAACAGGGTAGGTGAATTTCCCAATGCGCGCTTTAGCGCGGGATCGCAGTCGCGCGCAGCTGCACGCAATGAAGCTTTAGCGAAGTGGAGGAAGCGAGCACGGCGAGAACCCACCATTTGGAAAGAGGACCGGAACAGGTCCTCATGGCAAACCCACAGGGTGCGCAGGCATTGCCGGAGCTTCTGTCACAAACAAAACGCTCTGCCATTGGTGTGTCTCCCGCAGGGCCGCCACAAATCACAAGGGCGCGTTTTCCAGTTTTGATAATCTTCGACCTCGGGAGAAATTATCAAAACCGTAGCATTCTGTAAGCGAAGACAACATATATCAGCGTCAATTGTGGGAAACGCGCCCGACCGCGCCAAGGATCGTGACCCGCAGGGCAGATCGCGCCACAACTTCCACGCATGGGACAAAGAAGTGGCTATGGCTCTGCAAGAGACATCGCCGCGACTATTGGAACAGCTTGGACAGGTGGGGTGTGTTCTGTGCGCAAGACGCCTTCGCGTCTGAAGCATAGAGCCTGGTGATCCGCCCATTTTGCGGATCAGGCGTCCAGAAATTCACCTACAGCACAATTCCAAAAAAAACACCTACAGCCACAGCCCAAAGAATGAGTCTGCCAATTGAGCACTCCAAGCACAGCCATAGGGGCGGCCATTTGGCCGCCCCTATGGCGTTAGCCTTATCAGCTGTCATTGCTCTCGCGTTTCGGGAAAGCGACCATATCGACACCTGGGAACATGGAGTGATTTACGGCAATTGAAGTGATTTCGCCTACATCGTTTGTGTGGACAAAGAGGGCCCCGCATTGGTCCCAGAAGTTTTTGCCATCTTTTTCGCCTGATTTAACGTTGAGTTTAAGAACTTGAGTAGCCATTTTAGTAATCCTTTTTCTGTGTTTCGATAAACATGCAAAAATTGCTGTGAGAGGGATGTCAGCAAGAAATTTGTCTCGCGAGGAATGGCCCGCAGGGACAGGGGAAATTAATTGTTGAAGCGCAGCGATCTTCCCGACACAGCAATTATGTTTTATCACTTAGAAACACCTGAACAGGATTATGCATGGCTACGGGGTTAACTCTCGTAAGTCTGGCAGATGGCAAAAACTTCTGGGGGCAAGGCGGGGCTTGCAAAACCAATATTTTGCAGGCGAAATCACTTCAATTGCTGAAAGTTAGGGCTAAGACAGTGCGGGTATGGGATTTCCCAAAAGAGACGATTGTGATCGAGTGTGGTGAGTGCAAGCGCTTTGGACGGTACAGCAAGGCGCGCTTTGTTGAGCTTTATGGCGGGAGTACACAATTGCCAGACGCGTTGGATCATCTGACAAAAGAATGTCCGAAGCGAAGCAAAGGGCCCCTTATTTTTAGCACCGGCTGCAAAGCAAAATACGGCAACATCTAAAATGGAAAAGTAGCGCAAGCAACACGAGCGCGGGGTTATCCAGCGCGACAGGTGCACGACCTCGGGAGTGGACCGAGTGCCTGTGGTTAAACCCGCCAGCCGCACAACGGCTTTTAAGCGAATAGCGACAGTCCGATGTGTGGGGGCCAACAGCACTGCAATTTGAGGTGACTATTCAACACGCGCCGTTGTGAGTGCTGGGGCGTTGCGTCGTTCTGGCTTGCCAGAAGAGGCGCAAGGCAGGCAGCGCGGCAGGATTGCGAGCGGTTACACCACGGCCCCCGCGCATGGGACACCAACTCCGCAAAAGAAAAAGCCACGCCTGTCTGGAACAAGGCGCGGCGGAAAGTACGAGGTTTGTAGTAGTCTTAGTGCTGTCTGGTTATTACACCAAAAATACTTTTGCAAATGCAGCACCAGCACCCAACAGGCCAGCGCCCAACGCTATTCCTCGAAACAACACATAGTAGCTGGTTTCAATAGTTAGCTGTCCAGTTGCCGCATTTAAATTCGAGATTTCAGCGTCCATTTTGCGGAGCTTCAAATCCCATTCTTTTTGTTCTTCTTTGGTCATGTCGTCACCTTTCCGTTGATTCAGATATAGCACATTGCTGCGCAGATTTCCAGCGCCGCCTTTTTCTGGCCGCGCTGAAAATCTACGACTCGGTGGTCCCAACACACTGCTCCCCTAAATACGCATCCCAATGCGCGCTTTAGCGCGGGATCGCAGACGCGCGCAGCTGCACGCAATGAAGCTTTAGCGAAGTGGAGGAAGCGAGCACGGCGAGAACCCACCATTTGGAAAGAGGACCGGAACAGGTCCTCATGGCAAGCCCGCAGGGCGCGCAGGCAACGACGGAACTTCAAACCTTACAACATCCACAACCCATTTGAAACATATGGAGACTAAATCCAGCCACCTTTGGGCGGGGTTATCCAGCACGACAGGTGCACGACCTCGGGAGTGGACCCGAGTGCCATGGCAGGCCCTGAGCGTAGAAAATATATATCGAAGAGAAGTGCCTGTGGTTAACCCCGCCAGCCGCATAGCGGCTTTTAAGCGAATAGCGACAGTCCATTTGGGTGAGGGTCAACAGCACTGAGATATGCACTTCAATTCAACACCCACACCTTAAGCACTACTTGGGTGCATTAGGATGGGTAGCCCTGGCCCCAAGACCCTCACCCAAACGGACACCAATCCCTCAAAAGGTAAGCCACATCCCGCGCTACAGTTTTGCGAGGTTTCGTTCGTACATTAATTTAGGGCAAGAAACGGAATCCTCTCGCGGACCCCAAATATACCAAGCATGGTCTTCCGTTCCTGTCTTCCCGTTATCCTCCCAAGAAATACGATCCAGCAATGCAACTTTTGCCGCAAAACGCGGGTTGTCTCGAAACAGGTGTTTGCGGGTGCTGCCAAAATCGAATTTGGCGGTGAGCAAGAGCGCAACATATCCATTGCACCTTGTCAGTGCTTGTTCTGCGAACTTAACGGCCAAGCGATTACTCGGCCCGTATGGCGGATTACTTACAATATCAAAATGCGTTGGAACAAATGTCGCAACACCATTTTTCAAAAAATCAAACGTGGCGGTATGGCGCTGGCTGTATTCACAAATATCTGAAGTAATAACAGTTTTTGCCCCAGCCTCCAAAAGCGGCTCAACCATCTTGTGATTACCAGCCGCTGGCTCCCAAACGGTGCGACCATTTTGGGCAAGGCCCAATTGGCGCAATGCGCGGCAAACTGCGTGCGTGGCCCAAGGCTCCGTCTCGTAAAGATCATTTGGCTTTATCGCGTACTTCGAAGCAGAGACTGTCATGCTAAGTCAGTTTTTGAAAAGTCGTCACCCTTGTAGACCAATCTTGAATTAAAGGCTTTGGCGCAGGCATAGGAATAACAATCACCGAAGTTCAAATCAGCTTCGTGGCCTGTAAATTTGCCATAGGTTGCTGCTGCCTCCAACGCCTTGTCGCCAACTGAAGGTGTAATCGTTATCGGGTGTGCCTCAATACTTTGAAAAAACAACCCAACAACCTTACCCGCTGCCTCAAATTGGTCTGGGGTTGGACGGCGTGGGCCTGACCGCGATCTTGCAATCGCAGCAACGGCTTCAAATTTGACCAAAGGCGAAACATACCGCTTGCCCTTGTGGTCTTCGATCCGCCGAACCATTTCTTCGAAACCCGCTTCACGATTCAAAATGGCAACGATCGCTGAGGCATCAATAAACAAATTAAGCCTCGTGCAGTTCGTCAGAAAAGCCCTTCATATCAAAGGTCGGATCGACGGGACCGATTGCATCTGCTTGGTTCTGTATATCCCGAAGGCGGTCCAGCAATGGCTTTTCTTGTGTTACGGCTTCCAAATGAAAAAGCAACGCCTTACGAACAGCGTCTGTTTTTGTCTTCGCACTCGTGGCCAGCATAACCTTTTTTGCAAGATCATCGACTGCTTCATCACGTATATATAGGGCCATTGAATATCCTCCACTTAGATTTTGTATATACGATTTTGTATATTCCTACAAGGGAATTTGGATATACCCTAACACAAAAAGACCCCCAATAAGGGGGCCTTGATCTTGCAAGTTTCGTGAGTGGGTTTCTATTTATAGGCAGTCAGGAACCCATGCATCAATCCGCGCTTGCTGTTCTGGCGTTACATTGCGCAGTTTCTGGTATTCTGGGTCGTAGAACAATTGGTGCATGGTCTCAACCTTCACACCTTTCTTAAAGTTCACAAACGCTTTAAATATCGCGCTGTCTGCTTTTAGGTCTAAAAACCCCATATAAAGCGCATCTAATTGGGCACCGTTTAGGCGCTTAAAGCAATTGGTTGCTGTCGGCGTCCAGATGCTGCGAATATCTGCTCCGACTTCGGTTTCAATCTCGGCCATAAACTCTGGATTTTGAGTTTGAAGGGACCGCGCAAAACTCTGGGTGATCTGAGCATTACGGCTTTTCTTTCCTGTTTTACGGTACTCTGCGAATTTGGCGTTTAACGTGCCGTTGAAATGGTTTCCCAGTTCATCATGCGCGGTTTCTTCTTCTTCCGTCAAAGCACCACCAATGCGCGACGACAATGTAAAGCTGTCGTCAACCTCTGGCGCATTACGTTCTGGCGCAAACCGTAAACCCAAAATACCGTTGTAATCTCCAGCCGCTGGCGACAAAGCGAAACCAAGCAAGTCGAGAACAAATTCAGGTTTTTCCAACATCGCGGTTTGAACCGCTGCCAACCGCACTGCTTGCATGTCGGCCACGAACTTCTGGGAAAACTCCGCCTTTGGCGCTGCTGTTGTTGTCCCGCTGTCCTCATGTGCGGAGGCGGTAAGAACTCCAGCATCAATCGCTACGGCTTGATCGTCTTTTTTAACCAAGCCTTGAATGGTAGCAATTTCGCCGTTGTGTTTAACGTAGACCATAACACCAGAGAGCTGTTTCTGTTCTGTGGTATATGCGCCCTCAACAATGGCTTCCAACGCAGCAAACTCGGCTGCGTCTGAATCACTCAAGTCTGTTTCGTTGTTCAACGTTTCCAATTCATCATTACGGGCCTGCTGTTCTTCGGTCAAAACGCCCTCGACTTTGTAAACACGAGCAAACCCGTGTTCGCGTTGCACCTCATACCAATAGGGTTGCGAGTCCTCGGTGGTCATTACCCATGCCCAGCCTTTTGCTTCTTGCAAGGCGGTTGCTTCATCATCCAGCTTCTGAGCAAACAAGCCTTCCAGAATGTCGGGGTTGTTGAATAGCACTTCATTCTCAAAAAGGTCTTGGGTGACTGTGCCCCCTGCCCCTTTGTACGCGTCTTCACCCACAAACTTAGCCATGCGGTTATCGCCGTCAACTGCGATGGGGCTAAGGTGGCGTTTCACCTGACGTTCATCAAACCATCTGTTGCCCCGCGCTTCTTCAAGGACTTTCAGAATGTCGCCCTCGTCCTTGCTGATGGTCATGGCTTTTGCGATGCCAAGGCTGATTTCTCCCGCCTTCAATGCGTCCAGCACCGCAACGGGCAAACCAGCCAGCGCAAGGCGTTTGCGCACATGGGCCTCTGTTACGCCAAAGGCGCGGCTGATGTGTGCCACTGGCGTATTATTTGCTGCCATCTTTCCATAGGCGCGAACTTCATCAACGGGGTCTAACTCTGTCCGTGCAGTGTTTTCTGCGTTTGCCCATTCCTGTGCGGTCTGTGCATTTGGAGCCATGCGAACAGGAACCAAACCAAGTTCGGTGCGCTCAAGTGCTGCAATCTGCAAAGCACGTAGACGACGACCACCTGCAACTATACCAACTTTGCCGCTCTCGTCACGCAATCCTGCAAGGTTTTGGATAAGGCCACACGTCACTAGACTCTGCGCCAATAGGACAATTCCATCCTCAGAAACTTCTTGGCGCGGGTTTAGATCGGATAGGTAAAGATCAGCCAGTTGGAAATATTCAATAACGCCTGTTGCGGTTTCTGTGTTGATTTTAGTTTGCTTTGTCATGGGACATCCTTGATTTTAATTTTGGGAATTGGTATGGATGCCCCACCTCTTTTGAGGTGAGGCGAGAGGGCTTAGGCCCCTTTGTTAGTGTTCAAAAAGGCGTGGCCGATTTTTGCGGATAGACCACCCTTTTTGATTAGCGCGACTGCTTCTTGGCGAAGCTGAAACATTCTTTCTTTTGACATTTAATCACCTCCTTTCTCGCGCAAGTTGCGCTTTTGCTAACGCCCTTTCGGGCGCTGCAAATTCAATATTCTGATGCAAGCATGATGGTGAGAACGCGGCGGGTTGTTCTGAAATCGGTTGGGTTCTCAGCACCAAATTCATAGTGTTCGTCGTATAGATCAATTTTCCAAAAGACGGTTTCGCCTTCAATTATGATTGATCCAAACTCGTGGGTTCCATTTGGATCATTATCCGCATCGAAACCATCAAACTCACCCACGGCTTTGATCGCTGCTGCTCTAAACTCAGGTGTGTTCGCGCTGATACCACTCGTCAAAAGAACCTTACTTCTAAGACCAACACCCGCATTGAATAAAAGCGTGTCATCATCAACCAAAGCTTCTCGCGCCAGATCGTTATGGGCTGCAATCTTCATCGCCTCGATGTGCGCTGCTACGTCTGTATTGGTTATTTCCATTAGGTTTGGCATTTGTGACCTCTTTCCTTGATGCACCATTTGAGATTGTTCCCAATGGTTTCTGAATTTGAGCAAAGCGCTTTAGCGCGTCGTCTCTAAATTCTGACCGACTGGCGAAGTCTGGGGTGGGCACAGGTCCACCTCAATCGACAAACTTTTGGCGCGGCCCGCAGCCGATAGGCGAGGACACGGGTTTGTCTATTGTGGTTGACCCCGCCAGGGGCGACGCCCCTAAGCACTGTCGTGAAGTGGCGTTTGGCTCTGCCAAACCCCAAGCGACCATAAGTCAGGATCGAGCGAGATCCGATTGAACAAGGCGAAGCGAACGACCGTTGCCCGTTAGGGCAGATCACAACAACGCAGGCGACCATGTGGCAAGTCCCCTGCCCCGGCTCGCTAGAGACGGTTCAGGGGGCATTGTCGCAGGGAGTATGTGGTTATTGGGTTCTGGAGGCAGCCTGCCTTCAGGCTGGTCCTAGGGCGCGGGCCCAACCCTTGGGGTTGGGATTTTCCGTAATATTTTGACATTCAAACGCCTCACAACTGACGGCCATCTCAATTGTGGGGTTATAAGTCTGGAGTTGAAAAGATCAGCGCTCCCTTTTAGCCTGATCGGGAACTTAACAAAGGATTGAACAATATGCCAAAACCGATGACAAAAGCTGAGCTTGTTGGTCACATTGCAGCACGCGGCGAAATTACCAAAGCGGAAGCAGCTGTATCTCTTGATTTGGTTTCTGCAGAAATCACGGCGCAGCTTGTAGCGGGCAACACGGTTTCACTCGCGGGGTTGGCCAAATTTGAGACCCGCGACCGCCCTGCCCGTCAGGTCCGCAATGTTGCAACCGGTGAAATGATCGACAAAGAAGCGGATAAAGCCGTTAAGATAACGGCTCTGACAGGTATTAAGGCAGCGGTGAACGGCGGAAACTGACGAATGGTCTTTGCCAAAGAATCTATTTAGCGGGATATGGTGGATACACCTTACCCCGCTTTTTGAGACGGTTTTTTGAAAAGAGTGAAATTCACCGCGCGTGGTTTCTAGGCCGAAATGGTTACTTTGAACAGGAAGGCATTAAATACGGGCTCTCGACCCCTTATGAGTACAAAGAAAGGGCGCTTTAGTCGTTAAGTGATCCAACATGGTTTCCAGCAAGTGCCTTTGGAGTTCTTTGATCGTCGGTAGGGTGTTCGGCTAGCGAGTTCCACTGGATTTTTGAGCCTCAACATACGATCTTAGTACAGCGTGCATACGCGTTAGGTGACCTTTGCCTTGTGCTTTGAAGAACTCCAAAACATCGCTATCTACGCGAATGCTGACTGGCGTTTTACTTGATGGGGAGATGAGTTCTGCATCATCCCAAAAGCCTTCGGCCATTTCTATTGCGACCACTTCTGTGGTTTTTGTGCGAGTTTTGCCGCTGTCTCTCAGCGCACGCAACTCCTCAAGGGAATGTGTTTTTATATCGCTCATATTCGCTCTCCCCACTACGCCATGCTGAGATTATCCGAATTGCATCGTTGCGCTCAGTATAAACCACCGTAAACGGTTCACCATCTACTAAACCCAGTGCAACAAATCGTATCTCACCATAATCTTTTCGGTTATCAACCTTTCTTAAGATAGGCCCCTCAAAAATGAGGGCAGCGTCATAAAAGTCGACGCCATATTTTTCTATATTTGTTTCACGTTTATCTTCATCGAATTGATATTGTGAAGTCATAGTCTACCGCCCTGTTTTATAGGGGAACCGGCCGAACATCTTGTTCTAAACATATACCCCTTTGTGAGAGATGCGTTGGGCGTGTTGCAGGATTTAGTATACATAATGTATATACACATGTCAAGCTTGAGGAATGTCATCTAAATTCCCCTCGGATACCCCTTCCTTTAGGACGGGGAGGTAGTTAATCGTTTACCTTCGCTTCTTCAAATCTGGCGAGTTCGGCGCCATGCGCGCGCTCAGTCCACCAACAATTAGACACAAACCAATACCATATGTTGTGGTTGGGTCAATTTCTTACACAACATACTTGATTTGAACCCCTTAAACGGCTATAAATAAGGCATCAAATGGAGAAGGACACTGCCATGTCTTATGTCGATAAAAACATCACCGCCGACACCCTGCCCGTTACACAAAAACAGATGGTATTTGCGCGCACACTCGCGTTGAAGAACCAAGTGGTTTTGCCTTGGGAAGTCCAACAGGATCGCCGCGCGCTAAGCCAGTGGATCGACGCGCAAGTTAAATCCCCCGCCGTGATGGACAATCGCCCAACATCCAAGCAGGCGGCCTTTGCCGAACGGATTGCGCGGATCAAGCGGCGCGATGTGCCCGATGAATGCTACCGCGATCGTGAGTTGATGTCCCGCTGGATCAATTCAAACAAGCTTTGATTTCAAATGACATCATTTGATTTGTTTTGAATTCATATGACATGCTGTGACAACACAACACATGACAAGGCATAGTTTCTAAAACAGAGGCGGGTAAAAATTATGCCAATTATTGGTATTGCCAAGTTGTTGAGGCTTGATTGTGACTGCGTTGGGTAGCGACATTTATGCGACCATTTCGCCAGCATAGTCGACCCATAGGCTGAAAGCATCAGCCCGAGCGTGACGGTAGGAGGTGGCGGTGAGACGATAGCGGCGTGGTTTGAAGAGGACGTTGATCTGATCGTGAGCGTCAAGGAAGCGCTGCGCTTCCCTTTGCGACTTGAACCGCCCCATTACTTTCTCTCGCCGTCGGGTGGGTCGGTGGCTGGCCTCCTTTCGGTTGGGGTTGATTTGGAAGGTTGGGTTAGGTCGCGCGACCTGCGCGCGGATCGTTGACGGTACAAGCGCCAAGGCGTTCGACAAGATCGAGATATGTCAGAAGCGGTACTCGGCTTGAGGCCGTCCAAGGTTCTGGAATAACCGTGCCATCCGTTCGGCAAAGGTTCGTGTCAGGCTGTTTATAGATCAGTCCGCCCTGCCCGATCTCATCTGAACGCAATGAAATCTGTACCGCTACCAACAGCAAGACTTGGCGGCTTTTCTATTGTTGAATGGCTGGCAG
>Ga0206129_10001592_pt1 | contig 30208 bp, 8 predicted proteins | sample Helgoland_Spring_8_FD_148616 | JGI IMG/M metagenome (GOLD analysis project Ga0206129, IMG submission 148616) | Pelagic subsurface seawater microbial communities from Kabeltonne, Helgoland, North Sea - Helgoland_Spring_Bloom_20160502_2 | ecosystem: Environmental > Aquatic > Marine > Epipelagic ...
CCATAACTTAAACTGTATCGTAATCTATATATGTGATTGTTACTTCTTCACCCGCTTCCAAAGCTGCTGCAATTGGAGGATAAATTCTTTTATATGCCGTACCACTTGCACCAATAAAACCATCGCGTTTGCTAAGATTCTCTTGTTGACTGCTACCAACAAGGAGACACCCAGCAGTGTGTTCGTCAGTATTACCAGTATGAATAAGGATATACTCAAAATTAGGCACATTACGTACCCATAACATTCCTTTGTGCATTTCCCCATACTTCTTCGTGTAACGTGCATCAAAGCCTCCTACAGTCCGCAGTGTAATTTTATATGTTCCAGCAGGGATTCTTGTTTCAGACATAACTTTTGTTTCCCTATGCTCATCTTCAAGAGTATAGCATAAAAATCTTCTTCCTTCTGTAACATCAAATAAAATTCCGTTAGTAGAGTCAGCTTGACTACTAATTCTTAATACTTCTAATTCCATTATTTCTTTGCAAATTTTTCTAGTCCAGCAATACCAAATGAACCCAATGTAATTATTACAAAAGAGTTGTATATGCCTTCATTAATTACTAAGTCTTTTCCTACATAACCTGTAACCAAGTCTACCACTGCAAAAATTACCATTACGGCAAATGACATAAACCCAATGATTGTTTTTTCATTGTATTCATTCTCATCTTTAAATATCTGAGTGAACCCCATAACTGTTGATTTTAATCTATTAAACATGTTGTAAAGAGTTGGTTGTTATATATATAAAATACAAAAAAAGAGGGGCTTATAAAAACCCCTCTCTCTAAAATGTATGATAATAAGATTATCTCTTACGTAATCTTTGACCTTGTTGCCACTGTACAATAGCATTAGCGGGATCTACAGTCTTACCATTAATACCTATAAATCCTAAAGTTTCTTTGGTAAGTTTATTAGAACCTTGCTTTTGGAACCACCATGGACCTACATCCCGTGTATAGTATGCACCTTTATCACCCCTAGCAGTTTGGTTTGCTAAACTAAATATAGTTCCAGCTCTTTCAAAACTTGGTTTAAGTATTGCAGAGTAAGGAGACTTAAATAATTCACCAACTGATCCTGCTAATGGAGCCCCACCTGAAATAGATATTGGACTAAATGTTGCAGCTTCCTGATGAACTTGCATCATCTGATTAACTAAATGTAACTGTGCAAAACCAATTGGGTTAAAGTCATACTTTGAATTTACGCCAGGTAGCGGTAAAGCACCAGATCCTTTTCTCAATAGTGCTGTTTTACGCTCATCATCATCATCAGATTCAGGATCATATCCAAATAGAACTTGCATTAAAGCTTTATAACCTAATAGTAATACCAGCTGTTGGAATACATCAGCACCTAATCTTTTAAATGCTGTTTTTTCTTTCTGAGTATTTCTGTCAAATTCAGCAAAGCTTCCACCTTGAGTTGCACTATTCTTAGCAGCAGTAAGGAAGTTGTACATAAATCTACCAGCACCTCTATAGTAACCCTCTTCAACTTTACGAGTATCATATTGGATTCTTGAACTTGCAAATCTATTCATGAACATAGAGATAAAATACTTTCTTAAGAAAAGCATTGCTCTACCAGCAAGATATCTTGTAAATAAAGGTTGATCTATTTGATCATAAGTACCCTGTAGTCTATTCATCTTACCTTGAAAGAGTATTCTGAATTTTACAAAGTTGTCGCTAGATAAAGACCAATCTTCTTTAGTATCCGGTCTAACTTGTAACTGACCATCTTTAACCTCCATTGCATCATGTAGAGTAATTTTAGAACCATCTTTTAATTCTATTACTTTACTGTGCAACATTCCGTATAAAAGCTCAAGAGTACCATCCATCTGTAATAACTTACGTGGAGAGAATAACCAGCTTAATGATACAGCATCCCTTGCAAATGTTCTAGAGACACCATCTCTTTGCTTATTCAGTTGTCCATCAATGTCAAAGATCTGACCAATCTGAACATATTTACCTTTAACCTTGTCACTGTAAATAGTTGAGCTTACTTGAGCTATAGCTTTCTTAGCAGTAGCTTTACCTAATAAGAAGCCTCTTGAACTTAATACCTCACCAGCAACAGCTTCTACATTATTCTGTAAAACTGCTGCAAATCTGTTCTTTAGTGCTGACGGAAGGTTTACAGCAAAGAAAGATGTTGATGCAATACGCATTGCTATACCTGTACCTTTTCTAAACGTTTTATAAGCCGCTTTAGTAAAAGGACTTGCATTGTCAATCATTGTTTCAGCATTAACCTTACCTAGATACTCTCTCTCATAAAACGCATCCAGTGCCATTGCTCTAATTGAGTTGTGTTTTGATTTACTATCAATAGTAGCATTAACAACCTTACCAGTTCTTTTTAGTATTTGTCTATCAACTTTATTAGGATCAATTAACTCTGTATTTTCTACAACGCTTAAAAGCATTTGAGCAATAGGACTAGTATTGATTAACATCTCTTGATATATTGCAGAGTTATTATATCTAATCATACTGTCCATAACGTTTAATGAAACGTTTTTACTTTCTAGTTTAACTACTCCATGAATAGGAATCTTAGAAAGACTGTCATCTACAATACCGAATGTAGCTAGCATTGTTCTATCAAAGCTGTAACCACTTTGTATATCATCAACAACTTCTACAACTTTTTCTTTAGCATCTTCTAATACTACACCTAATGCACCACTTTTAGTAAGCTCTTGACCTCTCTCTAAAGTATCTGGTCTAAATCTTGGTATCTGATAACCCAGTCTTGCAGTTACATTTAAACCGTCTTGCTTTGAAAGGTGCCAATTGCTTAGAGCTTCCAAAGCTTTAAACATAGATGGATTCTCTTTCTTCAGCTTAAAGTATTGATCATTTCTATATGGATTATTTTCAACTGCCAAGTTTGGTAAGTAGTTACCCCATACATCAATTGTCTTACCAATTTCTCTTTCACTTACATAGTTATCTTTTACAATACGCTCTTGGAAAGTTCTGTTAGGTATACGCTTAATTTCTTCACCTGTAGGTAAAATCATTGTTTGATAGTAAGAGTCGTCTGCAGGAACTTTTACATTCCAAATCATAGTACGCTCATAACCGCCTTTAACAGCAACGTGGTTTCTATAGAACCAATCAGAGAACTCTTTGTCTTGCATTATAGTATTTATAAATGCAGAGTCTGTCATTAAATTTTCTACATCAGATGTATTTAAAATTAATGAGTTCAATTGCGGGAATGCTCCACCAAATAATCCAGGTACAGTACCTTCTGATTTAATCCTAGATATATGAGCTTCTATAGCTTCTGTATAGTATTCTGTAGGACGTGTAGTTCTAAGTTCTGATAACTGCTGAAATAGCATATATAAACGACTTGCTAGATCTTTATCTACACCCTGTTGCTTTTTCTTATTCAGTAACTCTTTGATCTCTGTAAGCTCCTCATCAGTTACACCTACGTCAGCATCATTCTTTTTAGTAAATAGTTCAGTAAGTCTTTCAGACTCTTCAGTAGTTAAACCGTTTAGTTTAGCTGTAGAATTACGTATGTTAATGATCTGTTGCTGAACATCACGAACTTTTATTTGAGCCTCTGGTGTAATAGCAGTTGCTTCTGTTTCATTAGCAGAATCCCTGAAGCCTTTAGTAATATCATTTATGGTTTTATATAAATCCTTTAATGGATTTTCTAATCCCATTTCTAACTGAATAGAATTTATTTCATCTAGGATATCATTAATTAAATCAAAGTAGTCATCTGTAACAGCTACTTGTGTGTTTGCTTCTAACCAGTCATCAACTAAAGTATCAAACTCAGCAGAACCAAATTCAACATCATCATTAATTGTAGTTAAAAAGTTCCTATAGGCTGTTTCAAATAAACCGGGAACTTCTTTAAATTCAAAAAAGTCCTTAGTTTTTTCTCTTACAGATTGTAAAAGCTGAGCTATCTCTAGATCCTCCCCTACTTTCTTTTTACCATAAATATCTACCTCAGAGTAAAGTTGGCGTACAGCTCTTAAGATTAATTTCTTTTCAATAAAGTCTTCATCTGTAATATCTTCTGCACGATAGCCGTTAATCTTATCATCTATAGCAGAAAGCTCTGTATATAGATTATCTAACTTCTCTCTAGCTATTTTTCCTGTAGGACTATTGTACTCTTCATAAGCATCATAGTACTCTTTGGTATAACGTCTATGAAAGAACTTATTCATCTCATCTCTTTGCTGATAAAGATCTTGTAAAGTTGTTGAATCATTTACTGATTGAGCTCTTTCAATCTTTTCTTCAAGTATCTTTTTATCAGCTAGGTAATTCTTATATGGATTTAAAAAACTCCACACTTCAAACTCTTCTAACTGATATACATCACTTTCTAACCCTTCATCAAAAGATGATTTGAGAGTTACCGTTTTATCTAAAAAAGAAAGTTGTTTAAAAAACTCTTGAGGGTTGTTAGGATTATAACCAGCAGCTTTAATTACAGGAAGAACATCTTTAATAAACTCATTAGTTTGTTCTTGCATCTTAGCCTGAGCCTTGTAAGCTTGCTTTCTATACCATGATGCAAAGCCACCTATAACAGGGTCAGAATTATTTAAGAAGTTTTCCATCATGGAGCTAGCATAGCTTGCATCTCCAAGTTGACCCATCAAAACCTTTCTTAAATTTTCTTTAGTCAGTGCTTTTTCTGCATATTTTTTCTTTAAGTTAAGAAGTTTTCTATCTACATTTTTACCAGAAGCTTTTTCTTTTTCTAGTTGAGCTATTCTGGTTTTGTAGAAATCTTCTACCTCAGCATTTATATCTTTATTTTCCTCGTAAAGGAAGTCAACACTAAAATCTACAAAGACCTTTTTAATTTCAGATTCAATAGTTGTTGCCATAACACCTATTCTTCCTACTTCTTGTCTAACTTCATTCCCACTAGGAACTTTGTTCTCGTTCATTAAAACTTCTAAACTTCCCGCCCAGTTATTTACTGATTGAGCAATCTTCAGAACTGCCTGAGTTTCAATAAGTTCCGCCTGATTTGGATCTTTACTTAATTTAAAAGAAGCTGCTTCCAAATTTTCAAGTAAAGTACTAGCCTGTGCCAAAGAATTAGAAAGAACTGCAAGGTTTCTAGTAACTACTGTACTTGCTAAATCTTTAGGAGCTGGCTTATCTTTTTTAATGTACTTCTCTACTTCATTGTTGTACTGCTTGAACTGTTTTAGTTCTCGTCTAAGCTCTTCAAAAATAGCACGTCCATCTTCGGTTTCTAAAAACTCACCAATAGATTCTTCTACTTGAGGATTATCTACTAAACGTTCACTATATGAAACCACCTTACGTAAGTCCTCTAAAAGAATTTCTACTTGAGGTGATGAGGCTTCATTAGCCAAATAGTCATTGATACTTTTTTGCTCTCTAATAAAAGATACAACGTTATCATTACTACTGTCTACAAAGTCTATGTTAAACTGTTCAGTCTGTAACATAGTAAAGAGCTCTGCTAAGGTCGTATCTTTAGATAGTTTACCCAAGCTAACACTCTTACCAAATAACTTCCTTAGAAGCTGTTTAATAGCAAACAAAGCTTTCTTCCAAAAACTAGAAGTAGGCTCTGCCATTTCCATTGCTCTTACAATGGCTTCTTCATTCTGCTCTTCAACAGAATAATCTGAATATCTTTCTTCTAATATTCTGTTTATACCAGGAGTATTACGTGCATCTTCTACCAGCTTTTCATATAGTTCTGGATTCTGTGTACGTAAGGCTCTTACCAAAGGATGGGAAAACTCATGAAGAATAACATCTTTATTGATAAGATCTTTTACAAAATAAACTTGACCTTGAAAAAAGAAAGCAGGTTCTCCGTTATATTTTTGCTTAGCATCTTTTAGGATATCATAAGCCTCTTCAATATTGATAGTATCATATGATACACCAAGGTTGCTTGAGATCTGATCTGCTAATCTATTTAAACCTAAACCTGCTAGGTCATTGTTCATTTCAACAATAGCATTCTCAATAAAACTTGAAGCTTTTTGAATCTTAGAATTTTCTTCAGCACTTCTAGAACGTATAGAAAATAATACAGAAGCTACATCACGAATAGTATCATGAATCATATAGTCTCTGTAAGCTTCCATTTCACCTACAACGCTTACTAGTTGTTTCCACTCTCTGGATGATATATTAGGGCAAGTCTGCATTATCCTTTACACGCTTTAATGAATTCTTCTACTTCTTCGTCTGTCATTACTTCTGCAAATGTTGTAGTGTCCACTTGAGAAGGCTCTACTAATGTACCTCTACGATCACTTTTAGTTTGATAAGCATAGTCTTTAATCATAGCTTCTTTATCAGCAACACTTAGACTCATAAAATTCTTAACTACAATATCCGCTTTTCTAGAGACTTGATCAAATGGTATTACATTTAATAAAGAGTTTCTACCTCCTTTAAAACCTTCTACAGAAACCACAGCTTCAGGTAATCGTTGGAAGAACTCTCTTACTTTCTTATTAGTAGACTCTTGTAATAATTTAATCTCAGCATGATATCTTTCAATATCTTCTACAGTAGTGTTTTCAGATTTGATACCAATCATTTTACCATCTTTAAGATCATAAATGATTAACTTATCTACAATGCTTAAATCTTTCATAGCCTCTACAGCTTCAGAATCTTCAATCATTTCCTGATACTTCTGGACAATGCTGTTTGGATTCATGAAGTTCAAAAGTACAGAAGGTATGTTTAAGTTATAAGCAGCCTGATCTATTCTTTCTGCTTGACTTAATTGATCTGAGCTTGTAGCTGCAATATAGTTAGCTTCAAGAATAAGACTATGAAACTCTTGTTGGTTAATATTGTAAGCTGACATAACTGCACGAGCTTTAGTATTAACTTTAGCTGGATCAATTAATATTACACCATCTTTTCCTATAGCCATTTGTTGTTCAGCTAACTCAACAAACTGAACCGGTAACCCTTTGTAAGATTTTACTTTTGTAAAGTTTGATGCTGTGTAAGGAAAGTTGTTTAGTCTTAAAGCATACTGAATAAAGTTATTTGTATAATCACTAATAAACTTTTCTCTAGCTTCTCTATCATACTTTATATCATCATATGTTTCTACTTCAGACAACACAGAATCAATAAATTGACTATCCCCTCTTATACCAAACAATCCTTTAAAGGTAGACATCTGGAACTCCTTAACATTTAAGAATGTACCTAGAACGTTATTACTTAAAAGTTGATTAACCATTTCACTAGAAACAGAACTATCTAAAAGTTTTCTAGTCTTTTTAGATTCTATTGCAGACTCTATAGTAGTACCAGACTTTTTAGTATCAAGATCTGTAGATAATCTTACAGACTTCATTAATTTAAAGTACTCTGTAATCTCAGAAAACTCAGCAAGTATTTCTAGGTTTTTAGATTTATTAGTAAAGTCTTCAACAGTCAAGTTGGTACTAGATTTAAAATCTCGTAAGAAATCAAATTGCTTTACATTACTAGGTCTTTCTACAGTCTTACCTTTTTGTTCAGTTGTGATTGCATTTATATAATCTTGACCACCATATTTTTTAAGCAATACGTTTCTTACTGTAAAGTCAGAAAAGGTTTTAGGCATTATAGATTTATTTATAACGCTCTTATTCAAAGCTTTAAATGTCTTAAAGTATTCCTGTATAATAGGAGCATTTAAAAATCTAACCGCATAGTCATAGTTCAAGCCCATGTCTATTAAGTTCAATAGGTATGGCGTCATAACATCATCTGCACCAATATCAGCAATCCAAGAATCATTTGCCATATCAACGTGACCATTCACTATTTGTGAGATTACATCAGACTTCAAATGTTTTCCTTCTGAATCTTTTAGATCACCTATTTTACCAAAAGGTAGTCTAATACTTTTAAAGTTAAGTCTCAAGAATGATATTGGAGCCCCAGCATTTTTAGATTGCTCTTCTATTGCAAAAGCTTCTTCCCAAGAAATAATACCATACTTTGACTGGTATGCTATTTTATCAGCTAAGCCTTCAGACAAACGCTGGAACATAGTGTTATAGGTATTACCCTTAGCACTAATACCCAATGCTTTTTTACCTACAGAGTTTTCTTGTTGCTTCTTAAGATTATAATCATAGCTAAATACTTCAGCCTTACCAAGACTTTCTTCTTTTCTAGCACGCTCTAAATAAGCGTCAGAATTTTCTTTTACAATATCTGTAGCAATTGGTCTAATCAACTTGCTAAAGTTAGCCGGGTGTAATAATATATTACCAGCTGCTTTAATAATGTTATTCTTATATGCGTTAGCGCCTTTAGAAGATAACTCTACATTGTAAATTTTAGATGCTTGTGTTGACTGATTAAAAACAAGTCCTAGTAACTCATCAGTATCAACTTCAAACATACCGTCTTCACGTTGTTCAGTTGCAGAAATTACTGGAAAGTACATTGTTAGCTTATCAATATCAAAATCAGATCCAGACTTAGCTACCATTTCTGTAGGTACTACAATAATGTTACCACCTGCTGAAGGTAAAAACTCAGCTACCTCAAAGAATTCCATAGAGTTAAGACCTTGTACAGGAATACGTACACCCGTCATACTTACTAACTCTCTGTTCTTATCCATCCACTGCTCATCTTTTAACAGTGCGTTAAGTCTTTCTAAGCTACCAATTTGTTGACCATCAGGATGATCCATAAGAAGTAACTTTATATACTCTCCTTGTAAAGGTATTTTAACTTGAGCAGCTTTACCTGGTGTATAAAAGCGTAAGTCATTTGATGTACCTACATCTTCAAAACCAGCAGAAGAAACTTGAACTAGTGATTCACCACTAAGCTTAGCTTTAACTAGTCTCTTATTTACAACAGCATTAAGAATTCTATCCATTTCTGCAGAAGAAGGTAGTGCATCTAAATTGTATTTAAGATTACCTTTTCTATCTACATCAATAGCTTCTATCTTAAAGTCTTCTACATCTCGTCTTTCTAACTCTCGTTTAATTAGTTGAACAAGTTTAGTCTTACTGTTTATCTCTTTTTCTAACTGAGCAGTTTCATAAGTAATAAGGTCATCAATATTTTTAAGAAAGCTTTGGTGTGCTTTAGCAAGCTCTTCATTCTTTGCTACACCATTTTCATAAATACCATCTCCTAGTAATTTTCTAAACTGTGTAGAGAAAGATGCTGTCTTCTTATATTGATTATTTATACGTAGCTGATCTCTTAAGAACCCTGCATGTAGTTCATTTACATTTTCTAACAATTGATCTTTAAGGTTATCAGTTGTACTGCGATTACCAGTTTCAGCATCTATTGTAAATGCATCTACAGGTTGACCTACTCTAGCAGCTTTACTACCTGACTCATAAGTAACGTAGTCTATACCAGACTCCATCATTGCTTCATTTAACTTTTCCAAATTAGTACCTTCAATTACTGAAGGAATTAATGGAAAGAGTGAGTACTTGTGTAATGCTTGAACAGGAGCTCCTGCATTTAATATAGGACCTGTGTATTGATATTTTCTTACCGGGAAATATTGAACAGGGTTATTAATGCTTTCTCCAGCTACTAGCTTTTGATACATGTATTCCTGCTCATTAGTCCACTCATCAGAAGCTATGCTTAATTGACGGTAAGTATCCATGTTAAGATAAGCTTGACCATCTGCCTCATCCATATTACGATACGGTTCTAATGCAGCATCAATTTCTTCTTGAGTTGCCCCCTCAGATTTAAATACATTTTCAACCATTTCATACCACTCTGCTTTAAGCTCTTTAGCATTAATGGTCATTTCTTTAAGCAATGCTGTACGTAACACACCAGTATAAGCTCTGCTCATAACTGGGTTACCAGTTTCTCTTGCATGCTTTGCTTCTAATAATCTACCTTGAGCAGTAATGTATGCTTGAGCAGCATCATCTGTACGGAATAAATTACCTGTAGATGTTGTTGTGTTACGTTTAATAATGTCATCAGCATTTCTATAACTAGCAACTCCCAAGTTAGCAAAGTTAAAATATGCAGCATTTCTAAAGAATGTTTCTAATACAAATGCTTTTTTAATAGCATCTTCTGTAATATTTCTATCTGAAGGAATCTTAGCATACTTGCTAATTGCAAGCTTAAGGTCGTTACTTTGTATTAAACCTACAGCTGCTTCACCTCCATACTGTTTGTTTTCTTCAAATACTTTATCTAGAGCTTTTACTTTTTTAGATAAGTACTCAGCTATTTTAGGATTAATAGCTTCATCAAAAGGATTTACTAAAGAACCATCTGCAGATTCTTCAGTGCTCTCCATTAGCGCATCATAAATTTCGTAAACGTCATTATAGTTATTTTCAGTAACAAACTCTTTATATAAGCGACCCTTAAGATCTTTACTGATAAAGGTTTCATCAGCAAAAGTTTGCCAAGTAGCAAAGTTTATAGGATTACCCTTAGCATCAAAAACATTTAATGAACTATCTCTATAGTTACGCATTGTAGCAAGTTCACCTGCTAGTAATTTGTATAGTTCCTTTTTAGTTTTTCTTACATGTGTACCATTGATAACATCAGCAGGAGTAATATTAGCTCCTTCACCAGTAATCTTCCACGCATAAGATGTTGTCTTATCAGAAGCTCTTACATTTTCAACATAGCCCCCAATAAAAAGAGTATGAATATCTTGGTTTAACTTAGAGTAAGGATCTAACGATATATTTTTTACCCCGTCAATTGCAATACTTTCAGAAGAAACAACACCATCAGTAATAGACTCAGTAATACGCTCAGTAGTTACACCACTCACATTAATAATTCTAAGTTTTTTACCAGGTTTTTTATTCTTATAGTTAAAGCTAAGTGGGTTTAAATCAAATAATGCTGTAATAATTGGGTTAACAAGTATTGCTGGATTATTATCAGGATGCAAGTGCTCTGTTGCAGGACTATTAAGAAGCTCATCTAAATTGTCTATAGAGTTAAGAGCGTTCATTAAAATAGTTGCTTTACTATTTAATGTACTTTCAAACTGTGTAGTTCTTTCAGCTGTAAGCTTTGCTCCTGAACCAATTTCACCTACGCTTTCACCATATAGTTCTAATACTAAGTTAATAGTACTTCGCCTTCCTACATAGTTCTGACGGTCAGATGATAAAAACTCAATAGGGTTTGAAGTAAATATATCTTTTTCTGTTGCAGCATTAAGCTTTCTTAAACTAGACAGTATACCTTGAGTGTTAGATACAATACTAAAACCATTTGCAATTAACTTTGATCTAAACTCTTCATCAATAACTTGAGGTAGCACACCAATAGCTTGATAGAACTGAACTACTGTTTCTTTGGTTATACCAGTAAACCCTTCAATAGCTTTTGAAACATTTACACTGCGTACTCCATTAGACTCTTTTGTATTAGGTCTTGTTTTATCAAATTGGAATTTACTCAGTAAATCTTTTGATAATCTATTTACCTCACCCTCTGCTCTTTTAATTCTAAATGATAAAGAAGATACCTCTTGTGTTTTAGCATCTGTAGTAGTACGAACATAAGCAACTTGAATAGGTACAAACGCCTTGTTAAAAGTTTGCCAAAATGCTGTTTGCATTTGGAACCTATAAGAGTTTTGCGATTCAAGATTAGATCCTAAAACATCAAGTAAATCCTGAGATACATTGCTTTTAGCTAATGCATCAAATATTGCTTGAGGATTCTGAACATCTCTAAGTACTACACTTATCTTATTAAATGAAGTTGAAAAATCTGCTAGCTTATCAAAACCAAATGCATCTTTTACAATTGAACCGTTTCTTGTTCTTTCTCTTATAGAGCGAATAGCATATAATACAGCAGGATCTGCTAAATCTTTTACAGATACTTCATTACCACCTTTATCATAGTACTCCATGTAGTCTTCTGTAGAATCTACAATGTCTAAATCAAGTATATCTGTAATGTCTTGAGACTTAGCTAAGGTTTGTAAGTAACGAGAAGCATTAATATGATAACCTAACATAGAGTTCTCAGAACTTTTTGTTATGTTTTCTAAATCACCAAAGTTAGTAAGTGCTATTATAAGCTTACGAGCTTCAGCAGTCTTACCTTCTTTAATAAGTGTATCTGCCTGTAACTTTAAATCTTTATATACATTGCCGTACAGTGCCTCTAAAGCTTTCTCTTTACTAAAGACTTGCTTTGGACTTACATTTAACTTTCTTAAGTACCCTGATACCAAAGAATCCATAGCATCAGAAATGTCTTTAGAATCTTTTCCAGATAGTACTTCATTGTTGGCACCTTCTACACCCTTATTTAAAGTTAAAAAGAATGAGTTGTTTATATTAGGTGTAAGCCCTTCAAACTTACCAAAGTATAGCTTATCATATGCTTCCTTAATTAACGCAACAGATCTCTCCTGAGCTACCATTTCACGGTAGTTAGCTTTTGCTTCAGTGTTTCCAAACAATGCTCTCAAGAAATCTAAAATCTTTTTAAAGATGCTACGTCTTACAGGTGTATTACCCATAACGGCTTGACCATTGCTAAGTCTATACTTACGAAAATCTTCTGCTAGTATTTCCTCTGCTTGTAAGAATGTAATATTTCCTTCAAGCTTTCTAACCTCTTTATATAGTGCAACCTTTTCAGCCTTTGTTAAATACAACTGAGAAAATCCATGCCAACCTTCGTGATAAAGGTCCGTGTAGTTAGAGCCGGCAAACAACTTAATACCATTTGCTGTAAACTCAGCAACCTTACCAGCATTTACAATACTAAATAATTGCTCTAGTTTAATATGTTTAGATAGTGGAGAAGCTTCAAACCACTCCTTAGCTTGTTGAATCTGTTCAGCACTTGCTTTACTAGATAAACCTTCAGCTTTATTTAAACCTTCACTTTCAAAAAATGTGTCTAAGTCTACAGGTTTAACTTCAGAAATCATTCCTTGTAAATCATCAAGACTTACATTCATAGATCCTTCAGCATCTTCTTTCTTAAGCTCTTCTAATTGTAAAGTTAACTGCTCCCCTTCAGCTTTCTGATCAACTTTTGGATTTATCCAGTTTTCAAAACTTGTTTCATTAAGTTCTTTTTCCGTAGCCTTTTCAAGCTTTGCTAAATCATTTACAGATGCATTGTAATATATTACAGGGTGTGGTGTTAATAAACGTCCACTAGTATCAAGCTTAGCAAAAACTGAAAAATTATTATATATGTAATTAGACGTACTTACTTTACCAACTTCATAAATGTTACCTTCTTTTACAGGACCATCAAACTCATATGTTTGACCATCTGAAATAGGAAGGTTGATATATGTACTATTAATAAAATTATCTACTAAAGCCGTTGCAGCTTCCATAGATGTAGCCAAGTCTAATGTCTTTTTTACTTTATTATATACCGGAACAACTTGTCCTTTTGCATTTTTCTTAGTAAGTGTCTTACCGTTTTTATCTTTCTTTACAGTAGTTTCTAAAAGAAGGATTGTACCATCATTCTTAAAATCTACATTTTGTTTTTGTACAATATTAAAAAGTAAGTTTTGTTTTTGACCCGCCGTGTAATCATTACTAAGTAGTATGTCTTTAATTATTTGACCATACTCAGTGTTTTTAATTAACTGAGGATTAGCAATTAAAGGATAGTCATAGTTAGGATGATCAAATACAAATGCTTGGTATGTTGATTTACCTCGTACAACAGTAGTTACTCTAGCTGTTCCACTACCTGTACCTTCAGGAAGTAAGAACTCATTCTGAAAGTCTTTAATATTTTTAATGCTTACATTTTTACCACCAGCTACAATGCCTAAGGTTCCTTTGTAAACATCTAAAGGAATAGTTATTTCAGGAGTGCTGTTAACAAGAGATGAAGCCTTTCCTAAAAAGCTAGCTTCACTATTCATAGCATTTCTAAAAGACTCTAAAGACATTCCTAAACGCTTTGCATTCTCAGCATTAGGTTGTAGCCTTTCAGTACCTTTTTGTTTAGAAAACTTATAATTACCATCTTCTGTTTTTTCTACAGATCTAATAAACGCATGAGGAGTGTGACCGTTTTCATCAGTTATAATATTATTATCCTCATTTACAAATGCATACACAGCACTGCCGTAAACATCAGCGTTAACTCTAGACCCTTCAGGAATTTTAGAACCGCTTACAATAGCAAGTCTATAGGTTCCCATTTTAGATAGTACATAACCTTCTGATACATTCTTAGAAACCTTCTGTCCACCTTTAATAAACTTTCTAATAAAAGCTCCATTAGCTTTAACAGCTGGATCTTCTTCTACAGATTTAGCATAAGGCGTATTGACTTCTAGTACAGTAGTAGATAAACCTGAATGTACTGTAGGTATATCTTGAACTAATGTTACAACGTCTAACTCTTTAGCAGTAGGTTCTTCAGAAGTATCTACCTCAACTTTCTCAGCTTCAGCAGCATCTTTTAGTCTTTGAGCATAGCTTTCTTTTAAGCCCATGATATCAATAACTAAATCAAAATTTGCAGCCTTTGATACTAACTCTCCAACCTTTCCAAGTATTGGTGCTAAGTATGCACCATTAGGTGAATATTGTGCAACCTGTGCAATAACTGCTTTAGGTACTAAAGCTGCCATAGTAATAGCTCTATCTACATCTTGATTATTATCAATCATAAGATTGTAGACATATAGCATTGCATCTTCTATGTTATATGGCGTACCGGCTTTTCTTTTATTTGCTATATCCTTAGCAATAATTTTTGCAAGTCCTTGAGCTTGTTTATTTTCTATATTACAAAAAGCCATATTAACAAAGTATATCGTTTATATCATCACCTATTTCACCACCTTCTTCATTTTCTTTAGAAGTATCAAACGTATTAAAATCAATTGTTTCTACAGTTGTTGTAGCTTGATCTAAGTTATCACCTTCTGGTGCTTGTTGAGCTGGAGTTGGCTCAGGTACATTTTGCATTCCTTCTTCTTTAGCAGCAGCAGCCATAATTTCGTTTCTACGTTTCTCAAAGTCTAATTTACTAATATCTGATGACTTTATAAATGGTAGCGTTTGGGCATTAACTTCAATCAAATCAACCTCTTCTACTGTACGTGCACGTTTCAACTGCCTTTCAAAGTCTTTAACTTTCTTAGCGGCATTTTTAGATCTAGATACTTCACTTGCTTGATCTCTACCTTCTGATACTAGTTCATCAATATTTTCTAAACCATTAATAAACTCAACAAATGTCTGCTGGCCCTTACCTTCTTTTCTTAATCTAGTATTTTCTGCTTTAAAGTCTGCTTGTAGCTTCTCAAGAACTTCTGTACCTGATAGCTCTTTACGTAATGCTGCTGCTTGGTATTTAGCTTTGACAGGTGCAGTACGCTTAGTTTTCTTTTCTTCTCCTACAGTTTCTTTACTTGCTTGTTGACTAGCTGCAGCTTGTTCGTCAAAGTTTCTAGATCTACCAGTTTGTGTAGACGAAGATTTTCTTGGAACTTTGAGTGTTATTTTACCATAATATCCAGCTATCTCTATAAAATCAACATTGTTTTCAAGATCTTTTCTTATCTCAAGAAGAGAGATCTTACCCGTTTGGTTATCCTGTTCTAATTTTAAGAAAGTAGATAACGGCATGCTATATCCCTCCTTTTCTCCAGCATTTTCACGTCTATTTAAATTTAACATATCTTGATCATACTTTTCAAGTAATGATTCTCCAAGCTCTTTACTTATAGGTACTGTAAAATTCTTTAGATCTTCTTCAGTTAAATTTAAATCAGTCATAAACTGCTTTGCAGTTTCATAACGCTTTTCTTGAGTAGTTCTAGTGGTTCCTTTCTTAGTTACAATTTTAGTTTCAAATGTAATTATGTCAAGCTGGTCTTCTGGATATTCAGCAACTTTTACTTCTACCTCTACTAAACCAGAACCATCTTTATTTTTCTGGTAAGCTGTACCATATAATCTTTGATAAAGAACTTTTACAGGTTCAGAACTTTCTGATGTAGCTTTACGAATCTCTTCAGATTCCTCTATTCCAAGTTTCTTTTTTTGTTCTGAAGTTAATGCGGCTTTCTTTTTAGGATTCATAAAATCTTCTCCGCTTTGAGTAGACTCTATAGTAACTACATCTCCTAATGATTCATCAGCTGCATTTTGTTTTACAGCATCTAAAGCTGTTGCACCCTTTCCTATTGAAGTACTTGTATTGCGTCCTGTTTCATTACCGTTTTCATCGTAAGTTATAGAACTAGACTTATAGCTTCCGTCTAAATTAGTTGTAACAGTATACTCTACGTAGCTACCATCATTAGATTTTACTCGTATTACTTCTCTCTTAAGAGGAATTAAACGGTCTTCAAATTTAGATTCTTGTGGTTGTTCAGTTTCATCAGCTAGATCAGCTTCTGTTTCAGCTCTACCCATTTCATACTGGTCAGAAATTTCTTGAATCTGATCCCATAATGGTGTGCCTTCAATAACAAAACCATTAGCATCAACATCTATCTTAGCAATAGATATATACTGAGTAGGTACCGTGCCTTCTAATATAAGTGCTTGCATTTCTTTTACAGGAACTACAACACCAATTTCTTCTAAAGCTTCTATATACTCATTAACACGTTTACTTTCTACAAAGCCAAACGCTAACATTTTACTTAAACCCACATGAGCTTCAAAACGTTTCTTGATTCCATCAAAATGAATATCACTTAAACGTTTAACAGCTGCAGGGTCAGAAAGAATCGTAATAGCATTAGAAGCTAATCTATTATCTTCTGCTACATCAATAAAATCTAGTAGCTTTGAAAATGTTTCATCAAGCTTAAGTTTATTTACTGGAGTATTATTCTCCTCACCTATTTGAATCATGTATGCTTCAAAAGCAGACTTCAAATCTTTTAAAGCTTCTTCTTCACTGGGTCTTTCAACACCTTCTTTTAAAGTAGCTCTAGAGGCTTTAACCTTTTCAGCTGCTGCAGCATACTTAACTAAGGCAGTTTCTCTTTTAGTAAGCTTCTTAAGCTTATCCTGTAGCTGTGCCTTTCTTAAATTTAGTTGCTGCTTGTCTTCATCAGATGCAGTTTTACTTTGCTCTGTAATATTAGACAGCTCTGCACTAACATTTGCTTTCTCACTATTTAAAAAACCTATTTCGTTTTCTAAACTACTTTCAAATACAGCTCCACTCTTTTTTGATTCAGCTAAACTTGTATTAAATAAAACTGAAAAGTCTTTATTAGACATATCAGATACAGCACCATCTCTTACGGCAGAATTATAAATCTCACCAAGACGTTCTGCTGTTACAGTAAACTGATTAAAATTAAAAGCTAAATCTTTTTTAGCTTGCTCCCAGGCAAACTGCTTTAATATTTCTTCATTACGTTCTTGAGTACCAACTTCATAATCATTAGGATTATAAGGGTTTTCGTAATTTTTATTTACGTACTCTATATTAGATCTAATTACCTTAGTGCGTTCTGAAATAACATCAATTAGCTTATCAGCTTTTTCTACAGTATCAACACCTAACGCATCCATTTTTTCATCAGCCTCCATCATTTTCATCTGCTCTAAAGCATCAATGAATGTATCAGTAGCACCCGCTGATTCTAACTGCTGTATTTTTTTATATAAAGATGTAGCTCTAATATCTTCTATACCCTTAAAGTTATCAGCTTCTGCAAATTCATATGCAGTTCCATTATCTTTAATGAGCTCAACAAGGTTTGTAATGTCAGGAGATAAAAACTTTAATACGTTTGAACCCTCTTCATTAATTAAGTCATTAACTGCTTTAAGCTCATCAAGTTGATTCTTCTTTAAAGCTTCATACTGATTAGGTGAAGTAGTTTTCATCACATACTCTTTTCCCAATCTTGCAATCTTACCTCCCATATTGATAGCACCACCACCTAGTACACCACCTAAGAAAGCTTCTAGACCTTCTTGGCTTACTAAAGAACCTACACCTTTGCGAGCTGATTCTTTATAGTGCTTAAACCCTGTCATTCTAGGGTCATCGTACAAGTTTTTGTAGTAGTCTTCAAATGTAGTAGCTGCACCAGTTTGATAAAGTTCTTGAACACCCTCTCCCAAATTTGCTTTAAAGTATTTAGCTGTAGCATAAAGATTTGCTTTTGCAAGCTTTCTATTTGTTACAGCTCTTTTAATATACTTAACCGGGTTCAAAGTTCTTTCTACAATCTCACTAGCTACTTTACCACCTGTAGCAGTATAAAGTAATCTACCACCTTGTGTTTTAATAGGTGCTGCAAAATTCTTAAGAAACCTTGGGGCTAATGAAGCATTACCAAATGTTAGTTTATTAGTAAGATATATTACAGGAAGATTTGACCAGTAATCTGCAGCAAGTCCTTTATCTGCAATAGCTCTCATGTCAGCATACTCCTTTGGTGTAGGTATTCTACCATACTTAGAAGTAAACTCTGTACTAAGCTGATCCATCAAACTGCTTCTAACTCCTGCAGCTTCTACACTAGATTCATCTACAGCTAAACTAATCATTCTAAGATCTCGGTACATACTACCAAAACCTTGAGCAGTTTTAAACATGTTTAATGTTGCACTACCAACTCTACTAGCATCTCCTGCTGCACCTGCAGCTCTATAAAATTTTCCAAATTGAGTAGCCGTTTCAGGAATTAAAACTCTTCCTGCACCAGTAACTCCAGATCTTGCAAGAGTATATAACTTTTTAGCATCAGCTACTTTGTCAAAAGCTCTAGCACCACGTGCTACATTATAAATACTTCTTACTACTTTACCTGCACCAGCAATAGTTCTACCACCAGCTACAACAAGAGAACCTCCAGCTGTTTCAGGAGCCAGTGCCGTCAGTGCTATATCTTCTGCTGCAATACTAGCTGCAATACCAAGTGTATAGTTAAGATTGTAAACAATGTTTGTTGCAGACTGACTAAACCCACCTCTAGTAGACATAGCTCTAGAAGCAGCTTCTTCAGCTCTTCTACCTTTTGTAAAGTCTAATCTAGAAGGAGATGTTGCTTCCCCTCCTAAAATACTAGCAAGTCCATTATAGTTAGATGCAAAACCTCCGTAGAATCCTGGACCAAAGTTTTTCATAGCCCTTGTAAAATCACCTATACCAGATGTATGCTTATTATAGTAAGCATCATTATCTCTATATGCAGAGAACTTTAATCTTTTATAACCCGGATGATCATAAAACCTTCCAACATTTAAAGACTGAGGACTAAATGTACTAGCAGTAGAAGTATTAAATAAGTCACCTCCAGGTGCTTTGTAAGGCTGTGGAATTTCAGACTGCTTAGCAGCATTTAAATTACCTATAGATAAAGATCCTGACAGACTTGCTGATGCAGGAGCTTTATAAGTTTCAGCAGCTTTATTTGCAGCTTCTGTCCAACTTGATAAACTCCCCATAATTATCTTAGTTTAGCAGGATCAGTAACCCTAATGATACTATTAGTAGATTCTAATTGACGTAAAATATCTATGTTATTATCCTGTGTTGCTTGATATGCCGTCCAAACATTTTGTCTAACTACTTCAAAGTCTTCTTCACTAGTAGACTCTACATATTGTTTAAATTGATAAGATCCTGTTTCAGCATCCAACTCTTTAATTTTACCGTATACTTCAATAAGCCCGGTGTTTTCATCATACGTATAAGTAACTTCTCCATTTCCTCCAGGAAACTTAGTAACTTGTTCACCAGATCTTCTAATAGAAGACATTAAAGCTCCTGTACCATCACTAGCAAATATGCCAGCACCAATTACATTTTGTGGAACAAACATAGTGTAAGTCTGATTTGCTTCTTCGTAACCTTCTATTTCTTTAAGATTAGCTATGTAGTCTGCATCATAAGTAATTTGAGCAGCTACGTATTTTTTATCACCTACTGTAACTCCCTTACCTAAATCTAATATAGCAAAAGGTCTTTCTAGTGATCCACTTTTTTGAGATGCTTGAACATCTCCAACATATTGATTTAAAATCTTAGTTCCTAAATTATCCTCACCATATTTATTATCATCAGCATTATCAAATTCTTCTTGAAGTAAATAATTATTTTCAGTCATAGAACCTGAATAAAAATAAGAATCTGCCATTTTGGTACCATCTACCATAGAAGACAACGCTGTAAAACCTTTAAGTGAATTAGAATGACCCATTCTTTTAGGATCGTAATAAGCTAAAGGATCTAAATTATAAGATTTATTTACTTCAATACTATACCCAGAGCCTTCACCTTGAATGTCTGGATCAAAGTACGTATGTATATTAAACCCAGTATTTTTAAATATACTACCCGCGTCTTCTATAGCATCATCATAAAAGTTTGCCAAAGCCTGAGGTCTTACATCTTGAGTATAACCTCCACCACCTTTTGGTCCAGCTACATATTTACGATAATCAAAAAACTGAGAAGCTCCTTGATCAGAATATTGTAAACTTTGATTTATATAATTACTTGCAGCTTCTAAAAATTCTTCTTTACTTAGAAATTTACCAGACTCATCAAACATTAACGTTGATAACTCTTTATCTTCTCCTTCAAAATTCATTTGATAGGTTGCAAAAGATTTTTGCATTTCACCATTTAATCCTTCTGTTGCAGCAACTAAACTGTTTTCTAAAGAAATCAAATCTTCATACAACTTAGCATCATATAAATTACTACTTGTAATTTCTTTTAGATCTCTATCAATTTGTGCTGCTCTATCTTGAGGATTTAATTTATCCAAAAGCTCAAAGTATTTAACAGTAGCTTCTTGTCCTGTACCACCAGCGCTACTAAGTACACCACCGTTTTTCTTACTTAAGAAGTGAGTTACTAAAGCTTTATATGCATTATCTTCAAGATCTATATAACCACCTAAAGCTTTTTTTGCAGTAGCATAATCAGATTCTAAAGCTTGCTCCGTCATACTGGCACCTCTAGTACCAGCACTAGCATTACTCATATTTTGAACAGGATCTACAGGTCCTAAAGGTCCTGCTCCTCCAGAGTTTTCATAATCTAATTGAGCTTTAACAACAGCAAGATTGATTCTATTTTTCTGTTTTTGGGCTTCTAATGCAAATTCATCTGCTTTTACAGATCTTTCTGCACCACGCATTGAAAGTGTTTGAGCAGCATCTGAAATACTTGTGCTTAAATCTAGCACATATGCCATATTATAAACATCATCTAAAGAGCTAATCTGACTTTGGCTTAATGAAAATTGTTGATTGGAATTTTCTACAGCCTGTTCAGCCATTTCTAAATTCTTAAGAACATTGAGATATTCTCTATGCTCTTCTGAACCTTCTACGATACCTTCTGTAGATATCTTGTTCTCAATCATTTTTAATTTTGCATTTAAAACATTTGCAGTTTTTTCAGCTTGTTCAAGACTTGTAGCAGTTGTAAGTTCTAACTGACCTTGTAAAGATGTAGATACAAATTCTATAGCAGACTCATATCCTAGTTGACCTGCTAAGTTTTGAAGTTGAGTTTGAACGTCAACGTAAGCCTTTTGTCTATAAAAGTCTTGTACTTCAGGATCACTTAAAAATGATTGCTTAAACGCATCTTGTAAATGTGCAACAACAAGGTTACCATTTTTATCAGTAACTCTGTAACCACCTGTTATAGAATCAAGAGATACATTAAGATCCATCTCTTTAGCAAGAGCTGTAGCTTTTTCTAATAAGTTAACATTACTTACATAAGATATGTTAGAACCAGCTACAGAGCTTCTAGCTTCAGGAGTTGCATTAACATATTCCTGTTGCTTTAAAGCAGCGTATTGCATTGACAGAGGGTTGTAACGCTTTCTGTCTTCTTCGTTAGAACTGTTCTTAAACTTTTCAGCAGTAGATAAAACATTTTTAATTTTACCAGTAAATAAAAGATCCTCAACCATAGCATCATCTTTAACCAATGGGTCAAAGATTCTTTTAGCAGCTGTAAGATTTTCAGGTAAACTAATGTCAACGTTAGCAAGCTTCTTTAACTCTTGATCAGCAGCTTTAAAAAACTCCTCACGTCTTTGCTTATTATCATCTAAAGTTAAATCTAGACTTTTAAGCTGAGTATATACACTGTTTAGTTCATCTCTAGATTGATTAAAGCGGCCTTGTCTTGTTTCAAGGTAGCCCGCCATCAGCTCTAGATTTGGTCTAAAGTATTCTACTTGTGGAGTAATGTCTCCTATTTCTGGGATAAATGTTGCCATGCTACGTTATATATACAATATACTAAAAAATTTCCTAGGTTTAATACACCTAAAAAGTTTATCAGCCTTTCATGAATTTACGAAGAGCATCTAGTTTAAGAGTACTACCTCCATACTTTTTTTTATCTTCTTTGCTTTCTTCAATACTTCTAGGTCCACCTGTTGCTACATCTATATATCTACTTACAAATGCATCATAGGCAGTAGCATCTTGACCTGGTACAAAACCTACACCAGTAAAATCACCCATACCTCCTGTTGAAGGATCTATACTATACTGAGGATACAAATCGTTTAACAAGTCTGTATCAGCTCTGTTAGTGTAGGCATTAGCTACAAGGTTAGTAAGGTCATTTCTTTTTTGACGTTGGAAGTTATCATACTGCTGATTAAGTACTGCAGTATCAATAGCCTGCTGTCTGTTCTGTAAAGCATTGTACGCCTGAATTTTATTTTTAGCTTCAGTATTATACAGGTCAAATTGATTAGAAATTTGAGCATTTGTATTTGTGTACCTAGCTAATGTATCAGCTTGATTAGCTGCCAACTTACCTTGCAATAAAGAAAGATTAGCTCCAAGATTTTGACCTCTACCCTGCTGAGCCATAGCTTGTGCATTTATTGCACCTAACTCTTCATTAGCTTGTAACTCTCTTTCAGGATCTACAAATGTAGGATCTGCTAAATATGGTTGTAATCTTTGAGTATAACCAAAGTAACGGTTTGCTCTATCTGTTGCTTTATTTAAAACCTTTAGCTTGTCTTGAAGATAAAAATCTGTATCCTGACCTTCAGGAGTATATGGTGTAAGTTCTTCAGGAACAATTTCTTCAGGTGCAGGAATTTCCTCCATAGCCGCAATAGAATAACTCAAAGGACGTCTACTAGAAGTAACCGTGCCCATAAGACCATCCATATTAAAACCTTTCTTTCCTGTACCAAAACCAAACTCTTGTTTTAATCCTGCTTCTAAAGCTTTTAAATCTTCTGCTGATACATCTGTACCTCTTTTAGATTTAATTTCTGCAGCAATGCCTTGAGCCTGTTGAGGAATGTATGTGTTAGTATACCACTCTTGAAATTTCTTAACTTCTGGATTACTAACATTCTTACCGAGAGTGCCTAAACTAGCAACTAACTTTTCTGTATCTGGATATAGTTCTGAAAAAACTTCTTTAAAGCCCTGAATGTTTTCTTCAGCCCCACCATAAAAACCATCACCTTTAAAAGACTGTATGTCTTTGTAAGAAGTAGCTCCAATATTAGAAGTGTCAAAAGATAAGCCGTACTTATTAAATACTGATGCTACGTCTGGAGCATAAATTTGATTTGTCTCACTACCTGTTTGATAGTAAGACTTTTTCTTTTTAGAACCTCCATAGCCATAGGTTTCTTTACCATAAGCTGCGGTCATTTCATCCATCATATTTTTTTGCTCAAGCTCAGCATTAATCATTTGAACTTGCTCAGGACTTACACCTTGTCTCTTTAAGAATGGCATTGCTATTTCAGGAATACCATTTTCAAAGTCTTTAATACTCTCTTGCTCCATAGCTAACTCACCAAGCTTAACTAGCTTAGACTGAATGTTTCTTTCAGCTGTAGCTTTAGCCATAGCATCTGCATCTGCATCCTTAAGAATTTTATTCTCTTCAGAAATATCAAATCTTTTGTTGCTTGCAATTTGAGCAGGAGTCATTTTCTTTTTACTAGTACCAGGAATAAACTTCTTTAAAGCGTCTCCTTTAATAGACATTGACTTATGATCAGAAAAAATAAAAGATTTAGGAGGCAAGTTTAAAGGTGTACCACCTTGACTATGTTTTTTACCACCAATCTTGTAATGCTCTGGAATCCTGTTGTTATCAAGATCTGTAACAACTGTTTCTCCTTTTTCAGCTTCTAAGTTAGCAGCTGATCTAGGTGAACCGTTTAATATAGGTTGCCCACCATTCTCCATTTTTTGAGTAATAGAGCCATCAGCATTTCTTACAAACCCCTTAGGTAGTTTATTTATCTTAATCTTTTTCATTAGTCTAAAAGTTCTATATCAGCTCCTGCTGCAATTAATGCTTTCAATGTTTCTTCATCTACCATACCTATTTGCCCACCTTGTTCAAACTGAGCTTTATATTGGGTAGGTACATAACTATCGGGTCTAAAGATACCTGTATTAATATCAAAGTCACCTCTATCGTTACCTGTATCCATGGGGATAAAGTTATCAGATAGCAAGTTCTGTCTTTGCTGAGCTTGTATTTTTCTAGCTTCAAGATTATCAAGAAAATTATTTACCCTAGATGCTCCTGCTATTCTAGTCATTGCCCAATCCATTTTACTCATACCAGACTCTTCTGAATCATCTGTTGATTCAGTTTCAATGTCATTCTCACTTGCTCCAAGCTTTTTATATTCAGACTCAATTGAACTATCTAAGGTATTAGGATTAACTAAATTTAAAGGCATTAACTGAGCCCCTTGAATTTCATCAATAAAATTAGGAATTGTTTTTGGTTGTAATCCATTGTACAGGTTATCTGCAGTAACATCTACTTCATCAAGCATTGTTGGAAATTCTGTTGAAACTTCTCCACGATCTTGATATGTTTTTAGTTTACCTTCTCCACCATAACTAAATGGATCTACAGAGCCATACATTTGACCACCTGCTTCCATATTGGCTATAATCTGTTTTTGAACTTCTTCAGGTAAAGATTGAAATCCTTTATTAGTAGGACCTCCTGCAGCATAGCGTTGACCACCATAACCCATTTCATCTTTATGCAGGTACCCCATCTCTTTCATTTCAAGATGGTCCTCCATACTATTAGCCATATAGCCTTCACCTGTTTCAGGATTGTACATCATGTGGGATTCAAACTCACCACCTTCAGCCCAAGTACCAAATCTTTTATGCCAGTATAATGGACTAAATGGATCTTTTGCTTTAGGACCACTTTTACCACCCATTCTATCCCAAAATCTTTTCTTTCTTTTAGCAGAACCGTGTTGGCTAAAGTCTTTCATTTTACTATCACCACCGTGTACAATTTTATACTTGTCACCTTTCTTAGCAAGTACCATCCATTTTTTACCAGGACGAGTAGACTTTTTCTTAGCTCCTACTTTAGTAAAGCCTTTGTTTTTATAACGTTGTGGAATACCACCACCTTTAGCATACTCCTCCATGTCAGTGTCTTCACCACCATACATATATGCTTGATCACCGTATAACATACCACCTTGACTGTACTCATCTACTTCCATACCCATCTCTGCTTTTCTATAGCCACCACCGCGTTTCTTATAAGTCTTTACAAGCCACGCAGAAGCATAGGCTGAAGGCCAAGTATCAAATTTTCTTTTTGCTTCAGCTTTAACTCTGTTATATAAAGCTTTATTTGTAGGAGTATTTTTAGACATTACTGGTTATGTTAACTCATTTATAATATACAAAATTTATAGCAGACTACCATATTTAAAGGCCACTAGGTGTTTGTAGATTCTTCTATACCTTGATATATAAACTTTTTATTTGGACCTAATTTTTTTCTAGCTGCTAACCATGCTCTTTGATAAGTATCATAAATATCAAATGATGGTATAGATTCTCCACCTGCTTCTTTTTGGTATAAATCGTTGTAAGCATCTAAAAATCTTTTGTAATGTTTTTCATCATCACCATATTTTAAAGCACCTGACTTATTATAATTATCCATGTAGTAACTATAAACTTCTTTAGGACTATCTGGATTTGGCAATGCACCTGGAGCTCTTCCATATACTAATCTAGCAGTAGCCATTGCAGCAACTGGGTCATCAGTTCTTAAAATGCTATCCATTTTAGTAGGTTCATAACCCATCCCTTTAAGCCATTCAAATCCTTTTTTCTGACTGCTTGTATAATCATATTCACCTCTTGGTTCAAACAGATCCGCATAAGCATTATCATCAATAGACATTTGACTTCTAGTATAATCTCTACCATATGCTTTAGGATTATCACCCAAGCTGTTTTCCATAACTGCCGTCATGTTTAGCAACACCTCTAGGGGTCTACCACCTTGTCCTTCAGAAACTCTCTTAGATGCATTTAATAAAGCATCTCTTCTACTAAAATCTTTAGGTGCAGAAGAGCTTCCATTTACAATTCTGTTTTCAAGACTGTCCTCTACAGGACCAGTTACCATAGGATAAACTTTATCTTGAATTGGACCAGGTGTTAAAGATGGAGGACCAACCTCTCTACCCGTTTGATATAAATAAGGTTTAGCACCTTTAATTTTTCTACGCCCCATAGATTGAGCTTGGTTTACGTAATCATCAAAAGATCCTAGTTTCATATTACCTAATTGGTCACCATAGTTTTTGATAAAAGACGCTCGTTGTGCATCAGGTACAAATATGTTACTTATTTCATCCAACCCAATGCCGTTACTAAACATAGCCTCACCTTCTATTGTAGAAGATGGAATGCTCATTCTTGAACGTGCTCCTACTTTTGGGTTTATACCAAATACTATTGGATAATTACCCGCACCTTGACCATACTCTATTGCATATTCTGCTGCTGCCTGGGGGTTAGCAATAGAAGCTGTAGAAACTGATGACTGACTAGCTCTTATACCATCGTCATATAAATGGGGTGCTAACGTTTGATATACAAGATCTTCTCCGGTAACTAATTGATTGGATTTTTTTAATTCAGATGCTCCTCTAAGCCCCTTGTTTTTAAATATACCGGGAAGTGATTTTGAACCTGTACCATGAGTATATGTAAATGGTACAGGAGACAAGTCTTTCTGAAAGTTTGCAACTCTTTCTAATGTCTCTTCTTTAGTGAATGCAGCACCTTTGCCATATAAGGTATTACCACTAAATACATCATCTGCAATGTTCATATTAGCTCCAGCAGGAGTATTCATCATTTCAGAATATGCCGATTCTATTTTCTTTAAATTAAAGTTTTTTGCTAATGAGGCTTTACCAGGTCTAAAAAATTTTGCAAGGCTTTTTAAAGCACCAATACCACTAGACCTATCCGCACCTATAAAACTAAAGTTAGTGTTTGTAGGATCTCCTTCACCAGGAAGCAGTCTACGTATTTGAGGACCTTCATATCTAGGTGCTGTAACTGTAGTTTCACCTACTATACCATCATAGTATATTGGATCTTCTTTAGGTTGCATGTTACGTATAGCAGGAGGTAAAAATCTATTACCTACTTCAATACCTCCTTGTGCTTTATATAATGATCCTCCATATGCTTTAACAGGCTTGTAACCAGACCACCAATTTTTTTCTAGTATACGTCCTTCACTAACTGGAACTTGATCTTTAGTAAACATGCTCCAGTCAGTGTTTTTATAACGTTTGCTAAACTTAGCAGCATCTTTAGGGACTTCTGCAATATAACCTGCACCATATTTATCGGCAATATTAAAATGAGGACTATAGTAAGTCTTTTTAAAACGCTTAGCCATATCCAGTTTACCTAGATTTGGTCCTAAATCTACCATGCGTGCTGGTATTTTATCAGCAGGTTTAGGTCTAAACAGTCCAGATTCTAAAGCATCTTTCATACCCTCTCTACCTATACCTCTATAATACATATTAGAATTAGGATTAAAGTATCTAGGATTAATTTTAGATGGGGCTTTTTTAATGGAGTTTACAAGTGGAGATTTTAATGGTGCGACTCCTGCACCAACTACTCCAGCAACATCTAAAGTATTAAAAAACTGCTGACTTTGTTCTGGTGTAATTTCCGTATTTAAAAAAGAACTAGCCATTGGGTTACTACCCAGCATAAAATTTTCAATAGCTTGACCGGCACCTATTAAGTTAGCTTTAGGATCTTGTGAAAATCTTGCAGATCCTGCTAAACCACTATATTCTGCAGCAGTAGTTAAAGCAGATTTAGCACCTGATTCAAACTCACTATATAAACTTTTATCTCCTACCTTAGCTCTTCTTCTTACCCCTCTACCTATTGGGCTAGGGTCATTAAAATATTTAAGATGTGTACTAGATAATTGATCATAATAAGGATAATCAATAAGTATATTTTTTCCAGTACTCTTATCAAAAACTACATCAACTGGATTAAGAGCTCCGTAGTATGTTTCATCTACTTCAATACCCTCTTGAGCTTTATGTAATGATCCTCCATATTCTTTTATAGGTTTATAACCATGCCACCAACTTTTCTTAAATACATCAAAATTACTAGCATCTCTTTGCATAGGATCCATTATTCCGAAACCCCCTGCTGACGTAGGTGATTTACCATAACCATGAAGAATATTCATTTGACCACTTGTAAATGCATCATCTCCAACAAGTCCAGGACGTGTTTGAAATAAATAATCATCACCACCGCTTATCATATCCGTAGTTCTACCTCTGCTGAAATAAGGGGCTCTAAAATCTGAAGGATGTCTGTATGTAAATTGCCCATACTCTTTTATTGATTTTCTAACTTGATCCATTTCTTTTTTTGTACCAAGTAATCCCATTATAGGATTATCTGTAACTTCTGCGCGAGTTCTTAAAAATTCACTATTCACAAAATCTTCATAGGCATCTTTTCCAGCCTTTCTATAGTAGACAGAAGGATTACCTTTTGCTAGCATATTAGGGTTGTAGTAGTTAGGATTTAATTTAGAAGGGGCTTTTTTAATACCAGCTTGTATAGCTTTAGCACCTGCAGTAGCTGGAGCTTTTAGACCTAAAGTCATTATATCAAATATAGGATATACAGGTTCTAAACCACCTGTAGCTTTATTAGCCATGCGTTCTTGCCAAGCAAGTTCTGATTGAGTATAAGGTGTTACTGTAGTTTCATCAAGAAAACCATCCCAAATAGGTTTATCTTGAAGAACCATTTCATTGTCTTCATATCTAACAGTTCTTGGAATATTAAAAATTTCATCTCTACTTAATGAAGGTTCTTTTCCATTCTGTGCTTTAGGTAAATTACTACTAGAATTGTTAGCAGCAATGCTATTCATATTTTCTATAAGAGCTTCATCAGACTTTGTATTTTCTAGAAGATTTTTAAAGTGAGCATTACTATTAATAGTAGGATTCTTTTTAGCAGCATCTAAATGTTGTTGATTAAACTCTTCAGTACCAGCTTTATAGACCCCTTCTTTTTCTAATAGATATCTAAATGGTTGTAACCTATTAATATACTCAGTAGGCTTTGTATAATAATTAGCTTCTATTGGTTCTTCTCCTGTTACATTCCAATTATTATCATAACTACTTCTGTGAATTAAATTACGATGTAACCTTTCATATGTATTTTCTGGAATTCTTTTTCCACCTTCATCTGCAGCATGACCAAACTCATGCAAAGGTGTTGTTTCATATCCAGGATAACCCTGATTATTTTTATACTCAGGTCTTAAATAAACATCCTTATTACCTTTTGGATTCCACCAACCCTGATTATCAGTTATGCCTTTAGAATACTCTGAAGATTGTGCTAGATATTTTACCCTAGTATTTTGCACGTTTTTTAAACGGGTATCTCTCTCATTTAAAAGCTCTTCATAACTATAGTCAGGAAACTCACTTACAAGTCTTTGTAGGTACATTGGTGACTGAATATAATTAACAAGCCAATCTTGCTGGGCTTGTACTTCTACACCCTGTTGAGCACGCTTATGATTGTAGTTAATACGCTTACCTGAAGTCTTAGACTTTTTAAACTTAGCCTTTTCTTTAGCAGACATTTCTTTAGATGTCTTAGGTGTAGTACTGTTTACACGCTTGCTTGGTCTACATGCTGGGTATGGTCTACCGTTCTTGTCTTTGCCAGATCTACCACATTCTTTACCTGTTTTAATGTCAACCCACTTTTCTGCAAACCACTGAGTGAGGCCACCAGAACCATAGGCAGGTAACTCTGTGACGTAATCTCCTTGAAATTCATATTCAC
>Ga0206129_10001593_pt1 | contig 30190 bp, 8 predicted proteins | sample Helgoland_Spring_8_FD_148616 | JGI IMG/M metagenome (GOLD analysis project Ga0206129, IMG submission 148616) | Pelagic subsurface seawater microbial communities from Kabeltonne, Helgoland, North Sea - Helgoland_Spring_Bloom_20160502_2 | ecosystem: Environmental > Aquatic > Marine > Epipelagic ...
TTAACAGGTTCTTAATTAGAAACGCAGTTGTAGAGTTAGGAGATACTAGATTCTTTGATGATGCTAGCTGGACTGTAAGCTATGATGCTAAACGTTCAGCATGGATATCTTTCCATGACTGGCATCCGGAATTCATGCTTCCTGGTAAAAACTACTTTATGACTGTTAAGGATAACAGCATTTGGGTTCATAATAAAACTTGTGAAAGCTTTGGTAACTACTATGGTGAAGATTATCCATTTGAGATAGAACAAATCATAAACAGTGGTCAAGCTGTAAATACTATTAGAAGTTTTGAGTATCAACTAGAGGCATACCAGTATAAAGCTAACTGTAAAGACGAGCTACATGTCTTAGATGAAAACTTTGACAGAGCTGTAGTATATAACTCTGAACAGGTGTCAGGTATGCTTAGGTTAAACATATCTCCTAAGAATGATCCTCAGGCTATCCTAGACTATCCTAAGATTAATACATCAAGTATTGATATACTATATAGTAAAGAAGAAAATAAATACAGGTTCAATCAGTTCTATGACATTACAAATAATAGAGGTGAGTTTACCGGTGTAGCTAGAAACGTTTGGAATACTGCTGCGAATGGGTATGTTAAAACTCTAAATGATTTCAATTTAGATTATAACAAAGATGCTCATCAGCATAAAAAGTTCCGTCACTACAATAATAGATTGTTCTTGAGAAAGAATGTATCAGGTAGAAATAAGCTACGTATTAGATTGACAAATGCTAAACTAAATTACTCCCATAGATAATGAAAGGTCGGGTTACAAAAACAGGATATAGAAGAAACTCTCCGGATGTAAATAATGATTACAATGTTATTCCTTCTAATAGGATTAGCATGGCTGGTGTAGACTTTCCTGTACTTGGTATTGATAACTTGGGTAATTCTGAGCTTATGTACCCCGGTGGTGAATATGAATTTCAAGGAGATTACGTCACAGAGTTACCTGCCTATGGTTCTGGTGGCCTCACTCAGTGGTTTGCAGAAAAGTGGGTTGACATTAAAACAGGTAAAGAATGTGGTAGATCTGGCAAGGACAAAAACGGTAGACCCTACCCAGCATGTAGACCAAGTAAACGTGTAAATAGTACTACACCTAAGACATCTAAAGAAATGTCTGCTAAAGAAAAGGCTAAGTTTAAAAAGTCTAAGACTTCAGGTAAGCGTATTAACTACAATCATAAGCGTGCACAAGAAGGTATTGAAGTAGAACCTGCATCAAGACGTATACGTTATGAAGATGGTAGAATCAAACTTCAAGACCCTGCTATTTGGGATGGCTTTCTTAATGAAGTTACTGTTACTCCGGATACGAAATGGTGGCTTGATTGGCAAGAAGGCAGAGCTAATCTAGCTACAGGAGGGTTAAAACCTGTCTACCCTATTTTTGATGTAATGACATTAGGTTTAAAAGCTCCAGCTACTGCAGGTGCTAAAGCTATACAAGCAGGTATTAAAAAAGCTCCATCTAAAATTAATCCTAGATACTTTCAGCCTAATTCTAATATGTACTATAGAGGTATAGGTAGAGGGGGTATGGAAGATGCTTTAGAATCTGGACTGTTTAGAGCTAAACCTTCTGATAAAATACCACCAAGCATGGTAGATTTAGGAGTAGGTCAGATTGATATGGCTAAACGTTTTAATAAAACATATTATAGCCCCCAGTTTAGTATTGCAGACAGATATGGTGCAGGATATATTGCAGAGGTACCAAAAGATGCTGCTAAATTTGGAAGAAGGTATAAAGGTTCTGACTGGAGTATGGCAACAAAAGACCAGATTCCAATTAATGAAGGACGTATACTAGAAAAAAATTGGTGGTCTGGTTATAAACCTATAAAAGAATATGGAGGATCATTAGATAAAGCTCAAGAAGGTATTGAAGTAGGTAATAGATTTTTACCTCCTGCTATACGTAAGATGCAACCTAAAGAAGATCCAATATACTATGATGGTATAGTAGGTGAAACTACAGTTACAGCACCCAGAGCAGGTAAACCTAGTATTTCAGATTATATAGAATATAGAAAGCAAGCTGGAGAAGCTATTCCAGAATCTTCCGCTTATCATTATTCTCATAAACCAGCACCTATAAATTCTAGCCAGAGTTTTATAGGTGCTGATAGGTCTGGTGGTATTGGTGCTTTAAAAGCTATTGCTAAAGGTGCTAAAGGGTTATTAGGTTTAAAAGGGTCTGCTGATGATTTATTAAGAACAGGTGAAATAGGTCAGTTTGCAGATGACGTAGCTCCAACTTTTAAATACAAACCTGGTACTGGTAATCCTTATCAGAATTTAAATGTCACTGATGATTTGTTTCAAGGTGTTCCTCATAGAGGTGCAGGCTTTTTAGAAGACTCTACTCCCTATATAGAAGAAATAAAAACTTTAGGAAGAGAGTTAGATGAAATAGGATTTGATGCTAACTGGGTAGGACCGGAGCATTTAAGATACAGAGGTAATACTGGTGGTAGATCTATTGTAGAAGTAGCACTTCCTGGAAAATCTAAACAGACTCAATTATTTTATAAGTCCACAGGTTATGGCAACAAAGCAGGAGCTGGTGTAAATGGTACTACTCAAGATTTATGGCAAGCTTATCCAGGCCATATGGACTTATTAGCAGATTTAAAACCTGGACAACATTTAGGTCAAGCTAAAGTATATGCACCTAATTGGTTTATGAAAGGTCCTGGTGCTGAAGAGGTTTACAATGTTAAGTCTTTTAAAAGTGTTGCAGATCGTTTAGATGATTTGACCAAAGAAGCTGGATTTGATTTGTCAGCTCAAATAGGTAAGTATCAAGAGGGTAGAGAGGTGAAAGGACGTATGGGTGTAAGACCTAATGCAGACGGTACTAAGTCTACTCACTTAATGTCAAGAGAATACGTAGATGGTAAGGGATGGGTTGCATTTCCTACGTTATTTCAAAATCCTGATAGCTCTTGGGTAGATATGTCTAAAGATAAAAGTTGGTATCCAGTATATGAAGAAGCTATGAAACGTGGAGAAGTCTATGAATTTGGTGAAGATTTAGAAGCTGCTAAAAGATTTGCAGATGAAGGATCTTGGAAAAAGAAATACCAAACTGGTAGACAAGTAGGTCCTCCATCTTTAACTCCTGGTCCAATTCAAGATAAAGTTTATCCTATGATAACTGGTCCTGTAGAGGACAATCTTGAAAACAGAATTGTAAATGGAAGGTCTTCTGCACCTAAAGATTTTAGTAGAAGAGATGCTTTATTAAATGCATCTAAGAGAGTTTCTGAAGGACAAGGTGGTAGACCCCTAGAGGTGTTGCTAAACATGACGGCAGTTATGGAAAACAGCTTGGGTGATAATCCTAAAGCATATGGTAGAGATTATACTAGAAGTCAAATGTCTATTGATGATAATGCTTATGCGGATCTGTTTGAACCAAGAGGTGAATATGATTATACAAGCAGTCAGAAAAAAGGATTTGAATGGCTTAAAGGGATGGGTTATGAACCTACTAAAATGGATAGCATTTTAAGAACTGATGACCCAGTTGCTGCAATGGCTACTGCTAGATTAGTATATGGAAGAGCTCCAGGTGCATTGCCAAATCCAGATAGTCCTAAAGAAGTTTATAGTTACTACATGGATAATTATAATAAGTCAGGTGCTTTAAAATATGGTGATGATGAAAAACATTACAAAAGATTTTTAGATGCTTACAACGATTTATACCAAAAAGAAGCAGGTGGAGAATCTATACCATCATTTGATATTTATGATACTTATCAAAGAGCATGGTTAGCAGCTAGAAAAAAATTAGGTCCAAATAAAAAGTTTATATATCAAGGTATAGAAGAATCTACAAACACCTAGTGGCCTTTAAATATGGTAGTCTGCTATAAATTTTGTATATTATAAATGAGTTAACATAACCAGTAATGTCTAAAAATACTCCTACAAATAAAGCTTTATATAACAGAGTTAAAGCTGAAGCAAAAAGAAAATTTGATACTTGGCCTTCAGCCTATGCTTCTGCGTGGCTTGTAAAGACTTATAAGAAACGCGGTGGTGGCTATAGAAAAGCAGAGATGGGTATGGAAGTAGATGAGTACAGTCAAGGTGGTATGTTATACGGTGATCAAGCATATATGTATGGTGGTGAAGACACTGACATGGAGGAGTATGCTAAAGGTGGTGGTATTCCACAACGTTATAAAAACAAAGGCTTTACTAAAGTAGGAGCTAAGAAAAAGTCTACTCGTCCTGGTAAAAAATGGATGGTACTTGCTAAGAAAGGTGACAAGTATAAAATTGTACATGGTGGTGATAGCAAAATGAAAGACTTTAGTCAACACGGTTCTGCTAAAAGAAAGAAAAGATTCTGGGATAGAATGGGTGGTAAAAATGGTCCTAAAGCAAAAGATCCATTTAGCCCACTATACTGGCATAAAAGATTTGGTACTTGGGCTGAAGGTGGTGAGTTTGAACCACACATGATGTACAATCCTGAAACAGGTGAAGGCTACATGGCTAATAGCATGGATGATCATCTTGAAATGAAAGAGATGGGTTACATGCATAAAGATGAAATGGGCTATGGTGGTCAGCGTTATGCTGCAGGAGGTCCTACTAATAAAGGGTTTCAATCTTTACCTGAAGAAGTTCAAAGACAGATTATATCAAACATGGAAGCAGGTGGTCAGATGTATGGTTCTGTAGATCCATTTAGCTATGGTGGAGAAGGTAAACTAAAAAAATATCAAGATGTTGGAGAAGTTGCAACAGAATTTCCAACAATGCTTGATGAAGTAGATGTTACTGCAGATAGCCTGTACAATGGATTACAACCAAAACCAATTCCTAATTTTATTGATGAAATTCAAGGGGCTCAGTTAATGCCTTTAAATTTAGTTAATCCTAATACCTTAGATAGTTCAATTGAGTCTGAATATAAAAAGCTTGGAGCAAGTGAGAATGACTTTGGAAAAGATTTACAACGCAAGCCTATACCTAATCTTATACCTGCACTTCCTAATATGAATTTAGCTCCAGTATTTAAACCTGAGCTGGATGATTCAGAAGAGTCTGGTATGAGTAAAATGGATTGGGCAATGACTAGAGTAGCAGGAGCATCTATGATAAATGATGTTTTTGATAATCTTGCAGCTAGAAAAAGACAAGCTCAGCAAAGACAAAACTTACTATCTGATAACTTTATTCCTATGGATACGGGTAATGATAGAGGTGATTTTGATATTAATACTGGTATCTTTAGACCGGATAGTTATGTACCTACTCAATATAAAGCTCAGTTTGAACAAGGTGGGCAAATAGGTATGGTAGATGAAAAAACATTAAAAGCATTAATTGCAGCAGGAGCTGATATAGAACTTTTAGACTAATGAAAAAGATTAAGATAAATAAACTACCTAAGGGGTTTGTAAGAAACGCTGATGGCTCCATTACTCAAATGATGCAAGTTGGTGGGCAACCAACGTTAAACGCATCTCCTAGAGCAGCTGCTAACTTAGAAGCTGAAAAAGGAGAAACAGTGGTTACTGATCTTGATGATAATATGATTCCTGAACACTATAAAATTGGTGGTAAGAAACATAGTCAAGGTGGTACTCCATTAAATTTACCAGCCAAGTCTTTTATCTTTTCAGATCATAAGTCTATGGCTATTGGTGGTGAAGCTTTAAAAAAGTTTATTCCGGGTTCTTCTAAAAAGAAAATGACTCCTGCACAAATTGCAAGTTTGAAAAAGTTTGATATGTCTGAAGAGAATGCAATTCTTAAAGATACTGATTCAGATATTTTACAAAAAGAAACTGCTGAAAGAAACATTCAAAGTAAACTAGTTAAGCTTGGTGAGTTGGCCATGGAGCAAGAAAGTATTAAAGACTTTGAAAATGGGATTCCAGATATAGCTTTGCCTTATTTAAATAGAAATGGAGTAACTCCCCAGCAAGTACAAATGATCAATGCTGAAATAGAGCAAAGAGACATGATGCAGGAGATGGCTAAATATGGTAAAGAAACTTATCAAGAGGGTGGTGAGCGAACCATTGGTGAATTTACTTCTACATATAAAGAGTTTGAAGAACTTTTAAATAATGAAGATTTCAATCCCTTGTTAGATCAGTTGTATAACCTGTATAAAGATAGGAACAAAGACTCTACGGCAACTAAAGAGCAGTATAAAAACTCATTACTAGAATTTCAAAAACAAAACTTTGCGTTTAAAGAATCTGGAATTAATATAGATGATGAATGGGATAGTAATGCAGGAAGTTATACTAAAAATAAAGCTTATAAAAAAACTGCAGAATCTTTAGGGTTAACCCCTATGAGTGAGGAAGAAATTAAGATGGCACAGGATGGAGCTCTTAACTGGTCAGGTCTGGAAACTTTTCCAGAGTTTGCATCTAATCCCTTTGTAAAACGTATGAAAACTCAAGTAGCAGGTCCACAGGGTGCGCTATCTAATGCAGATGCACTTTACGGTGATAACACTGCTCAAACGTTTATGTATTTAGCTCCTGAAGAAGTTGTAGAAGAAGTTCCAGAAGAGCCGCTTGAACCAGGTAATCCAGAATATGTTAAAGCTGAAGAAGATGTTGTAGGTCCATATCCAGAAGACTTAATCAATCTTGCAGCAGTTGCAGGTAGACGTTTTCCTAGAGAATATGGATACACTCAAAGGTTACAACCATTTATGCCGGATCCAACATTCTTAGATCCTGAAAGAGAATTACAAGCTAATCAAGAGGTAGGTGCAATAAATGCACAAGCCATGGCACTACAAGGTAGAGGTCAAAATCTTGCAGGTAATTTATCTGCAATGCAGGGGAAGTTAGCAGCTAGTCAAGCAAATACCTTAGGTCGTTATGCTAATGCTAATGCTCAAATTGCTAATACTTTTGAACTAGCCTCTACAGATGCTATGAATAAGTTTCAGGAGTATAATGCTATGCAGAATAGACAGCAGCGTATTGATACTGCAGTTCTTAACCAAGGATATGCAAATGCTAAAAATCAGCAATTAGAAGATTATAGTGAGGCACTTAATAGAATGAGTGATAACAGACGTAATACAGCTATGCTAAATGATTTTTATCAAAACTATTCAGTGAACCCATTTACGGGAGAGGCTATTGTTAAACCACAAGCTATTCCAGAGGGAGATGCTTTTGATGCATATATTAGAGCACGTGAAGAAACACAAGCTAATATGCCTCAAACTAAACAAAGTATGGCTAGATACGGCGGTCAAAAATTTAAATCAGATCTTCTTCGTAAATTTACTAAGAAGTAACAAACCTCTAAGGTTTAATAAACTTTAGATATTTTTTAGTATATTGTAATATATAACTATGGCAACGTTTCTACCACAAATACAAGATGTAACCCCTGAGTTAAAGCTTTACTCTCCCAACTTTGAGTTGATGGAGAAGTGGCTTAGCGTTAAGCAAGAGAGGTATGATCAAAATGCTATGGCATTGGGTACAATGTACTCATCATTAAAAAGCCTTCCTCTAACTCTAGACGAGAATATTACTAATAGAGATCAGTATTTAAAACAAGCTGAAGATCAAGTTAAACGTTTGGCAGAAGTTGATTTAAGTATGCCAGAAAACTACAAAGCAGCTCGTAGTATATTTACCCCCTTATTGGAAGATCAAAGCATTATGGAGGATGTGACTTTTACTTTAAAAGCACAATCATTAATAAGCGCTAACCAATCTTTTAAAAATAGTTCTGAAGAAGAAGACCGTAAACGTTATAATAGCAATAACGATGCATATGCTGCTCTTAAACTAAATGAGTTTAAAAACAGTACTCCAGAGAGAAGATCTGCATTAGCAAAGTCTAATCTTAGCTTTGTAAATAATGTAAACATCATGGAGCGTGCTAGAGAAATCGCTAAGACAAACGGTCTTAATATGGTTTATCAAGCTGGATATACAGATAAGAATGGTAATCCTAGTGAAGTATACTTTGAGTATAAAAATGGTGAACAGGTAGTGGGTGTGGCATATAACAAATTAATGTCTGAATTTAAAAGCGATCCATTTGTTAAAGAATACTACAACCAACTAGGATATATTAATGTACAATCCAGGTTACAAGAGCTAGCTCCACAAATAGGTTATGATGCTGCAGTACAGGAACTTGCTGCAGCATATCAATCATTAGATAACACTCCTATAAAAAATCAAGAAGCTAAAGAAGCTGCTGACTACGAAAAAACACAAGCAGTATCTAGAGTTAAAAATTATGAAAGTAAAATTAGTTCTGAAGGTATTATTCCAGGATCCAAAGAACATAGAGATTACTTAAAATTAAAAGCTGAAGCAACATCTGCACAGGAAGAATTAACTAGAGTAGGCACAGAAGCTTTCAATATCAGCATAGGTGGTGCACAAAGTTTAGAGGATCTTTATGGAATTGCAAGTAATGTATTATATGATCAAGATTTAAAGTCTGCAGCATATGATATGGCTATGAGTAATTCTAGCAAGAAAATGGTAAATAACCCATTGTATGCAAATGCTTTAAAGAGACGTGAATTAGATTTACGTGCTATGAAAATTGCATTAGAAAATGGTGGAAGTGTTTCTACAGATGCAAGTGGATTACCTACAGTTGATTTACAAATTGCAGATGCTTGGAAAGAGCCTAGCTCAAATGTAGAAAAGGCAGAGGGTAATAATAAAATTGAAGTTATTACAAATGAGTTATCTAATAAAGCTAAAGATGTAATTAAGGCAGAAGCTGGATCACCTTTTTATGATGCATTAGATTCTTATTTTAAATCCGGTGCTACTATTGATGGTTATCCTGGAGGTAACTTAGCTAAAGAAACCATTTTAAACGAGATTAATAATTTAGTTGCAGCTGGTAATTTTACTGCAGCACAAAATAAAATTAATCAGATTTCTGATATTATAGAAAGCAGTATAAACGATGGTACTGCTGAGGCATCAGTAGTAACAAACTATAAAGAATTTAAAATACTTAAAGACGACTTAGATAAAGAATACATTAAGTTTAATGAGTCTTTAATTAGTATCGTAAATACTGAAAAACGAAATGCTCTTCTTGAAAATGGATCGTTTGCGGATCAACCTGAAAAAGCTGTATTACTAGATTATTTAATTGGTGAAGATGGTGTTAGAACTAAAGCAGAGTTTCGTGCTGAAGTTGAAAAGGCATTTAGAAATGGAGAGCTTTCAGAAGAGTTAAGTACTTCTTTATTAGAAGGAGCTACTACATATAACTTAAGAACTGTTTCTAGAGAAAGAGCTATTGAAAACTGGAAGAGAGGTATTGAATCAGGAAGTAGTAAACTTCCCGAATCAAGTTACTTAGAGCCTAAGTATGATCCTTCTACAGGTTTAGTTACTTTAAAAAGTGGTGTATCTATTTCATTAGATGAAGCTTATGATAGAGTCTTATCGCCAAGACAGAAAAAAGAACTTATAGATCAAGAGGAAGTATATTATAGAAATAACCCAAGAGAAGCTGCTGGCTATGTTAGAGCTAATATTACAAGAGGTCTTGGTAAAGAATATGATATGATATATGATTTAATTAGTGAGCGTTATGAGCAAGCTGCTAATTATACTCCCTATGGTCAAAGCATAACTGCTTTAGATAATGGAGCATATGCTTTACAAAGAATGACTAACGGTTTTAGAGTAGATCCTATTAACTTAAAAGGTGACGCAGCTAAAGTATCAAACAGTATAGTTGTCAACTTAGCCAGACTAGCTAACACTAATCAACTTTTATTAGCACCTGGATCTATGAAAGAAGTGGTTGCTGATAAAGATGAGATTAAAAATAGAGATCGTAAAAATTGGAATCCAACTTCAGAAGATAATGTCTCTACAGAAGTATTTAAGGTTTTTACAGAAAACTATGGAAGGTATTCTAGCAAAGAAGGAAAGCTTAGTACATCTTCTGGAATTCCAAGAGCTAGTATATCTCAAGTATCTAATGTTCTAATTGGAGATGAGAGATATACGGTATTTCAATTTGAACCTAGTGTTGATTGGGCATCTAGTGTAGTTAATAGTGGTGATGCAACGTCTAAGAAGTTTGCACCAGGTACTGAAACTACTATGACTTTCTTAATACCTCAAGATGTAGCAAATGAAACTTTTTCTTTACCTACTAGTAAGGTTGAAGGTTTATATAATGCAACTATTAACTCTGGTCTAGAATATTCTATTCCTAATGTTGGGTCTTTATCGTTTACTTTAGGTCAAAGTAACACAGGAGAAGATGTAATTAATATAGTTTCAGAACGAAAGATTTTTGATCCCGCTACTGGAAACTATAAAACCGTAAGAAATAATTCTTTTACTGATGCCAATATAATATCATTTACTGAAATTTATGAAGAAGAAAAAGGTATTATGGCACAGCTAGAAGCAATCAACAAGTCCTCAAAATCTGAATACAATTCAGCTAATGGAGCAACAACAAATCCAGAAGATTTAAATCAATAAGGTATGCAAGATCCTAGCTCTTTAATTCCAGATGAGCAGTATAAATCTCTGCCTACATTAGATTCTCTTAGTGGTATAGGTTCAGATGCTTCTCAGTTAGGTGTTTTTACACCATCAACTTTTACTCAGCAAGGTAGTGGATTAGATATGACTGCTTATCAATCTGCTCAGCAAGAGGCTGGGATAGGAACTATTGATAATCCTGTATATAGACCTGTAAAAGCTAATCCTTTCTACAGTGCTCCTGTTGCTTTTAATCCAGATGCTAGAAACTTAGAGAGATATAAAGATCACCCTGCTTATAAAAGATTAGGGTTTTCTGTAATGCGTGATAACGAAGAGCATTACAATGCTAATACTAGCTGGGTAGGTGATGCAAGAAGGGCTATGAAGTTACATAACTTTGGTGCTGGTTTTGCCCAAGGTTTTGCATCTAACTATGAAGGTCTTTCTACAATGTTTGGGGGAGACATGTTTACTCCTGCTGCTATAGAATACTCAAAGGGTAGAAAAGCAGAAAAAGCTGCAGCTAGAGCTATGTCTACAAGAGGAGGTATAGGTCAATCTTTAGTTAACATTCCTTACAACCTTAACTATACATTAGGTATTGTAGCTAGTATAGCTGCTGAAGATTTAGCAATGGCCGCTGTAGCACCTGAAACGTTTGGTGGATCATTAACTTATGGAGCTTATAGAACTGTTAAAGGTGGTGCAAAAGCTGCTAAGAGTTTAGTAAGGGCAGTAAGAGAGGCTGATAAAGTAAGAGACATAGTTAATGTAAGAGAATTATATAACCTGTCTAAAGGTGTGGGTAAAAACATTGTTAATGCTTTTGTACCTAACACTAGTAAGTTACTTTCTACTAGTTATAAAACTAGACAGGGTACGGGACTAGCAAAGGCTGGAGGTGCACTGGAAGAGTTGTTTACTACAGCACGTGGATTTGGTGCAGCTTACAGAGATTTAAGAATAGTTTCTTTAGCTGTAGATGAATCAGCAGTTGAGGCTGCAGGGGTTAGAAACTCTATGGAGAATAACCTTATTAGATCTTATGTAAACGCTAATGGTAGTTTACCAGAAGGTCCTGAAATGCAAAGGATTTTAAACACTGCACAAGAGGCTTCTACAAAGGATTACTTTGCAAACTTACCTGTAATATATGCTACTAATGCTATTACATTTAACTCATTAACCTTACCATATAGTTTAACAGGTAATGTTCTTAAAACTGCGGAAAACGCTGCGGGTAAAGTATTTGCAAAAACTGCGGGTAAAGCCGGTACAAAAGTAGAACTAGAAATATTAAATAGGCGTCAGCTTATTGGTAAAGCATTTACTGATAAAGATTATGCAAAGTATGCATTAGGTTCTTCTATAGGCTATTTAAAAGCTAACCTTGCAGAAGGTTTTCAAGAAATTTATCAAGAAGGTGTTTCTGCTACATTAGAAGATTATTACACTAATCATTACTTTACAGCAGATGTACTAGCATCTAAAGCTTTTTCTAAAAGTCTTAAGAAAGGTCTATCAGATCAAATGAGTCAGCAAGGTTTAGAAGCTTTCTTAGGAGGTTTCTTAGGTGGTGCTGGTGTTAATGCTGTTACCGGAAGTTTACAAAAAGGACGAGTAGCTGTTGCTAGTGCATATGGACGTTTTGATAAAGACTTTAAGAAAACATATCAGGAACGTAGAGAAAAAGATAAGCAAGCACTAGTAGACTTTAAAGCAAGTATTATAGAGCAATCAGAAAATGTTATAGCTGCGTTAGCTCCAGAGTTCACAAACTTTAAAGTACAAGCTGATAATAGTGTAGCATTACAAGATGCTGCAATATTAGATGATAGAAAAGCTTTTGAAGATATAAAAGAGAATAGCTTATTTAATCATGTTGAAAAGCTTAGTAAGTCAGGAGTTCTTGATACGTTCATTGAGGCTTTAGAAAATCATAAGCAACTTACCGATGATGAAATAACTCAAGCTTTCAATACTGAAACTAGAGAAGAAGCTGAGAAACTTATAGATGATATCATAAGTCGTAGTAAAAGTATTGCAGCTATTACAGCTAAAGTTGAATCTAGATATGAGAATCCGTTTTTAGCTCAAGCATTTGACATGCGTAAAACTAAGGCAGATCGTAATCAAGCGTTCATTAGTTATGTTGCATTTGAAGAAGCTAAGAAAGACTTTATTTTTTCTTATTGGAAAAGTGATAACTCTATTGAAAGATTAAACGACATCTATAATGCTGCTAGTGAATCACCTGCAGTTTTAGGAATGGAGAATACAGACTTTACTGTATTGTTTTCTACAATGGCGGGTGTTACTAACAAGCAAGGTGCTAGACAGTTTGAGCAAGGCTTAGAAGCTGAACTAGATATACTAGCAGATAAGATAGCAGCTGCTGAATTACAATTACAAAATATTGCTTTATCTGATTTAACAGCAGAACAAAGATCTAAGCAAACAGCTATAGCACAAAAAGAATTAGGAGAAGCATCTAAGAAAAGATCGTTACTAGAAGAGTATGAAAAAGCTTTACAAGCTATTTACAATGCTAGCTCAATTGAAGATGCTTTCAATGACAATGAAATAAGAACTGCTTTTACAAATGCGGTATCTAACTATTTAGATTATGTTGCTTTAAAAAGTAACACTAGAAGTGATAGGGAAAACCATGGTAAGTTGTACGGACAGCTAAGAGATTTCTTTAAACTTTCTGAAGATCAAAAAAGATTTACACTTGCAGCTAGTGCATTGTCTGACTCATCTCAGTTTAACAAGTGGTACGAAGTACATAGAGGTCAACTACAAAAAGCTTATGACAAGTTCATTACTAATGCTTATGAAAAAGCACAAGCTGCTGTAGATAAAGAGCATAGATTAGAGCTTATTCAACGTTTAGAAGAGATAGGTGTAGCAATTGATGTAACTCAACAGCGTGATCCTAATACTAATGAAGTAGTAAGAGATTCAGATCTTGATAGGTTTATTAATTTAGGAGATGTACCTCAAAGGTTTCTTAGTTTAAATGAAACTGATACTGATATAAACGGGTTTGTTATTAAAGACTCTGATACTTGGAATAAGATTCAAGATATTTTTGATGAGTACTCTTTATTAGATGCAGAGTTTAAAGCAGACTTAGAAAGAGAAAAAGCAAAACAAGAAGAAGTTACAGAAGAAGAAGTAACTTCTACAGAAACAACTTATGAAGACCGTTTAATTCCTCTTAAAAGAGAAGTAATACGAGTAAAATCTGATGATGGTAGCTATGTAGATTACACTGTTACTACTATGTTGGATGGTAGCTTGAAAGCTGAATCTATATCTTATGATGAAAATGGTAATGAAACAGGAAGAAACACATCAGTTAAACTAAAAGACGGTTTAATAGCGTTAGATGCAGTCAAGATATCTGCTGCAAAAGAAGATGTTGTTACTATAGAGTCTACTGAAAGCGGAGAAGATTTTATGAATCCTAAAAAGAAAGCCGCGTTAACTTCAGAACAAAAAAAGAAACTGGGAATAGAAGAATCTGTTTCAAAGCCTGACACGCAAAAACGTATACAAGACAATCAAGTTCCGGTTAAGAGAGAAGTAATACGAATTACTTCTGAAGACGGAACGTATGCAGAGTACACTGTTACAACTATGCTGGACGGGAGTCTTAAAGCAGATCTTGTATCCTATGATGAAAACGGAAATGAATTAGGCACAACCATAGGTGCTAAATTAGCAGATAATGACATCATACAAAGAGATGGCTTAACATCTCTGGATGCTGTAAAGCTAAGTGCGGCAGAAGGTGAGGTAGTTACAGTAGAGTCTACTCAAAGCGGAATGGATTTTATGAATCCTAAAAAGTTAGATAGACTAAGTCCAGAACAAAAAAAGAAACTTGGAATAGAAGAATCTACAGTTGAAGAAGGTGCTGAAGAAGAATCTAAGGAGCCAATATTCTTTGATAACATTAAAGATTACTTTATCTTAGATAAAGAGGGTGGTGCTAAAAGATTGGGACCAGTATTAGAAAAATTATTCCGTGATAATAACACGGGTGAAAATAGATATACTGATATCAATGACTGGATTAATAATGAAGGTAGATCAGAAGTAAAGAAGCTACTAAGTAAAGTTTCTGCACCATTAGTTAGTGCTGAAGAACAAGGGAATATAGTACCTACTGAAGAAACAAATGCCGAGGAGATAGCTAAAGCTAAGGCTGAAACTGAGAAGTTCAATAATGCTGAGAAGAGTGCTTCAACATTAAAAAGATATTTGTCTACACTTAAAAGAGACAATATTAAAATATCTACTATAGTAGAGAATAAAGTAAAGTTAGCAAGCTCATTAACCCAGTCAGATCTAGAAGCTTATATTAAAGCTGCAGATGAACGCATTGCAGAGCTAGAAGCAAATGAACCTAAGACAGCAAAACAAGAAGAGATGAATTTTGAACCTGCAGAAGTTGAGTTAACTCAAGAAGAGTCCAACGCAAAAGCTAATGAAGATATTAAAACGGCTAGAGCTGGTGGTGAAATTGCTGAAGAAGATGTTGACTTAGGTTGTAAATAATAGGATATGATTACTTGTACCATTGAAGCTAAACATCACAGAGCATTTTTAGAAAAAAAGGCTACTCCCTTTATTCTTAGAAAGTTTATTAAAGAAGGGCAAACATCTCTTCCTATAATTTTAAATGAGTTATATCAAGACCTTCAAGAAAAGAATGGAGCTGACGAAGTAAGAGCGTTTAACTTTATAGCATTACTTTCACCAACACTATATGGTTTTGCTGGCGGTGATAAAGAGTTTAGAAAAGCTACACGTCCTGATCTTTCAGCATTTGATGAGGCTGTAGATGAGTTCGTAGATAATGGTAACCCAACTCCTTTGATGGACTTCTTGGGTATTAATGCTAAGAAAAACAATGAGGCTGAGGAGGCTAATAGAAGTAGTAAACGTAGAAAGAAAAAAGCTGCTAAGCAAAGTAAGGTTAAGCCTGTATATGTTTCTAAAGGATTAACAACTACTGCAAGAGAAGCTGAATTGGTTGATGTAGTTCTCCCTAATGGTGGTGTTAAGAAAGTAGTTGCCTCTTCAATTAAAGATCCTGTTGTAAAAGCAAATGGATTATTTACTAGACTTTTTTTATTAGCTGGTCAAACCAAACCTGTTGCTCCATTTGGAAGTACTCCTAATGTAGGGTTAATGGGTTCTGATATTAAGTATCAGATGGTTGCTATTTCTGCAGATAAGATTACAGAAGACTCTAGAATTGAAGCGGTTAAGAATATTTCTTATCAAAAAGGAGGGCCAATCTTTGCCTTTGTATATACTGGTACAAATACTTTTGTGCGTGTTGATGAACTTGGACAACCCCTAACTTTAAAAGAAGCATTAGCTGGTAACGGTATAATGGTTCACACTTTTGTTAGAGATGAAATTAGCATTGCACAAAGATTACAAAATGACCAAAATTATAAGGAGATACTAAGTCTTTATGAATCTTTAAAAAGAGCTATTAAAGATAATCCTGAAATACAAGTACCACTTAAAGTTATAGGTGGTCGGTTAGGTATTATACAACAGCCAGCATCTAAAACAGAAACAACTTCTCAGCAGAAATACAGAATAAATACTATAACGAACATTAGTCCACAGGACATGTCTATTAGTATTCAAAAGTATGAGGGTCGTGACAAGATGCATGTTACGTTTACAGGTTATGATTACTACAATCCTACTGATAGTATTCGTTTATCAAACTTACCGGAGTTGGTAAATGCATTAACTGAATTATTATTAGATCCTAATATATCTGCTTTAGATAAACAAGAAGGCTTTGCTTGGTTAACGGGTATTGATTCTACATTTGGAGGTAGATATAAAAACCTTTTATCTTTTTCAGAGCAAGGTGCTATACTAACTCATAAAGGACAGGAAGTACTTGCTAAAGATGCATCTTCAAAAGAGGCAGTTGTTAATCTTTTAAACAGTCTTTACTTACCTGCATTTATTACTAAAGAAGAGTTTGAAGTACCATCTATTAAAGACGGTAAAGTTGAACTTAATACAGTAAGTAGAGAGCAGTTTGTATATGATAACTACTCATTGGTATCTGTACTAACAGAGACTAGTAAGGAGTTAGTTAGCCCACATGCTACTATAGCATTTGAGTTAGGTATGGAAGCTATTGAAATAGCTCAAGAACAACTTAATAAAGAAGCTGCTCAGAAGTCTAAACAAAAAGGTAAAAAATCTAAAGCTAAAACTAAAACAAGTAGACGAGATCAGTTTATTCAACTGGTTCAAGGCTCTAATGTTTTGAAGAAATCAGATGAATTACTTAATACAGCTACTGAAAAAGAACAAGAAGCTGCTAGAGTTTGGTGGAATAACAGTCCATTGTCTCAGCACATTCCTTTGAATAGACTATTTGGTATTGTAAACTCTGGTCAACTAGCAAACTTTGGTGCTAATGGTATTACCCTATATGCAGGATCTAACTATACAGATGTATACCATGAGGCTTGGCATGGGTTTAGTCAATTGTACTTAACTAAAGATGAAAAAATAGCTTTATATAAAGAGGTACAAAAGATACTAGGTAAGGATACAAGCTATTTAAAAGCAGAAGAAGAGTTAGCAGAAGACTTCCGCAAGTTCATGCTGTCTGATGGTAAACGTGTATTAGGTAGATCTCGTAAGATTAACAATATCTTCAAAAGAATATTAGACTTTTTAAGAGCACTATTTGGACCTAGGTTACTATCAGGAGCTGCAGCTAGAGTAGATGCTTTAGAACGTATTGCAGAGCTTTATGATGGCTTAGCAGCTGGTTCTATAACTGAAGGAAGATCTCCATCATATAAGAACTCTATGTTCTTATCTTTAGATAAAGGGATTCAAATTCTAGATACAGAAGAATATTTATCTACGGCATACTCTAAACAAGTATCTGCTACATTAGATAGTATGATTGTAGATATTTTAGAGATTCAAGGTTCTAACGTATCTGTAATTTTTAAGGGTCGTGAAGATTTAAATAATCTATATAACATATTAAAGTTAAGAGCTGAGTCACAGATTTTAGAACTGGAAGATCAGTTGGCGGAGTTAGCTCCTGAAGATGAAACTCGTAAGTTTGAATTAGAAACTGCTATATCTGTTTTACAAATAGCAGTAGATAACTTTGGTTCCCTTAATTCTCAAGAAGAAAATACTACAATAGGATATCATCTTAGAACTTCTGATATAATGAATACCATTTTATCAGCTAGTACTGTAACAAATGAAGCGATTCTAGATGAAGAGGATGAGTCAGGTGATATACTAGGTGAGTCTAATGACTTATATGAGTACAGAGAAATGTATGATAAGTCTGGTAATGAGGTATCTCCTAAGCAATTATTAAGTGCTCAAATAGATCTAATGATTAGAACTATACCTGAGATTACTAAAGAAGGTGAGGCCGTTACTGATATGTTTGGAATGCCTAAGCTTAAAAAGTTTGGTATTGTATTTAATCAATTGCAGGATGATCTTATTGGTGTAAGAGAAAAGACAGATGTATTAGATAAACTTGAAGAGCTTGCACTAGAAGAGCTTAGTAGAAAAGAAAATGGTATAGAGTACAACAATACTTATGAGCATATTCTAAACCAAGTTGCTGAGTTTGTTTCTGAATCTAAAGAGTGGGTTACTACAGAAGATAATGCTAAGCAGAATCTTTTAATTCTTTTATGGCAAGGTTTTAATAAAGCTTATATACCTACACAAGTTGGTTACTATACAAATGATAATCAAAACTTAGCAATAAAAGAACCTGAAGGAGATTTAACTAAGTTAACATCAAGAACTCAAAAGTTATTCCTAGAAAAGAACCCTCAAGGAATTGATTTAAAAGAAGTTCTTGCCAAGCATGATCCTGAAAAATTTGGTCAGCCTGGTAAGGTTTATTCTTTCATTAGAGACATTGGTTTTGATGTGCCTATTACCTATGATTTAAGTACTTACCTTGCTGACTTTGGTAACATATCAAGATTTAAAAACTTATATAATGATTTAGTTACTCTTGTAGGTAAGAGTAAATCATATAATATTAAAAATCCTTATAAGCAATACTCAAGACCAAATGATAAAACTGGTTTTACAGGACATAGTGCTACACTTAAGAGTTTGTTTAATGTAATTCTTTCTTCTGAAGAAGGTGCTAGTGTAAGTAGACGTATTGATCCTGATGGTAAAAACGTATACAACCTAAGTCTTAATAGTAGTCAAACTCAGATGGTTAAGCTTATCAATAGTTTAGAAAGCTTAGATGAGTTCAAAGAGTACCCACAGCTTAGAGCATTACATCCAGACTTTAACCCACATTCAAAAAGTTCTAAGATCTTACAGTCAATGTTTGATTTTACAACTGGTGAAAGAAAAAGACATACTAAAAGAAGAAGCGGTGTTGCAGTAGGTGATCCTGTTTCTATAGATCTGTTTAATATTCTTGGAGTATTTTCTGAAGGCTTTGGCTCAGGTATTGATGAAGTTACTAGTAAGTCACAAAAGAATTCTAGACTAGGAGAAACTTCTAAGATTGTTTTAGACTTACATACTTTCTTATCAAGCAAGGCTAGTCAAGAACAACCCCGTGTATCAGATAAGAGTACATCAATTGGAATTAGTATTAAGGCTAACTTAGGTAAAGCCTCTGCAGGACTAGGACGCTTTGTAAGAATTAAAGATACATCACCAGTTCCTGAAGCTACACTATTCTACGATAAGCTTCAGTCTGAAATAGAGTTGATGAGATTGCATAAAAACAATGACTCTAATGTTACTAGAAAAGGTGATAAGGACTTTGCTTTATTTTCTGATATCATAGAGTTTACAACGGATAAGTCTTTAAAAGAATCTTTAGAACAACTTGTAGACAGTGGGCTAACTGTTCAAGAATACTTCTTACAGAATGAGGAAGTAGAAGATATATTCTTAGGAACATTAGAAGATTACTTTAATAATATTGCTAGAAATCTGTATAGACCTTCTATCCTTAATTATAATACAATCAAAGATCAGCTAGGTATAACTGAAACAACTAGCAATGAGGAAGCTGTATCTGCATTACTTCAGCTGTTAAAAAACTATGCTATTAATGCATGGTTCTTAAACTCTGAAATTGTCAACCTATTTGCAGGAACATTAGGACAGTACAAAACTGCAAATGACTTTATTAAAAGATATGCCACTACATCTACAGGTAACCTATTTGCTGCAGATGAGGACACTATTCAATATGTAAATAAACTAAGTCAGGTTTATGCTGAAAGCATTGGAGCAGCTCCTAGAAAATATAATGGTAAACTCAATACAATTATTCTAGAAGATATTTCTGGGGATACTGGCAAGCAAGATTTACTTGGTACTTTCTTTATAGAAGGTTTAGAAGCGTATGCTAAAGATAATAATCTAAGTCAGGATGTAATTGATAAATACATTGAAGAGTATAAGCAACAGTTTAATGAAGCAGATGCTCAAGCATACATTACGTTTGATACTTATAGAACATTATCTATTGTAAGCGGTGAGTGGAACTGGAATATTCAAGAACCACTATATCAAAAAGCTGCAAGAGGTGAACAAATTAGTATTGGAGAAGTAAAAGAATTCTTCCCAATTAGAAAGTATCAGTACCATGGACCAATACTTAATGCAGAAATAAATGGTGCTCCAATAAACTCTACAGCTCTACATAAGTATTCATTAAAGCCTATGATTCCTACCGCTACAGGTCAGGAAAAAAGATCTTTAGATATACTACATGAAGCAATGGTTCAAGCGGGAATTGATTACGCTGTATTTGAATCGGGTAGTAAGATTAACAACGTAGGTAGCAAGATTCAACCTTACTCATTTGATGGTAGTGGGGGAAGAAGCATGCGTAGTACAGCTAGTATGATTCCTGAAATGCGTGAAAATATAAATGAAATTCACGTAGACTTCTTAAAAGACGTTACTAAAGTAAATAGTAAGTTTAAACAAAAAGTTACTGCATCAAGTCAGTTAAGAGGTTTGATTGGTAACCTTATATACGATAACGGTGTTGTCATTGAAGGTAAAGAAGGATTAGAAAAGGAGTACAAAAAGTTTGTTAATGGCTTAGAAAGTTTAATTGAATTAAAGAAACGTGAAATTTCAAACGCCTTTAAATCTAACGATGCCAACAGAATTAAAAAGGTTGTTGCTAAGATTAAAAGAGATCTTTCTAAGAAGGAAACTCCTGAACATATTATAGATCAGTTAGATAAGTTCTTAGCACAGGATAGCACTCCTAACTTAGATTCATTAACTAATGGAGCTGAGATAGAAAAAATGCTTCTTAGTGTTCTTAATAAAGAGCTTGTTAGAACTAAGATGTATGGTGAAGCTTTAGTACAAGTTTCTTCTGCCTTTATGGAGAATGAATCAAGTACAGAATATTCAAACGATTTAAGATTCTATACATACAAAGACGGTAAGGTTTTACCTGCTCAAGCTAAGATTGCATTGCAAGGTGACTTTGTAAACCTATTAGCATCTAAGTATAAAGGAGAAGCTATTGGAACTTTAGAGAGACTTAACGAAGCAATCAAAGATCCTAAGTGGTTAGACTACAAAAACAATCGTAAGCTTATTACTATTAGTGGTGTACGTATTCCAGTGCAGGGTCTTAACTCTATGGAGGTATTTGAAATAGCAGAGTTCTTACCACCAACAGAAGGTACAGCTATTGTATTACCTTCTGAGATAGCTACTAAATCTGGGGGTGATTATGATGTTGATAAACTGACTCTGTTTTTCCCTAGGATAGATCTAGTTGGTATAAAAGACAATGTTACTAAAAAAACAGATGAGCTATTAGCAAGTGCAATGCGTGAGCAAATGATTGCTGGTAGAAATGATGTAAGTAAAGAAGAGTTAGCTGAAATTAATAAAAAGATTTCTAAAGAATTTGCGGGTCTTACTAAAAAAGAATTAGATAATGCAATTCTAGATGGTAGAACAATTGCAGTTGAATCTAGATCTGGTGAGAAAGGTGTACAGAATGATATACTAGGAGCTATTACAAATATCCTTTTAGATCCTTCTAACTACTTAAACTTAATTTCTCCTAACAGTACTAATATTGTTAAGAATACTGAAGAGGGTACTGTATACGGCAAGCTTTCTAAAGGTAAAGAAGATCCTTCTGTTAAAAATGTAGGTACTGTTTTAAGTCAGCAATTCAATTTAAGAAAGCAACAAGAAGCTTCAAGAAGTGCTGTAGGGTTAGGTATCGTTGCAAGTGCAAACGTTATTATGGTGCCTTTACAGAGCGTTACTGCTAATATACCTAAGACTGTATACCATACACAGAATAAGTCTCTTATATCTCAAGAAGAAGCTAAGTTACAAGATGAACTAATTCGTGCAGATCTTTCAAGTAAGGCTAAAAAGCTACCCTTAACTCAGTCAGAAGCTGAGCAAGTTATTCTTGGTAACAAAACAATACTTCTTAAAACACCTGCTCAGGCTAAAAAATTACGTACAGGTATTTACAAAGTGAATAATGTAGAGTACGGTATTATTAAGCAGTCAGAAAAAACTATAGATGAAGCGGGTGGTAAAGCTAAAGTAATTAAAGGTTTAGCTCTAGATTCAAGCAAAGCTATTCCATCAGAAGTATCAGACTTCTTAAATGGTAAATCTAAAATGGTTGTCTACGATATTATAAATGTTGCAGATTACCAAGAACAAGGTCAATTAAGTAGATCATTAAATATTAATGAAATAATTTTACCTATTGATAAAAACAGTATAGGTAATCAAAAGGATTCAGAGGGTGTTAATTACAAGTCTCAAGTAGTAGAGCAATTAATTAACGGGTTTGTTGATTTTGCAAATGATCCTTGGATATTTGATGTAGAGCTTAATGATGCAAGTATACCAGATGTAATTGCTATGATTGCATTAGGTGTGCCATATGATACAGCATTAGCACTAGTTAATACAAAGTATATTAAAGCAATACATCAAAATGTAATTAATAAAAAAGATCCTCTTTTACTTAAGCCTAAACTATTTAGTCCTATAATAGAAGGTATTGGTGAGTCAAGTTGGGATGGTGTAGATACCTTTACAATTACCAACAGACCCAGCAGTATGCTAACTATTGAGCAACTATTATCAGGTAAATATGATAAGCAAGCAGCTGCAATTTATTTACAAGCTCTGCCATTGATTAAAAAGATGGGAGATATAATTCGCTCAGTTAAAGTGGATACTGTAAAAGCTAATTCTATTAATCATGCTCAGATTGTTATTGAGAATCTATCAAACTTTAATGATTCGTTTTCACAACCTATCGTTGAACAAATTTTGAATAACTCTATACAGGGTATTTATAAGAATGTAAAAGATTTCCAGGTAGAAACTTTCAAAGATTATTTTCCAATTAGATCTAATACATTAATATCTCCTGAATCTGAATCACTTCAATTTGAAAATGATGCAGCTGTAGCTAAGAAAGTAGAAAGATATAAGCAGCACTTTATTTCTTTCCTATTACAGAACTACAGCAATCCTAGATTTAAAAGGTTGGCTGAGTTAGCTAAAGATAATGTAGAGATAGCTGGGTTTAAAATAGAGTTTAAGTCTTTACCAGAAGGAAGTAAAGCTGTAGTATTTGAAGATACAATTGTTATTGACTACCAAAGAATTCAGAATGAATTTTATTTTAAAACTTATCCTGAAAGTAGTTTAGTACAGTTTGCTACTGAAGGAGAATATGTTAATCATGTAATAATGATGGCTAGGATAAAAGCGTTAAAGCCTAATTTATCTGAAGAAGATTTATTAGACTATACATTAAGACGTTCAATGTCTCCTAGTATACTTTTCAGTAGAGGTAAAAACTCTTCAGCGTATACACTTATCAATCAATGGAATAGTATTAAAGATAAAGCAGCACAAGAAGCTGAAAGTGATTTAATTGAAAAGATATTTATTAGACCTACGGATAATGGTCCAAAGCTTTCTATCAATGCTAGATATAATCTAGATCCAATGGAATACATTGAAGATATTATAAAGCTAAAGAACAGTAAAGATCCTAATGTTAGAGTATTCTTTAATTATTTCTCAGAACGTATTGCTTTACAGGATAACTTAGAAAGTCATGATCAATCATTAATTCCATTCATTGATGTAAGTGATATTGTTACATCTACTGATGAATCAATTAAATGGTTTGATCAACTTAGCTCTGGTATTCAGCAACGTTTAATAGAAGAGTTTGATGTAATGTATAGCCAAAGAGTCAATAACTATTTGGTTAAAAGCAGAAGCACTTCATTGCTTACTCCAAAGACAACTAAGAATATACTTATAAATGGTGTATCTTACACTGCAAGTAATCCGGTGAAGAATGCTAATGGAACTTATAATGTAGAGTTAGTAGATAACTCTCTGTCAGATAGTTCATTAGCTATTATTACTTTAGAATCAGATGGAAGAATTCTTGCAGTACAGCCTAAAGCAAAACCTTCTATGACCTACTGGCAAAATAGATTGGGTACGGAAACTGGGTTTATTAAATTAAATATAAGCTTAGAAGCGCCTAGTATTGAGGCTACTACTACTAAGTCAGATGAAGAAATCTTAGAACAAATTAAAAAATGTGGTATTTAATATGAATGCGTGTCCTAATATAAATGCTCCAGAGTGGAAGAAGTTAGTAGCTGCTGTAGGTACAGTAGAAGCATTTCGTGATTTTACTGAAGCTGGAACTATAAGAAGTGTCAGCCAAGTGCTTTTTAAGATTAATTCAAGAACTGCTGAAGAGCAAAAAGTTATTGGTGTTATAAGTGGGGTTGATAGATCTTTTGCTAAGTATAACCAAGAAGCTGCACAGGAAGCGGGTCTAACTTTAGCAGAACAGTTACGAGCTAACATAGGAGTTACACATGAGGTAGTTGACTTAGCTACTGCTGAAGAAATTTTAGCAGATGCTAATGAAACCTATGATGGTGCTCCGTCATTCTACATGAATGGTAAAGTATATTTAGTTCAGGGAGCATTTAACTCTGAGCATGTATTCCATGAGTTTGCTCACCCTGTAGTAGATGCTTTAGCTACTTACAATCCAGAACTTTTTGAAAAGCTTTATACAGAAGCTGCTAGTTTATATCCACAAATGGAGGATGAACTTAGACAGCAATATAATTTATCTGAAGAGTATTTAAAAAGAGAAATAGTAGTACGTGCTATATCTAATAGTAGGACAGCACCAGAAAAGAAATCATTCTTACAAAGAGTCTTTTTTGCAATTAAGCAAATGTTACGCAAGATATTTGGTAAGAACATTAATGTGTCTAAGCTATCTGAAAATACAACTCTGAAAGAGATGGCTAGCATGATTGAAGGTGAAAAGTTTGATGTACACTTTATACAGTCTTCTACAGCTGATATTGTACAGTTCTTTAAAGAGCAAGAAGAATATAATGAAGCTCTTGCTAAAACATCTGCAGATGAAGTAGCTAAAAAGGTTAAAGATTTAGAGGGCATTATAAAAAATGTAGCAGTCAAGTTTGTAAAAAAGAATCCTATTTTAAAGGAAGCAGTAAAAACTCGTAATGGTCGTGATCTTATTGATCAATTGTTACTTGATATTGCGGGAATTCAAAGAACTAAGAATGAATCTTACTATCGTGAACAAGGTGTTGATCCTGCAGAAATCATTAAGAAGATTTTTGAAGGTAACCTTAGAGTATTATACACAGCAATAGAAAACTCAGATAAGATTCTTACGAACTTAGAAAGCTTTACTGTAGACTTTACTAAGGATATTAACCAAGACGATGCTGGATTAATTTTAGCATTAGATACTATTGCAGCAACATTAGCGGGATGGGCAGAAGATTATAAAGAGATTGCACTTACAAGAGGTGTGGATTCTAATAATGCTTTTATTGGTGATCTTAGTAAGATAGAGAACCGAGCTAAAGCTATTATAGCAAACATTAAAGAGTCTAAAATGAGACTATCAGTAGACATGATTTATGATAGTCTTGGCCAAAAACTTATAGATGCCGGTACTAAACTTTGGAATAGAGAGATGCAGCGTGCTGTAGATAATAAAGACCAAAGAAGAATTGACAGGTTAAATGAAGTAAAAGACATACATATTATTAGTAAAGAGGGTATTAGAAAAAGATTAGAAGGAAAGCTAGGTGATGCACCGGCTCTTAATTCTATGCTTGAAGCTTATATAAGAAACCCTGATCCTATTGTTGGTGGATTTGCTAAATGGTTTGAGCGTCAAATGGCTTCAGTAGAAAATGAAACATTAGATGTTTTAAACCAAATGGTTAAAACCTTACTACCTGCTGCTCAAGCTGCGGGTTTAAAATTTGGTAATGAAGAAGAGTTCTTTAAAGATTATCTATTCTTAGATAAGATTGCTACAGGTAAAGCTAGAGATATTAATGACTCTGAAGCATCTGATATAGAAGTATATGAAGCCTGGACGTTACTTAATCCATATAAGGACTACAAGTGGATACTTGCTGATATTAAGGAGAAAAAGCGTATTGCTTTACAGAATGAGAACTGGGCTGAATATGAAAAAGTTAAAAGTGAAGAGTTGCGTTATAAAAGATTTATGCATAACCCTTACACCAATGACTACGTTAAAGCACAGTTAATCTTTGAAGAGGCAAACCAAAAGTATGCTAATGATACAGAGCTTCAGGGTGTAGGTACTAAAGCTTCTATGAGAAGAGAGATTGCTTTACAAAAGTTAAGAGCAATACAAACTCAGTTTAGACAAATGGATTTTATTGATGAAACAGATCCTGCGTTTATAGAATTAGAAGAGGCTTTTAAAGAATACAATAACTTATACAGAGAAACTAACCTAGATGGTAGTTTAAAGAATAAGGAAGAACGTACTATTGCTCAGATATTAAAAGAGCATAGAAAAGCTACAAGAACTCTTTATGAGTTTAAAGATATTCCTGGTGTATTTGATTTAGCATTCAACCGCTTTTTAGATAGTATTGAAAGTGATATGTCACTTACTGCAGATCAAAAAAAGGAAGCTAAAGAAAAATGGATTCTAGAAAATACAGAGATTGCACTTACTGATGAACTGTTAGAAAGAGAGCAAGAACTTATTGAAGAGATTGAAAAGATTAAAGCTCTTTGGCCTGGTATATTTAGCTCTAAAGCTAATGACTTACGAGGCTTAATTAAAGATATATCTTCAGGTTCTCTAGATAATAACAATCAGATTGACGCTACTGAAATAGAAGATAAAGCTCAGGATGCTGTACGCAAGCTTGAGTTAGAAATCTTAAAAGAAAAAGGTGGTGAGCTTACAGCTAAGGGTTTTACTAAAGCTGAAGCTAGAGAGTTATATGAAATGTATAATGACAAATCTAAATTTGATTCTGTACGCTATAGAGAGATAATGGCTAATAAGATAACAGATCCAAACTTAGAAGCAAGTTTTATTAAACTAGGACAGTTATACAAAGAACTTCAAAGTATTAAAGCTAAGAGCTATACTAGCTACTATGTTGATACATGGCAAGAGCACCTAGATAGAATTAAAGAAGAAGGTGAAAGCAATCCAGCTAGTCGTATATTTAAAGCAGGTGCAAGCATATTTGACTTTGATATTCTTATGGATGAGGGAGTGTTTGAGGTTACAACTTCTGATATCAATGTGATATTAAAAGATGAGCCACTTATGAATACACTTTTACAGGATAAGTTATTTGCTAAATGGTTTAATAGAAATCACATAGGAGAAAAAAGAACTACAGAAGTAATTCCAGGTGTTAAGCAAGAGCAAATGATTTATAGACCAACTTCAATTTGGTTTAATAAAACAGCTACTGCAGATAAACTAAAAAGAACTACGCTTACTACGGGTGAAATTATTTACCGAGTTCCTAAAAGAACTAAGTACAAAAGTATTGAGTTTAAAGAGAAAACTGAAAAGATACCTGGTGTTACTGTAAGTGCAGTTAATGAAGAGGAATGGTTGCCAAATCTTGACATTAAAGAAATTGATGGGGAAAAGAATCCTTTCTTAAATGAAAGATACTTTGAACTAATGAACTCTAGAAACAAGAATCGTATTAACTTCTTGAAAGTTTTAACTGACTGGCATTTAGGTACTCAGCAAGATTTAGGTGCTGGTGCTCAGTTGGGTTATATGATTCCACGTTTTAATAGAGATAGTTATGATACCTTAACTTTAGCACTAAGTAAAGGCTTAGCAGCTGCAGGTAAAGAAAAGCTTCAAGATATATATAAGCTAGTCCGTCCACAGTCTGCAGAGGATTATCAAGAATATGGAGCTAACTATGATGTATCTCAAGTAGTACATGAAACTTCAGTAAATGAAGAGTTAACTAGAATCCCTATTTTAGGTGTAGCTAAATTAGAAAATGAGCGTGTATCAATGAACTTGCTACGTTCTCTTGTTCTTTACAGTAGTTCTGCAGTAACACATAAGATGTTAGTAAAGACTAGTCCATTAGCTCAAATTCTATTAAAGACTTTACAAGATCCTAATAGTGCAATAGATGATGCTAATAAATACAACAAGAACATCTTAAACTCACTGGGTAAAGTTGTAAATATCAAGAAGCCTCAAACAGAATCTAGATATAAATCTAATAGAGAGAAAGCTGTAACGGCGTTATATGATACTCACTTCTTAGGTAAGAGATGGGCTGAGAGCTTATTAGAGCAAGGTGCTCCACAGACTATGGCAACTGCTAGAAAGGTTAGTCAGTTTATGTCTTCAATGGCTTCTACGTCATTCTTTGCATTTAACTTAACTTCTGCATTAAAGAACCGTTTCGCAGCAATTATACAAAACTATACAGAGGCTGCTGCTGGTGAGTACTTATCTTTTAGATCTCTTAAAAAAGGTAAAGCTATAGCGGCTAGAGCTATTGTACAAATGAGTTCTAGCATTTATCATAGAGGTACTAAACCATTAAATGTTCAGATATCTGAATTGTTTAATGTAGGTGAAAGTCTTAATAAGTCTGCTGAAGGTTTATATAGAACTTTAGGTAGAGATGCGGCATCAGGTTCATGGAGTCAATCAGCTAGAAAATTCTTAGAGATGAATGCATCTTTAGAAACTCTATATGGGATGATGCACTTTCAAAAAGTAAAGCTTAATAGTGGTGAAGAGATTCCATTGTACGAAGCATTTCGTATAGTAGATGGTAGTTTAGCTATGCGTCCTGATGTTGTAGATGAATGGCAGATGGAAGGTCAAGAGTTCAAAGATTTTAAAATAAGATTTCAAGGTGTCTTTGATAGACTACAGGGTAACTACAATAAGCTTAGACAACCACAAGCAAATAGATACTTGCTCTTTAATCAGGCATTGTTTATGAAGAAGTTCTTTATATCAATGTATCAGAGAAGATTTGCAGGAGCTATGAATCCGTTAGGAGTAAGAATGCAAGCTGACTTAGGTGATTACCAAGGGGGTTACTATGTAACTAGTGCCCGCTATATGGGAAGACACTTAAGAGACTTTGTAAGAAATGGTAAAGGAATCAATGGTGTAGACCTATCTGCGGATCCACATGAAGCTGCAGCTCTTAAACGATTAGGTATGGACTTGGCTTTACAGTTTGTATTAGCACAGATGATACGTCTACTATTAAGTAGTTTGTTTGACTATGATCCAGAAGATGAACAAAGAAAGTCTAAGTCTAAATTAAGACGTGCAACTGGAGCATTACCCTTCTTAGGTGTATCGGATGATAGAAACTTTAACTTGGTCAACTTTATGACTATTCATAGCATCAACCAAATGATGCAAGTTCAGTTAGAAGCTTCAACATTTAACTTACCTGGTGGAGGTTGGATTGGTATGGGTGGTTATAGCTCTTTATTCTTAGAAGGAAAGAGTTTATTAGATGACCCATTTACAGCTATTCAACCATCCTTTGGCAGAATCTATACAGTATTTGATCAACTACAATCTGCAATGACTGGTGAGAGTACAGGTTTCTATACTAGAGATGTTGGTCCAATGTGGTATCAGAAAAAAGGTTCTGCTAAGTGGCTTAATGAGTTCTTCCAAATATTTGGTGGCGGTGGTCTAAAAGATTTAGATCCTGCAAGACGCTTAGAGTCTACAATGCAACAGAGGATAATGAAAGGTAGAGCTTAATATCTACTAAATAAGTGAAGAGGGGTTTTTATAAGCCCCTCTTTTTTTGTATTTTATATATATAAGAACCAACTCTTTACAACATGTTTAATAAATTAAAATTAACAGTTATGAGGTTCACTCAGATATTTAAAGATGAGAACGACTACAATGAAAAAACAATCATTGGGTTTATGTCATTTGCCGTAATGGTAATCTTTGCAGTAGTAGACTTGGCTACAGGTTATGTAGGAAAAGACTTAGTAATTAATGAAGGCATATACAACTCTTTTGTAATAATTACATTGGGTTCATTTGGTATTGCCGGACTAGAAAAATTTGCAAAGAAATAATGGAATTAGAAGTATTAAGAATTAGTAGTCAAGCTGACTCTACTAACGGAATTTTATTTGATGTTACAGAAGGAAGAAGATTTTTATGCTATACTCTTGA
>Ga0206129_10001594_pt1 | contig 30188 bp, 27 predicted proteins | sample Helgoland_Spring_8_FD_148616 | JGI IMG/M metagenome (GOLD analysis project Ga0206129, IMG submission 148616) | Pelagic subsurface seawater microbial communities from Kabeltonne, Helgoland, North Sea - Helgoland_Spring_Bloom_20160502_2 | ecosystem: Environmental > Aquatic > Marine > Epipelagic ...
CGCTCGGTGTTCGTCGGCGACATGTGGGTGTTTCCGGGCGGCGGGGTAGACGCCGATGACGCCACGCCCGAAGCTGATGCGCTGGTGGCCGGCCGAACCGATCCGGCATGCAGCATGGAACTAGCCTTGGAAAGCGGAGGCATCGCCTACTGGGTAGCGGTCCTTCGTGAGACATTCGAGGAAGCTGGCCTGCTGATCGCTCACGACCTCTCGACCGGTCAGTTGTTGGATTTCCGCGATCCTCAGATTGCCGAGCGTTTTGAGGCCCACCGTGATGTCGTGAACAACACTGAATCTGCCTTCACCGGCATCGTGGCCAGCGAGGACCTCGCGCTCGACGGCGCTGGGGTTCACTATGTCGCCCAATGGGTCACGCCACTAGGTTCGCCTCGCCGTTATGACACTCGGTTCTTCGTGACCGGTATGCCCGAGGGGCAGGTGCCGCTCCACGACGACGACGAAGCGGTTAACCACACATGGGTTCGTGCGGCCGACGCGTTGGTGGCCAACGACGCCGGCGAGATGATCATGATGACGCCAACGTTGTCGATGTTGCAGCGGTTGGCCACATTCTCGTCGGTCGACGAAGCAATCGCTTCAGCAGCCAGCGCAACAAGCGAGGACGACGAACGGATTCGGATCCGTTACAACGTCGAAGGTCACCAACGCATCGCCTACCCGGGCGACAACGACTACGAGCAGTCCAACCCCACGACCGAAAACGGCATGTTGCGCTGGCCCAGCGGGAGCCTGCACCTCTCGTAGATCTTCCGCCGAGAAGCGCCCGCGGTCGTGGCTTGCGGGGGTGCTTGGGATTGTCGTCTACGCTTCCGAGGTGGCAGATGAGGACGGAGGCCGACCATAGCGACGCCGGTTTCTCGGGGGACTCGCGGCTGCGACTGTCACAACAGGCGCGCTCGGCGCTACGTCGAGTGAGGCTTCGGCACAGGCCGCTCAACAACAGGATGGTCGGATGCTTGAGGAACTCGGCGCGCTGCGGTGGTTCAACGCAGATGCGTCGCCGTCTGGGGCCGGAGCCGAAGCGATGTATCGCCGCCGGGTGAACCTGTCGCCACAAACGGCGTTCCGGGGATTGGCACCGGGCAATTCGGTCGGCCCGTATCTTTCGCAGTTGCTGCTTGTGGGTTCGCCCAGTGCGACGAACGAGCCATTCGACGGCATCATCGAGTACGGGGCACAAACCATCGACCAACGGGTTCGTCAGGTCGGCCCGACGGACTTCATGACCAGCTGGGACGAGTGGTTCGACGTAGCGAACGCATTATCGCCGTCAACCCGTGCACCCGATACGGCAATCGGCGTTACATCACGACCGGCCGAGACCTCGCCAATTATGTGCACAACGATGCGCTGTACCAGGCGTACTTTAATGCATGCCTGGTGATGCTCTCCAACGGCATATCGCTTGACCCGTCGCTGCCGTATCAGCAAGACGATGCGGTTGATCATCAGCAGGGGTTTGTCCTGTATGCCGTGCAGCATGTGCTGTCGTTGCTTGGCGAAGTGTGTGATCGTGCACTCAAGACGGTGTTGTTCCAGAAGTTCAATGTGCATCGACGGCTGCGCCCCGAAGCACTTGCGGCCCGTATCGAGAAGAGCAGTCTTCTCGATATTTCCGAAATCACCCATATGGCCGGCGAGTTCAACGACACCGGCATCGCAGAAGAGATACGTCGGATAACAGGAGCAGCATCGGGAACAGAATCGATGCTGTTGCCTATGGCGTTCCCCGAGGGGTCACCTATGCATCCCTCGTACGGGGCAGGCCATGCGGCGGTGGCAGGTGCCTGTGTCACCATCTTGAAGACACTGTTCGATCACACCCGTCCGTTCGACCTGGCGGGTGATGCTGCGCCGGCCTTCGTGCCGACCCGTGATGGTGCTCGGCTTGCCACCGTCGAGGTCTACGACGAACTCGGCAATCCCAGTGCCATGACCGTCGAAGGCGAACTGAACAAGCTGGCGGCAAATATTTCGATCGGGCGTAACTGGGCAGGAGTGCACTACTTCAGCGACTACTGGGAGTCGTTGTTGCTCGGCGAACAAGTCGCTATCCAGCTGCTACGTGAGCACATGCTCACCGTGCCTGAGTCACCGAAGCTGCGGGTACCACGATTCGACGGCACGCGTCTCTGGCTGTAGGCACGCCCGCTGCGATCAGCAATCAGTAGCCGATGGTTGTGGCAGACTCGGCGCATGTCCGATGCGCCCGTTGTTCACGTTGATCCTGCTGCATTCTGGACCGACCCATATCCAGCGTTGGCCGAGATGCGAGCTAAGACGCCGATCTGTTTTGTCCCCGAGTTAAACGCGACACTTCTCACCAAACGCGACGACATTCATACGTGCGAGAAGAACGTCAAGGTCTTTTCGTCGGACCAGCCGGGCGGGTTGATGAACGAGTTGATGGGCAAGAACATGATGCGCAGCGACAGTGACGAACATCGTAAAGAACGTTTCGTGTACTACCCCGCAGTGTCGCCAAAGACAGTCAAGGCATCGTGGGCTGACCAATTCGCCACACTCGCCGACACGGTGCTCGATGCTCTCGAGGCCGCTGATGGCAACGCTGATCTCGTGCCTGCGTACGCCACCGCATTGAGCGGCGAGGCACTCAAGGTCCTGACCGGACTCACCAGCATCACCTACCAAGAGATGGATGCGTGGAGCCAGGCTATGATCGATGGTGTCTCGAACTATGGCGGGGACCCGAATCTCGAAGCCGGATGTCTGCAGGCAACCGCTGCAATCGATGCCGCCATCGACGAACGGCTAGAAGAACTTGCGACGCTCCCCGACCACAGCCTGCTGTCGGTCATGGCTGCATCGGGTATGCCCATGGGCAACGTCCGTGCCAATATCAAGCTGACCATCTCGGGTGGACAGAACGAGCCCCGGGACGCAATCGCCGGTGCGATCTGGGCACTGCTCACGCATCCAGACCAACTCGAAATCGTGCAACGAGGCGACGCGACCTGGTTGCAGGTGTTCGAGGAATACTGCCGCTGGATCGCCCCGATCGGTATGTCACCCCGACGAATCGCGGTCGATCATTCCTTCGGTGGTGTGCAGTTCGAAGCCGAAGAGCGGGTGTTTCTGATGTTCGGTTCGGCCAATCGTGATGAAGATCATTTCGTGGACTCCGGCCGGTTCGACGTGACGAGGGACAACCGAGCCAGCCTGACGTTTGGTGCGGGACCACATTTCTGCGCTGGCGCCGCAGCCTCGCGAAGCCTGGTCGGCGATGTTGCACTACCGAAGATCTTTGACCGATTGCCGGATCTCCGGCTCGACGAGTCGGCCGGCCCGGTGCGTTTCGGCGGATGGGCCTTTCGTGGGCCGCTCAATCTGCCGGTCCGTTGGTCTGTCGACGGTTAACCGTCTGTGATCAGCTGTACCCGATGGACAGCAGGTTCTCGACTGGCTTGTAGAGCTCTTCGAGATAGGTGACATCGTCTGGTTCAAGCGTGATATCACACGCGTCGACAAGTTGATCGAGCTGTGAGATCTTTGAGACGCCAACAACCGGAGCGTGGATCTCTGGTTTGTTCAACAGCCAGGCAACAGATATTTGAGCGGGTGTCTTGCCGTACTTGGCGGCAACTTCGACCACACGGTCAGCAATGGCGAAGTCCATCTCACCCCGGTAGAGCATGCCGGTCCGTTTGCTATCGACACCTGAACTGCGAGTGGTCTGGCCCTTATCCAAACCGCCCTTGTAGCTGCCGGCAAGAATGCCTCGGGCCAATGGCGACCAGGGCATGAGACCTACGCCAGTCTTGGCGCAGTACTGGTTCATCTCCCGTTCTTCTTCGCGGTAGATGAGGTTGTAGTGGTTCTGCATCGAGATGAACTTGGTCCAGCCGTTTTGTTCCGCTGTCATCTGGAGTTCGGTGAACTGCCACGCGAACATCGATGAGCCGCCCAGGTACAACACCTTGCCTGCTTTCACGACATCGTGGAGCGCTTCCATCGTCTCGGTAATCGGGGTCTCGACATGGCCGGGGATGCCATGGGGATGACGGTGGATCACCAGTTGGTCGATGTAGTCGACGCCCAGTCGGGTGAGCGATGCATCGACTGACTCCATGATGTGTTTACGGGACAGGCCGAGTTGATTGGCCCCGTCTCCCATGGCCATGGACACCTTGGTGCCGATGACGTATTGGTCCCGAGGGGCAAGCTCGCGTAACAGCTTGCCGACGACCTGTTCGCAGGCGCCGATGCCGTAGATGTTTGCGCAGTCGAACGTGAACAGACCGTGGTCGAATGCGGCTCTGAAGATTGGTCGGGCTTGATCCGCGTCGAGCGTCCAGTCGCTCTGATGACCCCGCCCCGGTTCGCCGAAGTTCATGGTGCCGAGCGCGAGTTGAGACACTCGCAGTCCGCTGTTCGATCCAAGCTGCACTGGCTTCAACATCGTGTTTCCTTCATCACGGCGTTTCCACCGAGCTTCGTCATTTCGATCCACTAGAGCGTTGTGGGTGGCCGAAGAGAAGTCAAACCGAAACCGAAGGTACATCAGGCCTTAGCGGTCGACCCGTGAAAGACTGGGCCGTATGGTTGCGCAACACGTCAACGAATCGTCGATCGAAGTCCGTCCAATGTCGGTGCACATCGGCGCCGAGATCAGCGGCGTCGACCTAAGCCGCCCGCTGGATCCAGCTGCAGTCGCCGACATCTGGGCAGCGCTACTGCGGTGGAAAGTGGTCTTCTTTCGGGGCCAAGAACTTGACCACGCTGCTCACGTGTCGATGGCCCGCCAGTTCGGAACACCGACACCAGGCCATGTCGTATTCGGAGGCCACCAGGAATACCCCGAGATCTATTCGATCGCGAAACATCGCACCGCCAACAGCAGTAAGACGCCACCAACTATTCGGCCGTGGACCGGTTGGCATACCGACATCACTGCGGCGATCAACCCGCCAGGGCAGTCGATCTTGCGCAGTGACGTGGTGCCGCCCTACGGCGGTGATACCCAATGGGTAAACCTGGCTGTTGCCTACGACGCGCTGTCGCCGACGCTGCGGGGTTTTGTCGACCGTCTTCATGGTGTGCACAGTTTCGGTACCTTTACCGGCGGAGAACAATCCGGCGCTCTCCAACAACGGGTGCAGGATCGGATGCTCATCACCGAACATCCGCTGGTTCGTGTCCATCCGGAGACGGGCGAACGGGTGCTCTACATCAGCCCTGCGTTCCTGAAACGTATTGTCGGCCTTGCACCTCGGGAGAGCCAGCTACTGCTTGAGATGTTGTGGGAACACGCGGTGCGCACTGACTTTTCGGTTCGCTTCCGATGGGAACCAGGTTGTGTTGCGTTCTGGGACAACCGATCGACTGCACATCTTGCACCCCGTGACATCTTCGAGACCGACTTCGATCGGCAGTTCTGGCGAGTCACGCTGATGGGTGAAGTGCCAGTCGGTGTCGACGGACAGGCCTCTACCGCGGTCGAAGGTGATCCGATCGTCCCCGCCTGATCCGGACCGGTGGTGCGTCTGCAATTGGCGTGGGATGGCTGGCGAGGGATGATTGGGCGAAGCGACAGCATCAACAGGGGAGAGCCCACATGATTCCGACGAGCGTCAACATCTTCGATGACACGATGCGCGAGGGTCTACAGATCGAGAGCGCCGACATCTCAGTCGACGACAAACTTCGACTGCTCGATGCCATTGGCGAAACGGGCGCCAAGGTGATTTCCATCGGCTCGTTCGCTCATCCCAAGTGGACACCATCGATGGCCTGTATCGACGAGATCGCCGAACGATTCGTACCTAAGCCCGGGATTCGTTACACAGCAGCAATCTTCAACCAGAAGGGATTTGAGCGGGCCGATCACTTCTATCCGAAACTCGATGTACGGACTCGGCCGTATGGCATTCATGTCGAGATCTGTGACTCGTTCGCCCGACGAAACTACAACCGGTCCCAGGCCCAACAGATCGCCAGTATGGATGCCTCGGTGCGTGCTGCCGCCGACGCCGGCGCCGAAGCCGGATCGATCACACTTGGCAGCCCGTTCGGGTCAAACTTCGAAGGCCCCTTCGATCTGAACCGGAGGCTCGAGATGATCGAGTTGATGGTCAACAAATGGCACGACGTTGGCATCGACGTGAATCGGATCTCGTTCTCCGATGCCATGGGCTGGAACGCACCCCACACGGTCAAGGAGACCATGCTCGCCATTCGTGATCGATGGCCCGAAATCGAGACGTTTCATATGCACCTGCACAACTCGCGCGGTGCCACGATCGCCAGCTACTACGCGGCGTTGGAGTTGGGGGCGACCGAGTTCGACACCTCGCTGGGCGGTATGGGCGGGTGCCCGTATTGCGGAAATGGCCGCTCCGCAGGGCATGTGCCAACCGAAGACTTCGTCGACTTGTGTCATGAGATGGGCATCGAAACTGGGTATGACCTAGACAAGTTGATCCAGGCTGCATGGATTGCCGAGGAGGTGGTTGGCCATCCGCTGTATGGCCATGTCTCCAAGGCGGGCCCTCGTCCTCGAGCCGACGCGGTGTACCCGATCGACATGCCGTTTGTTGAGTCGCTTCACGAAGCTTCGCACTTCGCCAATGGCCCCTCGGTCTACGAGGGTCAGCTTTCGCCGTGGGGAGACCGAAGCGCCCTCAATAGCTGAGCATCGCCCCGGCAACCTTCTATGGGGATACCGCCTCAGCGGGCCTTCCATTCAGGTAGGCGTTTCTCGGCGAATGCCCGGGTGCCTTCGACGCTGTCCTCGGTCATCGCCAGCAGTCGGAATAGGTTGGACTCGAGTCGTAGACCATCGTCGAGTGGCATGCTGAGGCCCTTGATCGCGGCCTGCTTGATCGCTCGAACCGCGAGCGGCCCTGCTTCCAGAATCTTGCGGGCCATCTCTTCGGCGGTCGCCATCAGGTCCGGTAGCGGCACGACTCGATTAACGAGGCCGACACGATGGGCTTCGGCCGCGTCGATACGTTCACCCGAGTACAACATCCACAACGCATCACCGAGCGGAATCGTGCGGGTGAGTCGTTGAGTGCCGCCGCCTCCGGGCAACAAGCCGAGTTTTGACTCGCCGAGACCGAACTGGGCGTTTTCGGAAGCGATCCTGATATCGCAGCCAAGTGCCATCTCCATGCCACCGCCGTTGCAGTGTCCATTCACTGCGGCGATGATTGGCTTCCATACGTCGAGACCTCGCATGAGGTCGGCCCGGCCCGTTGCTTCGAATGCTTCGGAGGGTTCGGGTTTGGTGGTGAAGTTCTGTTTGATGTCGCTGCCGGCGCAGAACGCCTTGTCGCCAGCCCCGGTGAGGATCGCCACCCACGCGTCGTCGTTGACCGCGAAGTCTTGCCACACCTCGGCCAGTCGTTCATAGGTCGGCTTGTCGCACGCGTTGTACGCATGTGGCCGGTTAATGGTGACGAACGCGACCTTGTCGCGGATTTCGTAGATGACGGTTTCCATCGGACGCTCTTTCGTAAGGGATGATCGAGTCTCGCGCTGTGTTGGCCCGTATTCCTAAGAGCGTGGGGTTCTAGAGCAGATCGTCGACAAGTTCGCGGTAATGGCGTAGCGCGTTCATGTGGGCGTCTGGGCCCCGGGCGGTCATGCGGGTATGTGGCGGTCGGGGATACCAATTGTTCAGGGTGATATGGCTGACACCAGCGTCCTTCCAGAACTGGAAGTCGGCCCGCAACTTGTCGTCGTCGCCATCGCCGAGCGATGTCCAGATCTCGAGCCCGACGTCGGCCGGGTCGCGGCCTTCGTCGCGGATGTAGCCCCGCAAGGTCTCGAACGCTTCGAGGGCCGTGTGGTCGGGAGGGAACGCCAGCATGATCCAGCCATCGGCGAGTTTGGCGATGCGGCGCAACATGCGGTCCTCGTGGCCGCCGAACCACAGCGGGATCGAACGACCCGGCGGTAGCGGATTGATTCCGGCGTCGTCGATCTGGTGATAGTCGCCGTCGAAGGTCACGTGCGGCTCAGCCCACAGCTGGCGCATGACCTCGACCTGTTCGGCCAGGCGTTTGCCGCGATTGGTGAAGTCCTCGTTCAACGCCTGGTATTCGACCGGGTTCCAACCGCTGCCGATGCCGAACCGGAACCGCCCCTCGCATAACACGTCGAGTGACGCGGCTTGCTTGGCGACGAGCGCGGTCTGGCGCTGGGGCAGGATCATGACCTGGGTCGAGAACCCGATGGTGCTGGTGCAGGCGGCCAGGAAGCCGAACAGCACGAACGGATCGTGGAAATAGTCCGCCGACGTATTCCGATCGCCCCAGTCCGGCCGGTTCGCCACGTTGGCGCCAAGCACGTGGTCAGCCAGAGACAGGTCCTGATAACCGAGGTCCTCAGCCGCTTGTGCAAAGTCACGCACAAACGAAGGCGAGCCGCCGGTGTCGATCAGCGGCATGGTCACGCCAAGTGTGATGGTCATGGTCGTTCCTTCTTGTCTTGTCTGTTGTCGGGAAAAGTTATGTTCCCCTGGGGACGTAACTTTTCGAGCTGTAGGTCGGAGTTGCCGGACTATGCGGTTTCAGCGGTGATGGCGGCGTGGAGCAGGCCGAGTTGTTCGATCATGGCGTCGACGGAACGAGCGCCTGCCTGAAAGACCGCAGTGGCGTTGAGTGACACCCACTCGAAGCCGAGTTCCTTGAGTCGCACGACGCGTTGTACGACCTGATCATGGTCGGCGTAGTACGCCTTGTCTTCCTCCTTGGAAGGAGGCGGTTGCAGCATCATCTGTAGACCAATACTTGCCGGATCTCGGCCCGCGGCTTCGGCCGCAGCGCGGATGGCGGTTACCGACGCAACGATCGTCTCTTCTTTGGCGAGAGCACTTCCCATCCAACCGTCGCCGAGTTGACCGGTGCGACGCAACGCTGCCTTGCTGCCACCACCGATCCAGATCTCCGGGCCGCCGTCTTGGGCTGGTTTTGGTTCCATCGCCATGGCGGTCGACGAGTAGTACTCGCCGTCGAAGTCAATCTGTTCGTCGGACCAATACGTCCGCAGCAGGGCAATGGCCTCGTCCATGCGGCGCCCTCGGTTGGTGAAGTCTTCTTCGAGCGCGTCGTACTCGGATTCCTGCCAACCAACACCCACACCGAGCCGGACCCGTCCCTCGGACATCAGGTCTATTGTGCTGATCTGTTTGGCGACGAGCACTGGTTGGCGTTGGGGAAGAACCAGGACTTCGGTGGACAGGCCGATTCGGTCTGTCACTGCCGCAAGCTGTGCTAACAAGATGAGGGCTTCGAGCACTGGCATCTTGGGCGGATACATAGGCGGGGGACGCGTGTCGGTGGGAAATCCCATGACGACATGATCGAACACCGCTATCTCGTCGTAACCGATATCTTCGAGCGCCTTGCCGAGCTCTAGCACTTTGGCCGGGCCCTCGCGAAAGGCAACACTGGGGTAGTCAACAGTCAGCTTCATGGTGTCTCCTGGTCAGGGCTCAACGTACATCGCGGCGCTGTCTCAGAAGAAGTGCCGGTGACTCCCGGGTTACATTTTCACCAGGATCTCGTTGATCGACACGACAGGCGGCCCGACGAACTTGGTCGCAAACTGACTCATGGTCTGCTTGAACTCGTCGCTATCGCGAAGCACGCCGTAGGACTCTGCTTTGGCCCAGTGGGCAATCACTGTGATCTCGCTGGTCTCATGATTCGCGGTGAACCAGGCGCCGAGCCAATCGTCGTGGCCTGCCACGAGGTCATGATTCGTAGCTTCGAATAGTGCTGCAAGTTCAGGGATGGAACCCTCTTTAACCTTGATCCTGGTCACTACGGCAAACATGGCAGTTGGCTCCCTCGTTGTTGGCTTCACCGTCTGGTCGACGGGGCAAAATGTTGCCACGATTCGCTCCTGTGTAAGAGTCGTAGCAGCGATCAAGGGGGACATAATGGATTTCGACTACAGCCCAAAGGTGATGGAAGCCAAGGAACGCCTCGAAGCGTTCATGGAGGCCCACGTCTACGAACGTGAGCGAGAGCACCACGATTTCGTCATGGACGGGGCCAATCTGTGGAAGCAACCTCCGGTGATCGAGGAGCTCAAGGTGAAGGCAAAAGAGGCCGGGATCTGGAACTGGTTCTTGCCAGCCGAATACGGCGAGTGGAGCCCGGGGTTTACCAACCTTGAGTTTGCGCCGTTGGCCGAAGTCATGGGTCGTATGCCGTGGTCGTTCGAGGTCTTCAACTGCTCAGCTCCAGACCGGGGCAACATGGAGGTGCTGGCCAAGTTCGGTAGCGCGGCCCAACAAGACCAATGGCTGCGGCCGCTGCTAGCGGGCGAGATTCGCTCGACATATGCGATGACCGAGCCACAGGTCGCGTCGTCTGATGCCACCAATATGCAGCTCACCATTGTGCGCGACGGTGATGAGTATGTGCTCAATGGGCGTAAGTGGTGGAGCAGTAACATCATGCATCCGCACAACGAGGTGCTGATCACCATGGGTCTCTCGAACCCCGAGGCGACTCGCCATCAGCAACACTCGATGGTGCTGGTTCCTCGAGACAGCGACGGGCTCGAAGTCGTGCGATGTGTCGAGGTGTTCGGTAACTATCACTCACCAGCGGGTCACGGTGAGCTGAAATTCACCAACGTTCGTGTTCCTGTAGACAACATCATCATGGGTGAAGGTCAGGGTTTCACGATCGCTCAAGGTCGCCTGGGGCCAGGTCGATTCCAGTACGCGATGACCAACGTAGGTATGGCGCAGCGCATGATGGAACTCATGTGCGCTCGTGCTGATCAGCGGGAACCGTTTGGTCGCAAGATCAGCGAATACTCCTCGGTCCGCCAAGACATCGCTCGGGCCCGATGCTCGATTGAGCAGGCCCGACTGCTTGTTCTGAAGGCTGCGGCCGAGATGGACAAGTCCGGAGCCAAGGGCGCTCGTGACTACATCTCGATGGTCAAGATCATCGGCCCGAAACTGGCTCAAGACGTGGCCGAGCGGGCCATGCAGGTCTTCGGCGGCAAGGGAGTCAGTGGCGACACCCCGATCGCTGATATGTATGTGACTGGCCGCCTTATGCGGATCGCCGACGGTCCCGACGAAGTACATATGAACCAGTTGGCCAAGTTCACGATGGCTCAGGTCGAACTCCAGCGTCAGGCTGGTACCGGCGGTATCGACTGGTTCGGCGACTGAGCGAATACTGATGTTCTCGGCTGCAGATCGGGCCAAATATGTCCGATCTGCAGCTTAGAAGGGTTTAGATTCTGCGGATCATGGCCTCTTGGGTACAGCTCAGGGCCAGGGTGCCTGCGCTGTCGAAGAGTCGTCCGTGGGTGAGGCCCCGGCCGTCGGTTGCAACGTCGCTTGACTGGTCGAACAGCAACCATGTGGCTGGGTCGACGTCGTGATGGAACCAGGTTGCATGATCGAGACTGGTCATCAGGTGGGTGGTGAAGGGTGCGCCATGGGGGAGTACGGCGGTGAACATGATCGTGCTGTCTGAGAGGTAGGCAAGTGCGACTTGTCGTTCCCGGTGCGTGATCGTAGTTGGTCCTGATGAGCGGGCCCAGACCTGGAGTTCAGCTTGGCGCCCGGGCGATGCTTCCATGAACGGTTCGCTGATCAGTTCCATCTGAATTCGTCCGGCGACAGTGGGTGGCAGCGTGATCGACGGCATACCCCGGGCTGAACGGTCAGCAACCACCTGGTCGACGCTTGGCACGGTCGGAGCAGTCGGGCCGCGTTCGTCGCCGTCCTCGGCTGGTTTGAATGTCGCCACAAGATGAAACACCGCGGTGCCATCCTGCAACGCGGTGACAGCTCGGATGTCTCGTCGGTGACCAGAGCGGAGGCGGTCAACTCGGTAGGTCAGCTCGGCATCGGGATTTCCCCGTGCCAGGAAGTGAGCGTGGAACGACTGTGCCAGCTTTGGTTCTTCGACGGTCATGAATGCGGCGGCCAGGGCCTGTCCCAGGAAGTGACCTCCGTAGATGCCGAGCTGTCCGTAGGTTTCGGTGAGGCCGACAAACATGTCTGGTTCGTCGGTCGGGGTGACGGCAAGGAGTTCGGTGAGCGTCAGGTCGGGGTCCGCGGTTCCGACCAGCGGCGCCGGGACGTGCGCTGAGGGGTCTGGGTCTGGGGTGGCCGGGTCGGGGGTTGCCGGGTCTGGGGTCATGTTTGATCAGCCACCGGCGCTTGGATTGGTCATCGGGAGTTCGTCGTCGGTCGTCCACTCCATAAGGCTTGCGTCGTAGACGGCGACGTTGGTCTTGTCGAACAGGGCCAGAGCAAACGCGTCGACGGTGGCGGCGATCGCTCCACCGCAATAGGTGATGACGTTCCGCTCGCTGAGCAGCCCGGCGTCGACCAGATGGGCATGCATGGTGTCAGCGTCTACGAACGCGGCTGTCTCTGCATCGATCAGTGAGCGGTACGGAATATTCACTGCGCCGGTGATGTGTCCGGACCTGGGCCCGTACGACGTGCCGGTGCCGTCGAAGCTGTCGGCCGGAAGTGCGTCGACCAAGCATGCTGGCGCCTGGGCGCCGTCGGCATCGATCCCTTGTACCGCAGCGAGCACGTCGGCCTTGGTGGCTCGGGCGGATTCCCAGCCAGATGCGGGCACGAATGGCGCTGTTTCTGGGACTGTCGAGGGCTGGTCGGTCAGCGGCCGGCCTTCGGCCTCCCACCGCTCGAGGCCACCGTGCAGAATGGCACAGTCGACGCCGTAATGGTGCATGGTCCACCACGCACGGGTGCACCACATGGTGCCCGAGTCAATGCCGTCACGTGGTGTTCGAGCCACGAGGACCACCTTGGTTTCCGGCCCCACACCAACGGCGGCGAGCGAGGCGACCACCTCGTCGGGAGTCGGCCACATCCACGGAAGCGCGGCGTCCTGATTCGAAAGCACGCCCTTGCCTGCTGACACGTCGAAGAACAACGAGCCGGGAATATGGCTGTCGTGATAACACTCGGCCTCGGCTCGGTTCTCGAGCTTGCTGGTCAGCTTGGCGGTGACATCGAGAACTCGAACGCCGGCATTGTCGAGTTGGCCGGCGAGCCATTCGGTTGTCACGAGGTAGTCAGGTTTGGTGAAGTTCATGCACCTGTGACACTAATCAGAGCAGCTCGAAGTAATGGCACCGCAGCTTGTTGTCAGAGTGTCGAGAATTCAGACCAGCAGTGCCTGGGCGGAGTCGATGAGCAAAGGAAGCCGCTCGGCGACCGTCTCATGGCGCTCGTTCGATGAGTTACCCATCTTCCACCGGTGGTGGAGTTGTTGCACCACGACGCCGGTTTTCCACTGGGCGAACGCGTCGTACCAGCCTGCTTTGGAGACATCGAAGCCGGTGCGCGCTCCATATCGTTCAGTGATCTCGGCTCGGGTGGGCAGGCCCATCGCGGCCATGCCGTCGTGGCTTGATCGTAAGGCTTCACCGTCTGCAGGATCGGGCCAGTAATTGAGCAACGTGCCGAGATCGGCAAGCGGATCGCCGAGTGTGGTCATGTCCCAGTCGAAGAAGGCGATCACGTGGTCGGGGTCGGTGGGGTCGAACATGCAGTTGTCGAGCTTGATGTCGTTGTGCACCAATGAGACACGCTGCGGAGCCGGCAAGGTCGATTCGAGACGCGCGTGCAGCGCTGCCATGGCCTGGTCATAGGCAGGGTCGGCGACAAGATCCCAGCGCTTCTTCCAACCGGCGACCTGGCGGGCCATAAAACCGTCGGGACGGCCGAGGTCTCCCAGCCCAGCAGCCACGGGATCCAAGAGGTGGAACTCGGCCATGGCATCAACGAGAGCCATGCCCATGCGATGCCCGACCCGATCATGGTGACGCATCGTTGGTGGGATCACACCTCGAATGACTTCGCCATGGCGGCGCTCCATCACAAAGAAATCGGCGCCGGCCACATCGTGGTCGTCGCACAACACGTACGCCCGAGGCGCCTTGTCGAAGCTTCGCCACAGCTGCGACAGCACTTTGTATTCGCGCCGCATGTCGTGGGCCCCAGGCGCAATCGTGCCGAAGGGAGGTCGACGCAGGACCAGTTCGTGTTCACCGAACGCAATGAGATACGTCAGGTTCGCCGACCCGTTCGGGAATTGGCGCACGTGAAACTCACCGGTGTTGGTGAGTTCTGGCGGGAGCTCGACCCGCAATAATGCCTCGATCGCGCCCCAGTCCAGGTCCTCGCCTGACCGGACGACATCGGTCTCGGGTTCGGGTATGTCGTGAAAGGGATCGACCGGTGTGTCTTCACTAGGAGGAGCAGTCATGAGAGAATCATCGATGCCAGGTACCGCTAGATGCAAGCTGAGGTGCTGGCTGGGAGGACGAATAGGGTCACACCTATGACCGACAACGACGCCAACGATTCACCAGAGGAATACGGGGACTTCCCGCTGAAGTCTTATCTGGGGATGGAGATGACTGGCGATGAACCTGGCGTCGGGATTGCCACGCTCGACATTGGGCCTGAACATCTGAACCCGAACGGTGTGGTGCACGGTGCAGTTCTGTTCGCGTTGGCCGACACCGCTATGGGTAAGTCAACAATGAGCGTTATCGAGGAACCCGGTGTGTATTGCGCGAGCATCGAGGTCTCGCTGCGGTTCATTCGACCGGCCGTGTCGGGCCGTATGACGGCCACAGCAACGGTGGTAAAACGAGGCCGCAGCATCGTGCACCTCGAAGCACGTGTTGTGGGCGACGACGAACGGCTCCTCGCAACCTCGGCCGGCACCTTCGCCATCTTGGGCGGTTAGAGAACTCCCGGGGTCTCGGCAAGGCCAGCGCGCAACTTGTACTTCAGGATCTTGCCGCCGACAGTCTCGGGAAAGCTGTCCATGGCGATGACCTGCTTCGGCGTTTCGAAGCCTGCTAGTCGGTCGCGGCAGAACGCGATCACTGCCGATTCGTCGAACTCCTCATCGGCCGAAAGAATCACGCAGGCGGTCACCATTTCTCCCCATGTGTCGTCAGCAACTCCAACGACGGCAGCACGGGCAATGGCTGGATGTTGTTGCAGTACTGATTCCACGCGGATCGACGAAACGTTTTCACCGCCAGATTTCACCATGTCCTTGTACCGATCCACCATGATTCGGTGGTCGTTTTCGTCATAGGTGAAGGTGTCACCCGAGTGCATCCAGCCGCCCTTGAAGGCCTCTTTGGTTGCTTCGGGATCGCCGTAATATCCGGAGAACATGGCGGGCGACCGATACACCGCTTCTCCGTTGACACCGGGCTGGCCGCGCAAGTCATTGCCGTCAGCGTCCATCACGGTGGACCCCAGTAGGGGCGCTGGCACGCCGACATAGTTTTGCGCTGGCGCGGTTGCTTCGAACAACTCTCGGTGCCGATTCAGGAAGAAGCGATGAGGCGCCAAACATTCGGTCTGGCCGATGAGTTCCCAGCAGACAAGGTCAGGGCGGGTCAGCGCTTCGAACGCCTCGAATGATTGTGGGTCAAGTGGCGCCCAGGCGTAGAACATCGATGTCATGGCAGACAGGTCATAGGTGTCAGGGTTCTCGTGGCACTCGCGAATGAGGCCTTCGATGAACTGAGGTGATCCACCAAACAGGCAGGTCACGTCCTCGTCTGTGCACGCCTGTGCCATCTCTTTGCCGTCGGGTTTGCTTCCCATGATCACGGTGCCGCCGGCCATCAGGGGGCCAAACACCATGAGATGGTCGCCGATGTGGAAGGTCATGGGGGTGAAGGTTGCATGCCTCAGATCTTGTTCGTGTTCCAACCCTCGGGTCATCGACATGATCTGGCTCATGGCACACATGTAGGTGTAGGTGTGCGAGATCATCACCGCTTTGGGCTTGGCAGTTGTGCCAGATGTGAACAGCACTTCCCAAATATCGTCGCCATGGATGGTGACGTCTGGTTCATCGGTGCTCTCATCAGCGATGAAGTCATCGAAGGAAGCCACGTCGCCGCCGTCGGGGCCACCAATCATCATGATCGGCGTCAGCCCGGTGGCGACCAAGTCATCGCCATGGGTTTCCCATTGCGCCGCGTCGGCGATCACGAACTCAGCGCCGACACGCTCTAGGCAGTCGATGATCACGTCGGGCGCCATCATGATATTGACCGGCGCCGCCACCAGGCCCGCTTTGGCGATTGCGACCTTGGAGAGCCATGCCTCGACCGAATTCTCAACCAGCATCGCGACGCGGGCTGCCGGGGGAAGACCTTTGGCCAAAAGCCCGTTGGCCACGCGGTTGATGAGACAGTTGGCTTGGGCATAAGTGACCCGGGCATGTGCGGGGTTCACGGTCGCTTCGGGAGTCGCTATCAAACACTCTTTGTCTGGTGTACTCCAGGTGATGCGCTCGATGACGTCGCCAACCGAGACCCGGTTCCAACGCTGATCGTTACGGCGGTTGCGAAAGCTTTCGACATCAATATCCATGGAGACACCCTTCATCAGGAGTTGGTTGGTGGGGGCAGTGGTCGGTCGAGTCGGACCGCGATGCCGTCTAGGCCGGGGCCAGCTATGTCAAAACGCTGGAGCACCAGAGGATCGTGGCCGGGCACCACCAGCTCGGGTCGATCTGCCAGTCGTTGCAGTGTGTCGAAGGCCTCGAGCATGGCGCCGATGTCGAACACGATGGGGAACGGCCGTTCGGCCTCGAAGTTCTCGTAGTAGTGGGTGGCGTCAGAGGCCAGGACCAGCCAGCCGATATCGGTCCGGACTCGGACCACTTGCAGACCGTCGGTGTGGCCACCAACACGATGCACCGTCAGACCTGGCGCCAGCTCGTCGTCGCCGTCATGGAAAGCCACCCGGTCGTTGTGCACGAACATGACCATGTCAGCGACGTGTGACGGGGTGAACGCGTGGTTGAGGGCACGGTGGGTCATATGGCGCCCGGTGGCAAATGCCATTTCGCGATCCTGTAAATGGAAACGGGCCTGGGGGAATTCGTGGTGGCCGCCAACATGGTCGTAGTGCAGGTGGGTGATGATCACGTCGGTAACGGTTGCAGCGTCTACATCAATGGTTGCCAGTGCTTCGGTCACGGTGCGCACGAGTCGTCGGTTGCGAGCCGTGGCATCGAGTTCCCCGAATCCAGTGTCGACGACCCATGTCTTGTCTGGCCCGACGACGGCCCACACGAAGTAGTCCATCGGCATGGGCGTGTCGTGAGGGTCGCCGCCGATGAAGTGTTCACCTCGTGAAGCGTCGCGTTCGGCGTATTTAACGGCGTACACCTGATAGGTGGTTGACTCGTCAGTCATGTGTGATTCTCGGTAGGTTCGTTGACTATCGGGCGAGCCCTGCGGCGGCAGCGAAGGTTTTGAGTTCTCGTTCGATGTCTCCCATGGGTTGGAACGCGACTTCGGTTACGCCCTGATCGGCAAGCCGGTCGAGCCGGCCGGGAAGCTCGACGCCGTGGCAGGTGAGCGGCGTGATGGCCATAGCGTCGCCAGTGATGACTTGTTTGTCGATGTCGTTCAGTTCGGTCAGGTGGCCGGCGTGGAGATCGAGATGGCGGCCATGCTCGGGTAGTTGGTTCGCCAGCTCAAGGAACCGCTCGGCGTTGGGAAAGCCGTCGAGCCGGGGGTCATCTTGTTCGAGGAAGGCGTGATAGGCGACCGCGACGCCGGGGCCAGCAGTGGCGATCACCCGGGGGCTGTTTACGGTTTCGGCATCGTCCATGATCGTGCCGAAACCGAGCAACATCACGTCGTCGATCTGGCTGTAGTCAGCATCGGGCCGCGGCCGAGACGTGAACACGCCGCAGCCAGCATCGGCGGCAGCCTGCAATCCTCGGGGGCCGTTCACGCCCATGATCCAAGGGATATCGATCGGGCGCTCTACGGCTTGGCCCGGCCAGTGCAACATGCGGGCGGGTTGACCGTCGACCTCGACGGTCTCGCCCCGCAGGAGCGCCCGGATGTCGTCGACCATGCCGGGGAAGTGTTTCCAGCTCAGCGGCTTCTGTCCCATGGCCCGGCGGCCAGTGAAACCAGTGCCAGCACCGATGATCACTCGGTCCTGGCCGACCAAGCCAACAAGTGTGGCGATGGCCGCAGCGGTGGCCATCGGGTGACGCAGTGACGGAATGAGCACGCCTGGTCCCAAACGGATGCGTTCGGTACGGACTGCGGCGAGCGCGAGCGTCATCCAACAATCGAGCTGCAACGCTGGCGTGTCGTAGACCCATGCGGTCTCATAACCGAGCTCCTCGGCCAGCACAATGTGGTCGGGAGTTTCAGGAACCGGCGGGAACGCGCAACTGATCTTCATTCTGCCAGCCTGTCACGCCTGCCCCCGTAGGGGTAAAGGCGACAACGCAAATGAGGAGCCTGGCGTACCAATTTCGTACACAGCGCTCCAAATTTGCGTTCATGTTGGTCAGGCGTCGTCGGTGCCACCGATGGCGCTGGATGTGCGTAGTGTGACTTCGCGCACGAGCAGTGCGAGAACTCCAACCAGCGCCATGACCGGTGCTGCCCACCAGATGATCGCGACCACGGAATCACTAACAGCTTCGACGATTGGTTGGCGCAGCGCCTCGTCGAGGTCCTTGACCACCGCTGGGCTGCGAATGAGACCTTCGGCGCCGCCGACTTCATCGAGCCGCTCCGCACCGAGACGGTCAGCAAGTTCGGTGTCGAGCCTGCCAGCCAGAATCGCGCCGCCGACGGCTGCCCCGAAGGCGCCACCCATGCTGCGGAAAAAGTTGGACGTCGACGTGGCAATACCAAGATCAGCAAACGCTGCAGCGTTCTGTACCGACAACGTCAGGTTGGGGAAGATAAGCCCGAGACCGGCGCCGAGAAGGAACAACACAGGCGCGAGCGACAACGCTCCGGTGTCAGGGCCGATGGTCGTCAACCACAACAAGGCCACGGTCGCCATGAGAGGCCCGAGCAGCATGGCCCACTTGTAACGGCCGGTCCGTGACACCAACCAGCCGCTGCCGGTAGCAACCAGGCTGATACCGACACTCTCGGGGATCAGCATGAGTCCGCTGCGGGTTGCGGAAGCGCCGGTAGCGATCTGCAGGAACAATGGCAAGAAGGTGAGCACGGCAACCAGCGACCCCATGAGCAGGAAACCCATGGCGTACACGGCGGCTCCGGTGCGGTCGAGGAACAGGCGCATGGGGATGATCGGTTCGGCGGCCCGGTTCTCCTGCACAATGAACGCAACGGTTGCGGCTATGGCGATCACGCCAGCGGTTGCGATCTGCCAGGAACCCCAGGCGTAGGTATCGCCGCCCCAGATCGGCACCAGAATGAGTGCCGTCGCTCCGACGACGAGCAGCGCCATGCCCATCCAATCGATGTGTCGTTCGCGTGTTGCGAACGGCAAGCGAAGACCTCGGTGGATCACCACGAGCGTGAGCGCGGACAACGGCACGACACTCCAGAACACCCAGCGCCAGCCGGGACCGTCGACAAGCAAGCCGCCCCAGAGCGGTCCCGTGATTGCAGAAACGGTGAACACCGCAGTGAAGAGACCGATGTAACGGCCTCGTTGGCGAGGGGACACGACGTCGCCCACGATCACGAATGCAAGCGACATCAGCCCGCCTCCGCCGAGCCCTTGGAATGCACGGGCGGCAACGAGTTGGTTCATGGTCTGGGAGAGCGCGCAAAAGATGGAGCCGACCAAGAACAGCGAGATCGACGTCTGATAGACGATTCGTCGTCCGAACAGATCGGACATCTTGCCGTACAACGGAGTCGCGACCGTGGACGTGAGCAGGTACACCGAGACCACCCAGGCAATGCGGTTAGCCGCTCCGAAGTCACCAGCGATGGTGGGCAAGGCTGTGGAAACCACGCTCTGCTCGGTCGACGATAGGAACAGGCCCATCAGCAGGCCGCCCATGAGCCATCGCATCTGACTCGTCGACAATCCGTCAGACGGGCCAACCGGCTCATCGAGCTTGGTCGTTGCTGTCATCTTTGACCCTGGTTCCCCACAGCTTCATCGTGCCACCACCGGCACATGGTGAGTTAGCGCTGGGAGTGGGTGCGGATCGCAATAGGTGCTGTCTCCGGGCCCCGCACTAAGTTCGGTAGTGAACTTGGGGGTTGGGTATGCATGATCTGGTAATTACGAATGGCATGGTGGTCGATGGGACCGGCGCGAGCGCTCGACGCGCCGACGTTGCCGTAAACGATGGCGTGATCACCGAAGTCGGTGATCTCAACGGCCAGCAGGCCCAGCGAACGATCGACGCCGACGGCCACATCGTTAGCCCTGGTTTTGTCGATGTCCATACCCATATGGATGCTCAAATTGCATGGGATCCCTTGGGCGAGTGTTCGTGTTTTCACGGCGTAACAACAGCGGTCATGGGCAACTGCGGCTTCACCCTGGCCCCGGTGAACTCCGATGAACGCGAGCTCGTCGTTCGTAATCTCGAACGGGCCGAAGATATCTCCGCCGATGCCATGGCAGCCGGTATTGATTGGTCATGGGAGACGTTCCCCGAGTATCTCGATTTCGTCGATGCCACGCCCAAGGGCATCAACTACGCCGGTTACGTCGGCCATTCAGCGCTGCGCACCTGGGCGATGGGTGAGCGAGCGTTTGAAGAAGCAGCGAACGACGATGACATAGCGAAGATGGCTGCCCAGGTTCAGGCGTCGATGCGGGCTGGAGCGATCGGCTTCACTACATCGGTCTCGGGGAATCACGAGACGTCCGACGACCGGCCGGTGGCCAGTCGATTCGCGAGTCGTTCCGAGATCAATGCACTTGTTGGAGCGATGGCTGAGCTCGGCCCTGGCGGCATCTTCGAGTTGGCACAACACCCGAACATGCGGTCGAGCGATCCAGAGAAACGCGAGGACTACGCCCGGTGGTTGATCGATCTTGCCGTGTCGACCGGGGTGCCGCTCACGTATGGCATGTTGGCGTTTGGTACCGAAGAGCACAAGTGGAAGCCGGTCGTTGAGCTGCTCGACCGCATCACCGCCGAGGGTGGCACTGCGTGGGGGCAAGCGCACTCACGACACTTCGGTGCGATCCTGTCGTTCCAGACGCAGTTGCCGTTCGACGCACTTCCGGTATGGAAAGAGTTCCGGGCTCAGTCACTCGACGAACAACGTCGGGCACTAGCTGACCCGACCATGCGGCAGCGACTGATCCATTCTGCTGACACCGCCGAGTATGGCCGGGCGATCGGCACCGAGGCCCGCAAACCTGAATGGCAGTATGTCTTCCCGGTCACGGCTGGTTTGCCGCCGTACGAGACGATCGCCGAGCTCGCAGCTGCTCGGGGAACATCACCGATGGAGACGTTCATCGATATCGCGGTCGAGTCAGACCTAAACATGTTCTTCATGCAGGCAGCCGCGAATCATGATCAAGATCGAGTGCTGGAGTTTCTGCGGCATCCGCAGGCAATTCCGACCTTTAGTGATAGTGGCGCTCATGTCAGCCAGATCATGGACTCGTCGTTGCAGACGCACATGCTCGGTCATTGGGTGCGCAACGAACAAGCGTTCACGATCGAACAAGCGGTGCATCGAATGACCCAGGTGCCAGCCACGGCATGGGGTTTCCTTGACCGAGGTGTCATCGCTCCCGGCATGGCGGCCGATATCAACGTCTTCGATCTGGGAACGGTCACGCCGGATATGCCTGAACTTGTCTACGACCTTCCCGGTGGCGCTCGTCGGCTCCGCCAGACCGCATCGGGATTTAGGGCCACTCTGGTCAACGGTCAGGTATTGCTGGATCATGGTGAAGCAACCGGTGCTCGACCCGGTCAGCTGTTGCGCGGTCGTCTCGCTAACTGACGCAAATTAGGAGCCACATGTACGAAATACGTACATCACGCTCCTAATTTGCTTCGGCGTCAACCGCGGTCCGGATGCGCCCTTCAGGCGTGGGTGGGGTCGGGCTTCCAGCCAGGCCGTTTCCATACATGGCCGACCTTGTTGCGCCAACCCTTCGCGCTGCTGACGTCGTGAACCATGGCGCCGAACTCGCCATACCCAATAGTCAGGGGCGCGAACGTCTTGATGTTCTTCGTCAGGCCGTATTTGACCCGACGAACCTCGGGCTCGAAGGTGCCGAACAGCCGATCCCACAGAATGAGGATGCCGCCATAGTTCTTGTCGAGATACTGGGGGTTGGCGCCGTGGTGCACTCGGTGATGCGACGGCGTATTGAGTGTCGCCTCGGCGACTGGGGCCATGCGGTCAATCGCTTCGGTGTGGATCCAGTATTGATAGAGCAGGTTGAGTTGTGAAGCCTTGGCGGTCTGCGCAGGGGTGAAGCCGACCAGCGGCATCGGCCAATACACCCATGACAGCATGATTCCGGCCCATGGCTGACGCAGTGCTGTCGACAGGTTGTAGTGCTCGCTCGAGTGATGGGCGACATGGTTGGCCCAGAAGAGTCGCCTCTCATGTTGCCACCGATGGCTCCAGTAATAGAGAAAGTCCCACACCACCATCGAGGCCACAAACGCACCCTTGACCTGGCCGACATTCGCAATCCGCCTGCCGAAGATGGCACGACTGGCCCGGCCGACGAGACCAGCCCATGCCAGGTTGAGTGCAATGTTGCCTGCCAACATGGTCAGGCTTGCCTTCGTATCCCGGGGCTCGTAACCAACCGGGATCAGTGGATCAGGGGGAGGAGAGGTGTCCGATAGTTGTTCTGGTGTCCAATGGTCGAGATCGCCCAACTCTCGTAGCTCGGATCGCTCACGCAACACCTTGGCCTCGGCCATCATCGTCGCGACAAAGAAGGGAAGTGTGACCATGTCGGTCTTGTCGATCGGTAACGAGCGTTTCACGACTCCACTATCGCATGCATCGACTGAGAAAGGACCTGCGACTGAACCGATGTTGTACCAAGGCGGACATGTCAACTGACCTCGGTCAGTGCGAGTCACCAGATCCAGCGGGGGTCGTACACGGCATCATCCAACTCGTATGACGAAGATGGGTAGATGAAGTGGTTCACCGGGCGAAACCGCTCTGTTTGAGGCGAGGGGGCTTCACTGCAGGAAAGAAGCCGCGTTCGTAGGTGCGGAACGCTTCGGCGTCGGTGACCTTCACATGGGCGATGAAGTAGGCCGGCATTGCATTCTCCAGACTGTCGGTTTCTCAGCGGTGTTATGCGATGGAGTCGAACGTTGTCCCGAGCCGAACCGGTGATCTGCCATGGGCGCCCGGCAGCCCATGGCAGGGCAAGGCTCTTGCGCTGGGCCCGTGCTCAGATCGGTCGCCAGGCTGCCTAGTGCCGGGGGATGGTGCGGCCGGTCGCGGCCATCAGGCGTTCGGTCGCGGTCGCGTCGTCGGGCACGTCGGCCGGTTCTCCGAAGAGGCCCATCGAACGTGATCCGTCTGTACAGGCGTTCTCGATCACCGCCGCAAAACCAGGGATCGCCGCGTCGGGAATCTCAATTGTCGTCCCGGTCGCGTTCGCAAGGTCCCACGCATGGCCCATTGCATCGATGGTCGGAAAATTGATAACCGCTGCGCCAGGCAGTTCACCGAACGGCGTTGTGTGGACCTTAGATAACGTTCCATCCGCGCCCCAGGCCGCCTGCGCCTGAGCGATCGCATCGTCGGTGAGCGGCCGCAGATCGCCCTCGTAGGGTTTCGCGGACATCGTGTCTTCAATCGACACGATCTCTGTGCCACTAAGGAAACCGACCCAAAGCAGTTGGGAGTTGACTGCGTGGCTCGCCATCTGTCGAGCTGTCCACGGCTCACAGTTGGTGGCGGTTTCCATCTGCGACTCATCGAGTCCAGCGACCACAGAACGGAGTTGGTCGAGCGCGATCTTGAGTGTTTCTAACTGGTCCATACTGGCGGCCTTTCGTTTTCAGCTCAACCTACACCTTGCTGGCAGAAGCCGAGAACGGCCACAAAGTTCGCTGGCACATGGCTGACCCGGCGAGTGCGAGCTAGCCGATTCGTTCCAGAATGTGGTCGACCACGGTAGGGCCATGGGTGTTCTGCAGGAAGTGGCTGGCGTCAGCGATGACATCGATGGATGCTCCCATCTGATCGGCCCAGGCGCGACCCCATTCTTCGGTGAAAATATTGTCGGAACCGCCCCACACAAAGTGCACTGGCTTGTCCCAGCCGAGAAGCTTGTTGTAGTGCATTGTCTGAGCCGCGCCGTTTCCGCTGGCATAGTCGTTGTGCGGAATCGACAACGGAAACCATCGGCCTCCGTTGTATGCGGCGTCGGGTAGATCGCGGAAAGGCGCGGCCCAACCTGCATAGTTAATGGCGGCGTCTCCCGTGAGTTCAGGTTTGGTGCCAGCCATGAGCGCACCGAACAACATGCCTACGTCTGCAAGCTCGCCGTTCATGATCGGTATGAGCGCGAAGTTGGGTGATTCGCGGTGGAACGGGCCGCCCTCGAGCCAGCCATTGATCCACGCCTTGATTGCATCGCTGTACTCGTACTCAGGGTGATGAAGCCAGGTGTTCATGATGACGAGCTGGCTGAATCGTTCTGGCATCGTGGCTGCTTGGGCCAAGCCAGTTGGGCCACCCCAGTCCTGGCACACGAGTGTTATGTCCTGCAGATCGAGGGTCGTGATGAGTGATGTGAGTACTTCGGTGTGGCGAGCGATCGTGTACCAATTGGGGTCGAGCGGTTTATCGCTTCGGCCGAAGCCCAGATGATCAGGAGCGATGCAGCGGTATCCCGCATCGACGAGCTTCGGGATCATGGTGCGATAGAGGTACCCCCACGTCGGCATGCCGTGCACCAGCAGCATCACGGGCCCATCGATTGGGCCAACGTCCACGTAGTGGACCCTCATGTCTTTCCAGTGGTGGTAGTTCGGTTCGTAGGGCCAGTCGTCGAGGGCATCGAAGTGGGTATCGCCGGTACGAACGAACTCGGTCATGGCGGAAAGGTTACTGAAGCGTTTGGCCCGGCACTAGCTGGTCGGTGTGCCTGTACAGGGTCGGTCTGGCGCCGACTGATCATGGCGTCGACATCGATTTGGGCTCGGACACGGCCGACCTTTCGGTGCCGCCCTCGTTTCGCACGGCCGCAAGCGCAAAAGCGTCGACCCCCACATAGTTTTGGCAAGGCCGGCGAGTAGGTGTCCGTCTCTGCCGATGGCTGCGACAGGTTCGGTGGCTGCTATGACATGTCGGTGAGTTCGTATCTCTTATCTGGTCTGAAAGTCATCGATTGTGCGACGGTGATTGCAGCGCCGGCGGCGGCCACGATGTTGGCCGACTTCGGCGCCGACGTTATTAAGGTCGAGCAACCCGACGGTGGCGACATGCTGCGTACCTTGTCGGGCATCGACACCACGCCGGACGCCGATCCTGATTGGTTCTGGGAGCTACACGGACGGAACAAACGAGGCCTCGTACTCGACATGAAGTCGACTGAGGGGCGCGAGGTAATGCACCGACTGATCGGCGATGCAGATGTCTTCATCACCAACTACCCCTACCCGGTGCGAGAAACACTCGGCTTGACCTATGACGTTGTTCGGGAAATCAACCCGACGATGATTTACGGGTCGCTGACCGCATACGGGGAGGAGGGCCCCGAACGAGACCGCAAGGGATTCGACCAACTGGCCTACTGGGCTCGTAGCGGGCTGATGGACCTGATGCGCGAACCAGGAACTGTGCCGACTCAGGGGCTTCCTGGCATGGGTGACCATCCAACTGCCGTGTCGCTCTATGCCGGAATCGTCACTGCGCTTCTGCACCGGGAACGGACCGGCGAGGGTTCGTTCGTGCACACATCCCTGCTGGCGAACGGGCTGTGGTCAGTAGCTGGCATTGCCCAAGGAGTAATGGCTGGCGCCGACATGGCGGTGTACCGGGAGAGGAATCGGATCTCCTCGCCGATGCTCCGGCTCTACAAGACGGCCGACGGCAGGTGGTTACAGTTCAACATGATCCGCAGCGACGAGATGCTGACGCAACTGCTTATCGCACTCGGCGCGGTCGAACTACTCGGAGATCCTCGTTTCCCTGACATCGAGACAATGTTCGGCCCAGCTCGCGAGCCATTTGGCGACGAGATCCAGCAGATCATTGGCACCAAGACCGCGACCGAATGGCTGAGTGAACTCGCGGGACACGATCTGCCAGTCAACCTGGTCGCCACCGTGGAAGAGACAGCAGTGGATGAACAGGTTCGAATCAACGCCATGGCTGCGGAGCCGGGCGACGGGTTCGGCTCACCGTGGATGATCAACCATCCGGTCAAGGTTTCAGGTGCCCCGCAGGTCGAACCCCACCGCCCACCTGCTCTGAGCGAACACCGCCGCGAGATTCTTGCCGAGCTCGGTTACTCGTCGACGGAGATCGATGCGCTCGCTGAGCAGGGCGTGATCTGAACAACGAAGGTGCTGTGGGAGGATCTACGATCCCGGGATGACCAAAGGGATAACCGTGATCGACGGCGGCATGGGGAAGGAACTGCAGCGCATCGGCGCGCCGTTTGGTCAACCTGAATGGTCAGCGCTTGCGCTCATTGAAGATCCTGACTTCGTCCGTCAGGCGCATCAGAACTTCGTCGATGCTGGTGCGGAGCTGATCATCGCCAACACGTATGCGGTCGTCCCGTACCACCTCGGCCCGGATCTCTTCGCCGCCCGGGGTGCCGAGCTGGCGGCGCTCGCAGCCGATATTGCCCGAGATGTCGCCGATGCCTCCGAACGTCCGATCCAGGTTGCAGGGTCGATACCGCCGCTGTTTGGTTCCTATGAACCGTGGAACTTTCGACCCGACGACGCCCCTGCGCTGTGGGATGTCCTCGTGAAAGCCCAGGCGGGGAAGGTCGACCTGTGGCTGGCCGAGACGATCAGCTCTGTTGAGGAGTATCGGTCGGTTGCAGCCGTGCTTGCCGATCGGCCCGAACCGTTGTGGGTGTCATTCACGTTGTCTGACTCGCTTCCGGCCGACGCCGACCCGTCGACATGGTGCGAACTCCGATCGGGCGAGTCGATTGCAGACATGGCAGATGCCGTGCGAGGCCAGGTCGACGCCGTCCTGTTCAACTGCTCTGAGCCCGAGCGCTTCGAACCGGCGATCAAGCAGTTGGTCGAAGCCTTAGGTGACGATGCGATTCCGATTGGTGCATACGCCAACGCGTTCGAAGAAAAGGAAGAGGGCTACTCGTCGAACTCTGTGGTCCTGAAGCTTCGCGACGATCTGACGGCAGACGCGTATGTGGCGACGGCACAGCGATGGATCGACGCTGGTGCGACCATCATCGGCGGTTGCTGTGGAATCATGCCGAATCACATCGAGGCACTGGCCGAAACCCATCGGCGCTAGCAGTGGTCGCCAGGTGAGGCCGGCCTGGCCTCGAGCGCTGCTGGCCTGGAATGCGGATGGCGGGCGCAGCAGTTTGTAAGGTCGCTTTAGGCAACCGAATCACGCAGGGGGACGCGATGACAACGGTAATTCCCGAGCCAGATGCTCACAACGCTTGGCGACTAACAACACCCGGCAACGAAGGTTGGACTCGTTCGGCCCGGCCCGACGCCACCGACAAGTACTTCATGGTGTCGACCGATGGTCACGTGATTGAGCCCAATGATCTGTGGAGTACACGGGTCGCCGAGAAGTATCGAGACCGACTCCCTGGAGTTGTCGAGAAACCGAACGGCGAAAAATTCCAGAAGACCGAGGGATTTCGTGAGCCGTTGAAGCTGAAGAAGATTGACTTCCAGGGCGAAGACTTGCTGCGCAATAAGTCGGGAAAGTTGCCGGAAGGCCGCATCGCTGACTTGCGCGCTGACGGGGTCGATGCCGAGATCATGTTTCCCAACAAGGGGCTCACCATGTGGGCTACCCGGGACCCGTTGTTCTCCCACGCCATGTGTCGAGCGTTCAACGACTGGGCGTGGGAGACGTTCAGTGATTACAACGATCGTCTTGCTCCCATGGCTTGCCTGGCGCCAGCGGCGCTCGATGAGACACTCGCGGAGATCCAGCGATGTGCCGCTCTTGGGTTTCGAGGCCTAAGCCTGCCGTGTAAACCACAATGGGGTCCGCCCGACGTCGACGACACCAACTACAACCTCAAAGAGTTCGACCCGCTGTGGGATTGCATCGTTGATGTCGACCTGCCGATCACCTTCCATATCTCCACAGGCCGTGATCCCCGTACGTCACGTAGCCGAGGCGGTGCCGTGATCAACTATGCGGTGCACTCGTTGTCACAGACGGTGGAACCGCTGGCCAACCTGTGTGCCTCTGGGGTCGCCGAGGCCCACCCGACGCTGAAGTTTGGCACGGTCGAGGCTGGCATTGGGTGGGTGCCGTGGGCGCTCGACGCTATGGACGAGGGGTATCTCAAGCACCACATGTTCGTGCGCCCGAAACTTGAACTGCTGCCAAGTGAGTACTTTCGACGCCAGGGTTTCGCTACGTTCCAAGACGACCGAGCCGGGCTCGCGCTCGCCCGGGAGCACGACCTGGTCGACAACTTCATGTGGGCCAACGACTATCCCCATCACGAAGGAAGCTGGCCCCACAGCGCCGAAGCCATTGAGCGCACAATGGGCGATCTCACCGATGGCGAACGGGCGAAGATCCTTGGCCTGAATGCAGCGCGTGTCTTTAAGTTCCCTGTGCCTGATCGGTTCCAGAATCACGACGACGCGGCGCATGTCGCGGCTTCGATGTGACCATCGCTCCAGAGGCAACAACATCTGAGGCAACAACACCAGCGACCTCACTGCTTGATGGTGTGCGGATTCTTGAGATCGCACATCCGCTCACCGAACATGCTGGCCGGCTTTTTGCTGGTCTTGGTGCCGAGGTGCTGTTGATCGAACCGCCTGGTGGCGCTCTCACCCGGCATCGGTTACCACGCCTGCCAAACGCCGGCGACAACGACCGGGGCAGCATCGCGTTCTTGGCCCGTAATGCCAACAAACACAGCGTCGTCATCGATCCGAACGATGCCGGCGACCTGGCACTGCTGGCCGACTTGGTGGTGCGGAGCCATCTGATCATCGACGCGGACAGCTCAGTGTTCCATTCCGCAATCGCAACGATGACCGGCGACGCGTCGAGGGTGACCCTGACCGATGAGTACGGTCTGGGAACTTCCTCGATTGTGGGTTTCGCCGCAAGTGGTGGCATGGCGTGCAGCGGATGGCCTGGCCAACCGCCGGTCAACGCAGCATCGTGGATGGCGGCCGATGGCGCCTCGATCTATGCAGCGATGATGGGCGCCGTCGGGTTGTTTGTCGCAAACCGCCACGGCGTGCGACTCGACTATGAGATCCCGTACAACGAGGCTGCCATTCGCACGATCGCCCCGTGGAGTCGCCACCTTCACGCCGCGGGCGTGAACGTGGCTGGTCAGGGAGTGAACCCCGGACGACAAGGCTTCGGCCCCTATCCGGTCTTTGCGACGACCGATGGGTTCATCAAGATCGTTATCGCCACGCCCCGCCAACTTGGGGCCTTGCTCGAACTTATGGGTCGCCCGGCTGATCTGTGTGAAGGGGTCTGGGCCGACCCCGCCTTCCGCCGAGACAACATCGACGCGTTCTACATGATGTGTGGCGAGTACCTGAACGACCGGTCGACCGAAGAACTGTTCCATCGTGGCCAGAAACTTGGGCTGACAATCACACCGTTGAACACGTTGCGCCAGTTTCGCGACGACGCTCACGCCGAGTCCCGTGGCTTGTTTATCGCCGTCGAAGATCCTGACTTCGGGCCTCTCGAAATGATGCGGGCTCCAATGATCGCTGAACCGTCATCACTCACGCCGGAATATCTTCCGGCACCGGCGCTCGGCTCTGGGAACGGCCGGGCCCGAGACATCGTCGCCGAACCGGCGTATGAGTTATCACCGACCGGCGACCAGGTCGATCCGCTTCGTCCACTCGCTGACCTTCGACTGCTGCAGCTCGGTAGCGGTGCGGTGGTGCCCGAAGCGTGCATGGACTTCGCCCTATTGGGCTGTGACGTTCTGCGGGTCGAGTCCATGGTGAACCCTGACTTCTTGCGCCGAGGCGGGATCGACGGTGATCTCGACGCATCAGCGACCTTTAATCAGCTGAACCTGGGCGTGCGCAGTCTCACGATCGATATGCGCCAACACGAAGCGACCCAGATCGTGCGCAAGTTACTGCCTACGTGTGATGCGGTTGTCGAAAACATGCGGGCCCCGGTCGTCGAGAATTGGGGGTTCGATTACGACGCGTGTCGAGAGATCCAGCCCGATG
>Ga0206129_10001596_pt1 | contig 30171 bp, 22 predicted proteins | sample Helgoland_Spring_8_FD_148616 | JGI IMG/M metagenome (GOLD analysis project Ga0206129, IMG submission 148616) | Pelagic subsurface seawater microbial communities from Kabeltonne, Helgoland, North Sea - Helgoland_Spring_Bloom_20160502_2 | ecosystem: Environmental > Aquatic > Marine > Epipelagic ...
CAGGAAGGAAAGGATTGCCTATAAATTCGCTGTCAAACGTAATGCCAGCGACCACCAAGTCGCTAGTCGCGGCGGCGCCTGTAACGGGCAAACCGCCTACGGTTGCCGTAGGGGCGCTGGAAGTGCTTGTTACTGTTGCCACCGGCGCGGCGGCTGGCACATCAAGCGTAACGCTGAAAACGCAATCTTCACCGGGAGCAAGTGTGCCCCCCGTTAATGTGAGCAACGTATCTCCAGCCGACCCCGTTAACGATGAGCCTGCGCCACAGGGAGGATCAGGTGATACGGGTAAGTTCGCTATTAAACCAGCAAGGGCTGCGTTTAAGTCATCGGTGAAGGAGATGTTAGTTGCGGGGCCAGCCGCATCGGCAGAATAGTTAAATCTATATTCAAGCGTTACGCTACCGCCAGGAGCCACCGGGTCGTTAGTGAAGTCTTTTGATAACTCAGGCATCGGTGTCACGACGATCGAGACGCTTGCTGTATTTATACTCTGAGATTGCCGATCAACAGTTGCCGTACCAGCTTCGGCGACCACTGGGTATATGCCTGGAGGTGCATCGTTGCTCGTTACAATGGCAAGTGAGAAAGTACAAGAACCAGCAGTACCTAGATATCCGCCTGAAATGCTAAGGTTCGCTTTATCGAGACCAGAAATAGGATTAAACGTAAAGGTAGAGCCAACACCGCAGGAACCAATTGCCGGCGTCATACTCGGGGTAGTAATGAAACTGGGAAACGTGCTACTAAACGTTATGTCGCTAGCGCCAGACGTAGAGCTCGTATTGGTAACCGTGTATTCGAGCGTTGTTGTGTCGCCAGCAGTGACGGTTGATGGCATAAGGGTCATACTAATGATCGGAGCAGTGCTCACTACTAGGCGGTCGGTCCCAATATAGCCGATAAAGGGCGATCCATCGACCGTTGCTGTTACACGGCTGGTGCTGCTGGTGTATGTTCCTTTCGGTGCGTTCGCAGGCAGATTAAGGTTGGCACGAATGGTGCAAGAACTTTGAGGCGCGATGGTGCCGCCGCTGAAGATTAAGTTAGCAGTGCCAACACCGCCTACTGACCCGCCACAATCATTTGATAATAAACTGCTATACGTGAGGCCAGCTAGAGCGGCGCCAAGGTCATCGCTAAAGGCGACTGCTGTAGCCGATGAGTTACGATTAAGGTTAGTGAGCGTATATTCGAGAACTACACTTCCGCCAGGTGCAACAGGATCATCAAGAAATGATTTGCTGATAGCTTCTCGAGGAACATTTAGCGTTGCGCTTGCTTTACCACTATTTAAGCCGCCAACAAGCAGATCTCCAGACACATTGTTATAGGTGCCCGCAGAAGCAACGGTAACATTCACACCAACAGTGCAGGAACTTTCGTCCTCAAGTGCAGGAAAGCTCGGATTAAAGCCGTTAGCAAACATAGAAATGCTCGAGCTGCCTGAATTGGCGGTTAAAGTAACAGGATATACGTTGATGCCGCAATCGGTTACCGCATTTGCTAGTGGTGCGATGACCATGCCAGATGGCAGGCTATTGCTAAAGCTTAAGCTTGCTAATCCAGATGGGTTGGCCGTATTGTCTATCGTAAAAGTCAGTCGGCTAGTTTGACCTGCTGAGATCGTACTTGGCGAAAAATTCATGCTGAACCCAGCACGAGTAACATCAACGATTAAGTCGTCTGATGCTGTGCCAGAATTACCCAGCGTTGATGTCAAATCTCCAGAGACATTCATGTGTGTCACTGGGAGGCCTACAGTTGGAGCTGCGCTGCTCACTACATCGACAAACACTCTGCAAGAAGCTCCCGGTGCTAAGCGACCCGCATTAAGGCTTACGCTGGTAGCGCGATCGGTCGCGTATAAAATGGCTGCCGGGCCACAGTCGTTGCTGGCGTTACCCGGTGAAGCAATTGTTAAGCCTGATGGAAAACTGTCGATGAACGCAATGTCATCGGCCGCGGTCGCGGTGGGGTTAGTAATATCAAACGTTAAGGTACTAACACTGCCCGGACCAATGATATCTGAGGCGAACGTTTTATCAAACGTCAGTTGCGCAAAAGCGGATTGACTGATAAGCAGGCTTACAAAAAAAAGTGCTACTCTAAATGCACCGGATCTAATTCGAGATGATTTGGTTAAGGAGTAATGCGCCAAATTTATACTATTCATCATTTACGACCACTTCAGTTGTTACTGCGTCATTCTTATCGAGTTGCTGCGTCATTTTTATCGAAAAGTCGCAAGCGCATTTTTTAAGCACATTTAGATGTTCATAACTAATGAACAAAAGTGTGCACATGTGTCCATGAAGAACTACCTTAGTCCCTCATAGGCTAATCAAAGCTAATTCGAATTGGTCATCGTAACCACGAAAACCTGCAAAACCCCACGTTAGCCAGCGTGTTAAATTTTGTTAACTTCTGTTTACTCTACTACACCTTTGTAATGAATGAAATTAGACGGCTAGACTAGTTACGCTTTTTTTCGAAAAAAACTATAAAGTTTGATCAAACTTTGGGGCTCTCAGGCGTAAGCCACTCGACTTTAAATCATCAAATGATACGCAATTCTTAGTGTTTCAAATGCGCGCGTATTTGGACTTTTTCTGGTGCTTGACACACTTCGTCGGTGCACGCTTGAATACTTAGTTCCGCCGCCAATGTTTGGCATCGGCTTTTAGTATTTTGAGATAAGTCTGCACTTAACGTCACGGATTTCTCATAAACAAGCAATTCATCGTCTTGAAAACCCAGAGACACGAGCTCGCCTTGTGGATAGTTCACTTTGTCGAATGTAGGGCAGTCAGCTGAAGAGACCAACAAGGCAGGCTTTAGAGCGGTTGGGATTAGGTATTTATTGAGTACGCGTGAAGCATTAATGTGCCAGCCTTTGGCGATGTCAATATTAAGCATTAGCGTATTGTCTGAGCTCGTGTTTGTCGTGATAGTCACTTTTCCTTTAGCCGCGTATTGTCGGCCACCAATATCACCATAATTTAAAATATCAGCGGCAAGCAGCATGCCACTGAGCGCTTCGGGGTTAGCGAGTAACTGCTGCGAAAACGCTGAAATAGTACTGGTAGCGGTCAGTTTAAATTCTAAGTTTCCAGTACGTTGTGCCATACGTGCAAGCACCTGTGCGGCCACCGAGCTACCTGAATAAATAGCATCGTCTCGCGCCGTAACCAGCTTCATCATTGGAACTTTATTGTTCGTGGCGTTGCTGATTAAAAAGCCACCGGCTTGTTTGTCGTGAAAGCGCGAAATCATTTGTTTTACTATTTGATCTGAGCGCTCAAGCCATAACTCATCACCCTCGACGTCGTAGATATCAATTAAGGCGTTGGCAAAGTAGGCGTAGTCTTCAAGAGTACCGGTTAGGCGCCGTTTATTGTTTGAAATGGTTCGAGCCAAGCCATCTTGTTGATCATATGATTGCTCCCATAATCTATTAGCGGCCTTTATTGCAGCCCCTAAATACGCTTCTTTATCCGTCGCACTGTAGCCAGTGACCAAAGCGCTAATCGCCATCGCGTTCCATGAAGTAATGATCTTGGTATCCAATCGCGGTGGCTTTCGTTGTTCCCGAGCAACGGCGAGCTTATTAATCACCGAAGCAATTTTATCATCAGCCTCTGGGCTTTGATTTACATCAGCAGAGTCGAGATAGCTATTTTGCAGCACGTTACTACCGTTGAAGTTGCCTTTGACGCTTGTTCCAAGAAATGTGTTCGCAACCGCCATCTCGTCTTCAGTGAGCTGCGAAGATAATTGTTGGTATGTCCATGTGTAAAATTCTCCTTCGCCTATTATTCCGCTTTCGTCCTCACTCTGGGCGTCCATCGCCGAGTAGAACCCTCCGTCGGGTGCCTGCATATTATTTAATAGAAACTCGACCGTTTTGTCGCCCACTGTTCTTAATGTGTCGTTACCACTGAGTTGATACGCAAGAAAATAGGCACGGCCCATCTGGGCTTGGTTATACAGCATTTTCTCGAAGTGCGGGATGACCCAATTGGAGTCGACGGTATAGCGATGAAAGCCCCCGCCTACTTGATCATGAATGCCACCAGCCGCCAAATCTAATAGTCGTTGTGTGACGATGTCTATGATCGGCTCAGACAAGCTTCGTCGAGCATGATTGAGTAAAAACAGCATCTCAGGCTCTCTCGGAAAGCCAGGTTTGGATTGGTTGTTACTGCTATTAACTGAGTTAGATAATTCAGTTTGGATTCGCGTAGCTGCTTCAGAAATAATGCTGGCGTTAATGGTCTTGGTATTGTCAGACGACTTATTAATGGCTCTAAGCGCACCGCTCAAGCGATTGGCCTGTTCTAATACGGCATCCTGGCGTTGAACCCAGGTGTCACTGACTTTATTTAAAACGCTTAAGAGCGCCGCCGGTTGAAAATAAGTGCCTCCAAAAAATGCTTGGCCATCGGGCGTCAGCACCGCGGTCAATGGCCAGCCCGCCTTGCCGCTCAGCATTTGCACTGACGTAAGATAAAGTTCGTCAACGTCGGGGTATTCTTCTCGATCAACTTTGATTGGGATGAAGTGCTCATTGATGAAGTTGGCTATCTCTATGTCTTCAAAGCTCTCCCTGGCCATTACATGGCACCAGTGGCAAGTAGAGTAACCAATCGATAAAAAGACTGGTTTGTTTAATTCTCTCGCTTTCGCAAAGGCTTCATCGCCCCAGCCCCACCATTGAACTGGGTTGTTTGCATGTTGCAACAAGTAGAGAGAGTCTTGTCGGATTAAACGATTTACGAATACGGGTTCTTGCTCCTCATTTAGATGGCGGGTTGTCAGCGGATAGCTTCCTTTCTTGCTGTTGTATACACTTTCCAAACTTTCATTTTCGAAGCTGCACGCGCCTAGAAATAACAATAGAGCAAGGCCTAAACCGAGCACCAGCATTTGCATGGCTTTGCTGGCGAAGCTTTGTTGGATGGTGTTTTTGGAGTCAGAGAGAATCATAAATTTTACAAGTTTGGGATGCTGTTTTAGCCCAAGTGAAGTTGCTTGCGCGTTGCTGGCCTGCGCTAACATAATGGGAGCGTAACTCAGGGTCATGCAATAGTAGGTTTAGTTGCTGTGCTATGTCATCACTTTTTTGTGGGTCAACTTGGATAGCTGCGCCGTTTGACACCTCTGCGAGCGCGCCAGTGTTGGATGTAATACATGGGCAGCCGCTTTGCATCGCCTCAAGCACGGGCAAGCCAAAGCCTTCATAGAGCGAAGGGTATACAAATGCTGTAGCGCCCGAGTACAAGACAGGCAAATCATTTTGAGCTACAAAACCGAGATGTTTTACGACTCCTAAATCGTTTAGCTGACGTATTCGCTTTTCAAGTGCTGAGCTCTTCCAACCTAGTGGGCCAACTAATACTAAGGGGAACTCTTGTTGTACTTGTTTATCAAGCAGTTGATAGGCGTTTAAAACGGCGGATAGATTTTTTCTCGGCTCTAAGGTGGCAACACAAAGAACATATTTTTTATAGCTCAGTGCGTGCGCCTGCAGTATCGAGTGGCAGTCATGGGCTGTTCTGGGGTAAAAGCTACTGTCGGCCGCTAGGTGAGTAACGTCTATCCTGTTTTCAGAAATACCATAATGATCCATCAGTTCTGACTTTACGGCATGAGAGATGGTGATGATTCTTGAGCTGCCGCAGCGTATTTTTTCAAAATAACTATTGAGGTAGTTAACTCGATGCGTAGGGTGCGTTTTAGGACATACGATATGGGACAAATCGTAAACGGTGCTTACGTAAGAGCTACCCTTAGGATTCATTGAGTAATTCAAATCATGGTAAACCGCTCCATCGACAATGAATGCTTTACTTAAGGCATCAAAATTAATGCTATCCAGCTTACGGTAAATTGAACGAGTCAATGGAATATTTCCAATTATGCTCCTCAGCTTACGAGCAGAGATAAGCTGACCTGCATACGAACGTGATGGTTTGTTTTTTGCCGGCGTGTCGAAACCGCCCAATAGTGCGGCTAGATTCGTTCCAGTGTGAGCCTGACCATTCTTTATTACCGTTAGATTAGGCCTTTGAACTAGCATCTCGCGTATTAACTCGATTGAGTATCGGCCAATACCAGTAAGCGGCGGCCGAATGTTGTTTAGATTATAAATAATTGGCTTCATTGTTGAGAGACGAGCAATTCTTCAAAAAGAGCATCCAGAGCTAGCTTGAATTTAATATCGGTAAACTTCTCGTTAAAACGTTGGTAGCCATTATTTCCGAGTGTGGCAGCCCACGATTTATCAGAGGCTATTTGAAGCATTGCCTGAGCTAATCCTTCAGGATCATTCGGTTCAACCGTTAAGCCTTCTTTTTGATGACGAGCAATCATCGGTACGGTTGAGGGTAGCCATGTATTAATGACTGGTTTTCTAAGTCGCATTGCCTCAAGCTGGACCAGTCCAAAAGCTTCGTTATGCATAACAGAAGGTATGATTAGAGCCATACTTCCTTGGATAATGCTCTTAATTTCTTCATCAGAAGCGTATTGCTCAAAGCTTACTTTGTGGCTCACCCCGAGCCTTTGAGACAGTAATTTATGTTGCTCAAATAAAGGTCCATTGCCAGCAATCACGAGGTGGGTCTCAATGTCTTGTAATGCTCGAATCGCGATATCTATTCCTTTATAAGAAACGTGGCGCCCAACCAGAACAAAGTAATCATTCTTCGTATTTGCCCGAGTGTCGGTCGGAACTTCCGCAACTATTGGTAACCCATAGGGAATTATCTTTACCTTCGCTCTAAAACGTGTAAGTAGCGCAGAGTTCTCTATCATTCGCTCTGACGTTACAATGATCACTGCAGCACGCTTAAGAGTAAGATAAATCAGGGGGTAAGTGAGCCACTTTAGTTTTTTTTGCGCGACGATATTAGCATGCCAATAGACCGCCAAAGGCGGTAGCCTGATGATCATCGCTAATGCAAGATCAGCGAGCGGAAAAGGATAGTGTACGCAGATGAGATTACTTTTTTTCACTCTTCTTCTAATTTCGCCAATCATACTCGGAGCGATGGGCATAGATGCAATTTCTAGGTGCGATCGACAGCGAGTGACAACAGCGCCATCCAGGGTTTGATTTGAAATCGCACCATCCTCGCCACTAGTCAGCACCTGATGGGTATATCTCTTTGACAAAGAGACAATTGACTGGACTACTCTTTGTACGCCACCGTTAACTGGGAGGTAGACTTTGCAGATATGTAGAATTTTTGTTTGAGAACTATCAGACATAATTAATGAGACGCGAGGGAGTGCTACGACCTAGTAGGCATAAGACAAAGATCTATAGTGCAGTAAAAGGAAGCTACAAAAATCAGTTTGCAGTGTTTATGCCAATCACATTTTGCTGTGTCTTTGGTGTGCTTATCCCCAATAGTTTGCAGGCTTTTTCATGCGTTGAACTGCGCGTTAATTCCGCATATAACATTTGAGTAATAATGTCGTTTAGATCCATCTTGGCACGCCATTTGAGTTTGGATTCAGTGAGGCTTGTGTCACAGAGCGTTTGCTTTATGTCCAATGGCCGTATTAAAAAATCTTTTGAAATCAAATGGTCGCGATAGTCCAAGCCAACTCTCGAAAACGCGATTTCTAAAAAATCGACTAAACTATGGGAGACTCCTGTAGCGATAATGTAGTCGTCTGGGCTCTCTTGTCGCAATGTTAAACTCGCTGCGCTCATAAGGTCTTCAGCCGCGCCCCAATCTCGAGTGATATCAATGTTTCCAAGCTCAATCTTATCGCTGTCGCCTAGGGCGATCTCACATGCGGTATTTACTATTTTTGAGGTTACGTAATTTCGCGGGCGTAGCTGGGATTCAAAGTTAGATAAAATGCCGCTACACGCAAACAAGCCGTACGCCTCACGGTATATTTTTGCTTGGTGTTGGGCACAGCTTTTACCGATACCGTAAGGACTTTGAGGATTGTGGCGTGTGCTTGCAGTGGCCGGTGATAGACAATTTCCAAATATCTCGGTTGAACTCGCGATGAAGCAAGGTATGTTTTTGTCGGTTTTCCTAATAGCATCAAGAACATTTACGGTGGTAAGCGCTATGCTGTATATCGTATCGGCTGGTTCGATAAATGATCTAGCAACCGACGAGGGTGCGGCAAGATGGTAGATTTCGTCAGGCCTAAGTTGATCAACCAGGTCAAGTACCTGTTGGCCATTTTGCAGGTCCAATGCACGCATACTCACACTGTCTTTGATCTTAAGTTCCACCAAATTCTGAGACTCACGTTCGGCGATAGCTCGAGAAGTCCCAACGACATGATAGCCCTCAGAGAGAAGCTTTCTTGCCAAGTACGGTCCTCCTTGGCCTGAGACGCCTGTGATTAATGCTGTTTTCAAAGTTTCTGAACTCTGTTATTCGAAAAATATTATGTAAGATCTCAACATAACCCAGGATCGAAATAAAAGTAGCTTGGAATGGCTCCATTTATGCGAACAGTGGAGGCATTACAGACATGTTAATTCAACCGTTAGGTATACTGAGACGTCTATGTTGCTTACTATGCCAATTTCATTAATGAAATGCGAGCTAACACAAACATATTTCGGTTTTCAGATAAGACTCTTTAGAAAAACCGGCCTAATTATTGGACTTGTAAGTAATCGAGATGCTGGTGATTAACTCGAAAACTAAAATGTACGACTGACTAATTAGTGCGTGATGAACGAATGAGCTCTATATTTTTATACGCATTGAGTATGCATTTTAAGTGTTGCATACTTGTTCCACTTCAACTGAAATAGTCTACTAAATTACGGTTTATATGAATGCAACAAAGAAGGCTGTTGACGATATATTGCGCGCCGTAAGAGAGAATCGAATCTGGATGGCCTTAGGTTGGAATGATGTGAAAGGTAGATATCATCGATCTAAGTTAGGTGCTTTATGGGCCAATGTTAGCTTAATGATCTTGGTGTGTGCATTAGGGCCAGTGTATTCAAGGATAATGTCGGTGAATCTTGATGTGTACCTCATTCATCTATTACTTGGATTCGTTATTTGGAATTATGTTTCTAGTATTATCTCTGAATGTGGGCGAGAGTTTATTACCTCAACCGCCTATTTAGTCTCTTTTCAGCTAGGCTATTTTACTTTAATAATGAGAGTGGTTTGGCGAAATTTTATTGTATTGTCTTACCAGATGTTGGGCTTTGTTTTGCTTGCGATTATTTTTGGCAAAATTCCGCAAATTGTATGGCTGTCTATACCCTTTGCATTACTGCTGATTACATTGAATGCAACATGGATGGGGCTTTTGTTGGCGGTATTGGCAACTCGTTATCGAGACCTTGATGAACTAATGAATAATATTATTAGATTGGTTTTTTTTGTCACTCCAATCATGTGGATGGCAGACTACTCAGAAGAGTTACGCTTCATTGCCAACATTAACCCCTTCTTTCATTTAATAGAAATTTTCCGCATGCCCCTGGCTAATTCAAGTTTACCTATAGATAGCTGGCGTTTTATGGCCATAATGTGTTTGATCGGATGGCTAATTGCTCTGCCTGTATTTATTCGATACCGATCGCGTATCGCATTTTGGCTATAGCTGCTTTGAGGTAATGTCAGTGACTTATTTGAATCTGGAAAATGTCTCTTTGGATTATCCTCTGTACGACTCGGCCAATCGATCATTTATGAGATCCATCACCAAGAACATTCCAGTTGGCGGTGTTATTAAAAAAAGAGAAGGTAATAAGTCATCGATACTCGCTCTCGACAGCATTAGTGCGTTTTTCGAAAGCGGTGATAGGGTCGCACTGCTTGGTCATAATGGTGCCGGAAAGTCTTCGTTGCTGAAGCTGCTAGCTGGTTTTTATGAGCCAACAAGTGGTAAATTATCCAAGCAAGGTAAAGTTTCAGCTTTGTTAAGCTTAACCGCTGGAATGGATGCGCAAATAAGTGGCTATGACAACATTTTGTTATGCGGAATGCTGCGTGGCTTGTCTAGAAAGCAAGTCTTAGCTCAAATGGACGGTATTGCCGAGTTCAGCGAATTAGGAACCTACTTGCATATGCCTATCCGTTTATATTCGGATGGGATGATGCTGAGGTTAGCGTTTTCTATCTGTGCCAGCATGGAGTATGAAATATTACTGATGGATGAATGGTTTGGAACTGGCGACTTAGCCTTTTTAGACAAGGCCAAACAACGTTTGTCTCAAATTATACACAGCTCTTCAATACTGGTATTTGCCACACATAACGCAGAGGTGGCTAGGCAACTGTGTAATAAAGCGCTTTTTTTGGAGCACGGCAAGGTGATTTATCAAGGTCAAATAGAGGATGTTTTGCGGTTCCAAAAAGAGCAACTTTCAGTCAACACTAGATAAATTTAAAATCGCCAAAACTTTCCAATAAAACTAGAGTTTTGAAGCACGACTACTGATTAAATCAACTCTTGATTTAATCCGCTTGCCAACACTTTCAGGAGAGTTAAATTGTTTAATGTCTGATAAGGCACGCAAGATCTTTTGTTGCGCAGATTGAGGTTGGGTCATTATTTCCAGCAAACAACTTGCGGCATGACCAACATCAGGATCAGCCCATATTGAACCCTTTTTATAGGGGCCATAGTCTTGATCAAGCTCGACTAAGTCGTACTTGATTGGATAAGAATTATTGAGTGTCATGAAATCCATATTGGACGACCAACCTGTAGCCACAACAGGTACACCAAGGAACATCGCTTCGGCCAGGGGAAGCCCAAAACCTTCAGATCGATGCATTGAAAAGTAACAATCACTCGCGGCCATGAGGCTGATTAACTCAGATCGCTTTAAGTATCGATCAATAAGCGTAACCGGTAAGCGATCTATGTAAGATTGAACTTTTTGTTTAATTTCGTTTGAGCATCGATCTAAATTCGACAACTTTAATACCAAATGCGCATTCTCTTTTTGTGTGACACAAAGCTTATCAAAAGCCTCCAACACACCAAATGGATTCTTTCTTTCAGGAATACTTAGCATATCGATGATTGATAGAATCAAAAATGATTCTTCAGGCAAATCCAACTCTTTTTTCGATATTAGATTTTCTGTTGCCAAATCAACACACAACGGAATAAGTGTCACAGGGATATTAGCGTGTTTGCTAATAGCATCTTGACAAAACGTAGACGCTACCCAAATCTCATCAAGATAGCTATATGAACTTAAGTACTCAATGGGAAGGTCTTCTAATTCCCAAAACCAAAAACCAATATTGTAGCGACCTTGGTGATTTCTGGCATCTAGGCTGTTAAAAACATCGGGGGTTTGATCGGCATTTATATGAAAGATATTGATATCATATTTAGTCTCTTTAGAAACTTCAATTTCCGGACTTTCCTCCATTCTAGAAATATTATTGTTTCGAACGTCAACACCAACCAGCTTAAGGCTGGTCGCATTGCAGGCTCGAATAGTAGAACGAGCAGCTTCCCCTGTGCCGCTTTCAGCATGGAGGTAGCCGATAACATTTACACCGTCGTTTGCAACTAATTTCGAGCTCGAAATTATCTCTGCGGTGGCAGGGGGCACTACATTCACTTGTCCGAGTAATTTATGCTTTAAACGTGTTCTCAGGTTTTTCCCAGGCAAGTAGCCAACCAGCTTTAACAGCTTAGGATTTGAATGCACCTTCAAAAATATCGTTCGGCCTAAATTTCCTTTTTTGGGTTTTTGTTCAGTAGATTCAGATTCAATTGCTTCAAGAACTGAAGCAGTAAACAACGGCGATAAACCATATTCTTTTCCAGCACTTGCAACAAACCAACCTGCAAATGCTCTACTGTCAGTACCGAAAACGTCTGGGAAAGCCACCTGTAAATCTTGCCTTGAGGTATAGAGTTTGTGAGCCAACAAAGTTACAAATGGAGTTTTAAGGCCATTACTTGATTGAGCGGGCGTATTCATCAGCTCTACCAACCAGCTTGATGGCGCGTCTAAAGCAAAAACAGGTGGTTCTGCTAGACTATCCTCAAGAGACAAATACGTTTCTCTTAAAAAGTTTGGCAATGATGAACCATCTGCATATTTGCCATAACCGTATTCAATATTTGAAACGTCATCTGCATCATTGGCAAATAACTCTGACGAATAGAGCTTGAAAAGCTCACTCACAACATCGCCACAATTATCAAAGTCAAAGCGGTTTTGATGAATACTTAAAATATTATCTTTATGCTTAAAGCCTGAGTAGTGAATAAACACCAATGGCGCACTGTTAACTAAGTACTGACCATTTTCTCCTTTGCTAATCTGACGATGATTAAGATTCCAATATGCAACATTCCATCCAGAGTTTTGATTGATATAAACACCTTCAAATAGACTAGGCGCAAGTTCCATCCATTTTTGGTCTACAAACAAGCCTCTGGCGACATCATTGACGCATAAAGTACGCAAGCGCCTCATCCACCAATCTAAAAACTTAACTGATTCATCGCTGTTATTAACACCAATGTATCCAAGGTTATATGTACCGGCCCTTAAGATATCAACCTCATTGGGCCGCATACCATCGTCTAATTCGCCAGTTAAGTGCGGTGTTAGAACAACGTTATTTTGTGAAATTACGGCGCACATATCATCTAGCGTGCTAAATACGCGGATGTCCGGGTCGAAGTAAATAACATTGCTGTAACCTTCAGCAATAAATTTTGCAAATGCAAAAGGCTTGACAGCTGTGTTTAGCTCAAGAATGTTATATCTGAAAACAAATTCTGCAAAATCATCTACATCCAAGTCTTTGATATTGACCATGTCAAAGATTTCATTTTCAGGGATTAACCCACCTTCAGTATCGCAAATAACTACAATGAGTTTTGCATCAGCACACTGCTCTTTTACGCTGGCCATTAAAGTCCTAGCGTAATGGAGATAGTTTCTTGAGACGATAGTGAAAATGCAGACTTTTGACATAGTATTTCTTGGTATTGTGTTAACTACGTTGCTCCTACAAATACTCATTCTCGCTGGAACTAAATTGTATTGTTGTTAAAATATTCACTTAAAATCGATAAAAACGGCTGAACCAATAAAACTGGCGTTTCACTAAAGTTTCTATGTTTTGTTTTTTTGCTCCGCACCAAATGCAGAAGTAGAGGAATCAATCTTTCTGAAACTCTCAAGCTTTTCATCGTAAATCGACTTGGCGTAGGCATAACCTCTGTCTCCATATCTACCTTCATTGACCAGTTCAAACTGTGCTTCTCTGACCATTTCAACTAGGCCAGCTTGGTTTGGCCCCCATTTGTTCGTTCCATCACCATACAATGTGTCTGCTGGGAAGAATTGACATAAGGGTGTATCAGACTCAAGGACAGTAACATCCGTTGCCAATTGCGTCTCTACGAACAAAAGGCCTTCTGACTTTGTAACGCTTCGAACCTTATCAAGAGCAAGAAGTGGATTTCGTAAATGGTACAAAACCCCTAAAAAAAGCACCATATCAAAGGTCCCAAACTCAGCCGGATTTAGATCATAAACATTGGCAATCCTATGTTCAACGTTACTATTAAGCAGCTCCGCAGCTATTGAGAATCCTCTTATCCCTGGCGCGGTAAAATCAATCGCAAGAACATCCGCCCCTCTCCGCTCCATCTCAAACGAGAAAAAACCATCACAACACCCGATATCCAACACTCTTAAGCCTGAACAGTCTAACGGTAACCCTAATTGATCGAGTAATGCCAGTTCTTGATTGGAATCGTGACTACCCGGAGTTTCAATACCCGAGGAAATGGTGATGCGGTGATACCAATGCTTAAAGCTAGCGACCTTTTTAGATGCATGCTCATTGATCTTTTTACTATTTTTCATTTTTATCTAGCACGTGATGATAAATTAATTTCCAAGGAAGCGATTGTAAGAGACCTCGGGTCAATAGCAATGAATACTTAATGAGTCTTAGGGCTTTTCTTTCTGTATATGGCCTTCGAATGATTTAGCGTATTCGGTAACTTTTTCCAACTCAGACTTCAAGGATTTAGCGTATTCAGCCGCCTTTAAGGCTTCTTGCATGTGACTTTCAAGTGATTGAGCATATTCTATGACAGTTTTTAATTCAGACTCGAGAGAGATAGCATAGTTTGCTTTCTTTAATGCTTCGGCTTTCAATGAGTCAATGTACTTATTGGTGTTTTCTTCAGATCGTTCTATTGTCGCTACGTATTTTTTCGCATCGGCTAGCTCACTTTCTCGATGCTGCAACAACGTTGACACCTCCTTTATTTGAACATTAAGGGCGTCAATATGCTTAAGCCTGAGCTTATATTCAGTTTCAAGAGAGGTCGAATACTTAACGGCTTTTTTGGATTCGGCTTTTAATGCTTTACTGTACTGAGCGATTTCTTCTATTTTTAATTCCTGTGTTTTAACCAAAACAGAAATTTCTTTTATCGTTTTTTCGCGATCATCAATTTGCTGAGTTAGAGATTCAATATTTTGTTGTTTCTTTGTTAAGTTTTCCTTAAGTGAATCATTGTATTGATTGATATCTCTTGTTTCATGAGTTCTTTGCTTTATGACATTATTCAGGCTAATAACATCATTTTGATAGCGGTCAATCATAGAGCCAAGGTAGGAAACTAGGTTCGCCACTTGGGGAGAGGGTGGTATTAATTTATGCGATAAGTGTGATTTTTCAAGTATCGCAAGATTTAAGTCTTGTTGTTCTAGTGTTAGGTATTGAGAGCGATCAAAACCATCAGCAGTTGCTCTAAACAACTTTTTATCTATAATTTTCTTGGCTTTATTTGTTAGTTCAGCAGGAGTATTTTGATAACCCCAGTCTGCTAATGTATCGCTCAGCTCAGTAAGTGTTTCTTCAGGCTCAGAGAGTAATCGGTGATGGAAGACATAACTAAAACTGCAGGTACGAACATTGGCAATTAGTGCTTTTGCGTAGTATTCCCAAATACCCACGCTGTATTGGATCGGAAATAGGTCTCGATTCTGCAGAGATTGGGCTACTTGCATTGGGTCTCTGTGCATAGCGATAACACATAAGCCAGGAATGAGTTCTTTCCAAAAACCTAAGGTTAGACACATCCTAGGATCTTTGACGACCCAGTTTGGGTGATGGTCCATCTTGCCTATAGCTTTCTCGGCTAGCACCTTAATTTCGTTTAACCTGACTTTACTCAACTTATTAATACTGAACTTGTCTGGCTGATTCCAACTAGCACCTGACTCCTTAAGCAGTAACTCATTAACCAGAAGGAAATCCTTATGCTCCCAGTAGCCGTTAGGGTCAAGTTCATCAGGATCATTGAAATCATTAGCGTCTCCTGAATAGAAACCATAATCAAGTAATAACCTCGTGAGAAGAGAGGTTCCTGATCGGTGCATTCCAGTAATAAATAATTTCATCTGATTAGTTCGATTTAATTCATTGAATTATGATTGCTTAAATGTAAAGCGGCTGCTTTTGAAAGGTGACTAGCTTAAGCTCAACAAACTGTCATCTATTTGCCGTGCGGTCATATGCCAACTTGTAGGTACGTATTGTTGTGCTCTTTTTTGTAAACGCTGATATTCAGCCTTATTTAAATCCAAGCGACACACTGTTTCAATGAGCTCATCAGGTGTTTTTTCAGAAAAAAGTATTACATTGTCGGCACCAATTTCAGGGAGGGAGCCCCCTTGAGAGCATATTGTTGGACACCCCCTCGCCAAAGATTCAACAACGGGTAAACCGAACCCTTCGTATAGTGAAGGAACCACATTGAGCCAGGCGTTTCGATACAAAGAATTAAGCTGCTCATCCGAAGCATTAGGTAAGTAATGCATTCGCTTACCATTTTCTGGATGGTTCTCGATAGCATTGGTCACCTCTTCTGACAACCACCCTAATTTACCTACAATGACTAAGTTCAAGTCCGTTTCTTGACTGATTATATTAAAAGCCTGCAATAACATTAAATAGTTTTTTCTAGGTTCGATTGTACTAACTGATAATATGTATTGGCCATATTTAAGACCGCAATCAACTTGATTGCGCTTCGGCTTCTGCCTACCAATGCTACTACCAAGTTCTATAGGTGTTAGATTGGGGGGGGGTATCAATTGTTTTTCACAATACACCTCCACATCTAGTAAGGTGCGCCTACTGATGCAAATAAACAGTTCTGAATAACGCAAATGAGCGAGAAAGTGATCTTTGAATACTTTGATCGTATTTGGGTGAGAGGTTTCTGGAAATAATAAAGGAATAATGTCGTAGTGAAGCTTAGCCAATCGAACATTTGCTTGCTTTAAGGACGGCAATAAATATTCACGTTTAAGTTTGGAATGCCACGAGCTTTCAATATCTAGAAAAATCGAGCCTTCGGTAAAATTGGTTATATATAAGGTTTCGGATTTTGGAATATACGAGCCAATTTTGCGAAGAACCCGCTTAACCAGCGTGACAGATCTAGGCTTTGAGCTCAGTAAATTCTTTTTTTCATTGCGACTAAGATGTCTCCAACATTGCTTGCCATGATCATAAACAATCGGAATATAACGATGCTGAAACGCACGGTTATTAGGTATCAAGACTTGCTTAGAAAACTCACGACACACCCTCTGAATACCAGTGATAAATGGAAGCTCAAGGGTGTTTGCAACATCATAATATACCTTTCTCATCGATCAAAAACCTTGTTTACCCACGTTCTCAATTTAAAAAACTTTAACAGTCCAGGCAATTGTTCTGGATGCCTGAGTGCCAATTGATACTGTTTCCAGGAAATCAATTTGTTGATATTGTCTTGCGCGAGCGCATCGATATCTTGAGCGCTCGATGCAAAGTCAGCAAACACGTGATTGGATTCATAAAGTAGCGTTGTGAAATTTTCGAACACGGCAGACTGAGGTTCAACAAACAACTTCCAAGCAAGCGGATGCTCTGGCCAGCACAGCGTTTTAAATACTTCTGGTTGATGAAATTTTTCCGGCGATATACTCGGCGCATAATTGAAGTAGGTGCTCCACTCACAAAGAGGATGATTCTTTGCATGGCGTGAAAAAAAATCGTTGGTTTCAATAAACATCGCTTTGTCGATTATCTGGGGCATATGACTGGCATATGATAAGTGTTCGAGATTCTCATAATCAAGCACCGCGCAAGTGGCGATTTGCCCAGCATCAAACTCCGTTTGATTACTGCTCCAAACCGCAAGATCGTAAAAGAAGTATCGGCGATGACGGCCATCCTTGATGAAGATGTCGAGTGAAATTGGTTTTAATGGTCTAGCGTCATCGTCGGTCATTATAAATTGGGAGTCTACGATGTCAGACCGAATTAGCCGTCCTCTTAGGAGGTAATTTCGTCGCTGATGATCTAATGCGCTAAAGCTTGAGATTTCTTCTTTAAGGAGTACTGAACTTTCTGGCACTACTTGAATCTGAAAACTTGAAGTGGTGGACCTATAAACGGCTTCGAGCTTATCCGGCACGCAGACAACTACTCGTTCAATAAATGGCATGAATAGAGCTACATGTTGTAGGGTCTCGGCAAAAACAGTTGGCCGGTTACTTATATAGACAATCTGCATTGAGTGCGTATGAGTTAACTATGATAAATAGAAGTTGATGGTAATATACTAACCTCTAATTGTCGTTTCACCAGCCTATTTGTATAGTTGTTATTGCTGGAACGATGATTTCAAACATCAAATTCCCCTTTATTTTGAGGCCACGATAGTGAAAAAAATAGTTCTTGCTCTACTTACCATTTGGTTTACCACCACAGCGGCTCAAGTCCCCGGCCCGACTCATCAAGAGCAAGTAGACAATCGTGGAGAAGCGATTAATCTAGCCGATACTCGTCGCAAGTTAGACCAGCTTATCTGGGGGCCTGAAGTATTAGCGCAGCAATACGAGACTCGCATTGTTGAGTTATGGGATGATTTATTGAAGGCGCAGGACAAGCTTAAGGTGCTTGCCGATTTAGATTTTAATTCGTTGAGGCTCGCCGCACATCAAAACAGCGAAGGACTTCAGCATCAAATAGCCCGTTATACCTACTCCGGCGATGGCGAGACGTGGAGTGCTAAACAATGGAAAGACTTTATCGCAGAAGCCGTTGCAAATAAATATGTACTGGAACAATCTGAATGGCACCATAGCGGGTTTACACCGCCACAGGACAATGAAGGCGCTCACTCAGAAGTCAGCTTTGAGCTTCATGTCGCAAGGGCCGAACCAGCTCATAGGGTTGTCTTGAAAGGAGTTTTGGATGTTTCCTGGAAAGTGAGCTTAGGTGCTACGGCTGAAATTGAGCCAAATGACATTGTTATAACGCAAATGACCATATTGGAGCGTCAGCTACCACCCGCGTTTGAGGAGGTGTTCACGGTAAGTGGTACCGAAGAGACGCCTTTAATTAATCCGTTGCTGGTTTACGACTTAGATAAGGATGGGCTGTCTGAAATAATTGTTGGTGGCCAAAATCTACTGTTGAGAAACGAAGGTAAGGGCACACTAGTAGCCGAAAAATTATTTGATAAAGCCAGACCTCTTTATGATGGCGCGATCATTGCTGATTTTGATGGTGATGCCCAAGTCGACTTTGTTGGCGTTGACAATAACAACTACCCTCTCCTCTTCAAAGGCAACAAAGATGGTTCGTTTAGTGACGAGCCTATTAAAATGGCCGATACACATTTAGGCTTACCCAAAACCTTTACAGCTGGCGACATAGACGGTGATGGTGATCTTGATATTCACATAGGCAATTACAAATACGCATACCGACAAGGCCAAATGCCCAGTCCTTACTTTGATGCCAATGATGGTTACCCTGCCGTGTTATTAAGAAACGATGGCGAGGGCAAATTTACCGATATCACTGACTCCTCGGGTTTGGGAGCAAAAAGAAACAGGCGCTCGTATAGTAGTTCGTTTGTTGATCTTGATGACGATCAAGACATGGATCTAATCGTTGTAAGCGATTATGCGGGCTTCGATGTTTATCTAAATAATGGCAAAGGTAAATTTACCGACATTACCGATGATTTTGGTCTTGATAGGCACTTCTTTGGTATGGGACATACATTTGATGATTTTGATGGCGATGGCAAGTTGGATTTTTACGTTATCGGAATGAGCTCTACTACGGCGCGGCGACTTGCAGAGCTTGGTGTTGGACGTCAAGATTTGCAAAAACACACCGAGATGCGCGACGCCATGGGCTATGGAAATCGAATGTTCCTAAAACGAGAAAATGGCTTTGTAAAAGCACCGTTTAACGACCAAGTGGCTAGAACAGGCTGGTCTTGGGGTACGAGTACGTTTGATTTTGATAACGATGGCGATAAAGATATTTTTATCGCCAATGGGCATTACAGCGGTGAAAGCACGCAGGATTACTGCACTACATTTTGGCGCCACGATATCTACGAAAGCGGTGGCGAAAATGTTGCTCGAGATATGTTGTTTCAAACCGAATCAACTGACTTGCGTGAAGCCAATATTTCGTGGAACGGTTATGAGCACAAAGTTTTATACCTTAAGCACAAAGGCGAGTACGTCAATATCGCGTATTTGATGGGCGTTGCATTTGAATACGACGCCCGCTCTGTTGTAACCGAGGACATTGACAAAGATGGCCGCCCCGACTTATTGGTCGTGGAGCACGTTGCCGAGGGCTTAAACAAAACCAGCTATCGCCTACACATCTATCGCAACGCCTTAAGTAATGCTGGGCATTGGGTTGGCGTTGAATTAAGCGACAGCGTCGGGCGTTCGACAATAGGGGCTAATGTTGAAGTTGTTACTAAAACGGGCAAGCAATTTAGCCGCATTGTTACTGGTGATTCGTTTTCTTCTCAACACTCGGCCAATTTACACTTTGGTTTAGGCGCGCAAACTGAAATTGAGGAAGTTCGTGTAACTTGGGCTGATGGGACGCGAAGCACGCTTAAACAACCCGAGGTCGATCAATATCATAAAGTCACAAATTAGTAGATCTTGTCTAATTGGATGATAGCGATCAAAGTGACAATATGTTAACTTATGTCCAAAGAGGACGAAGTCGCGACTGTTTTGGATCTTAAATTAATAGAGTGTTGGTCATAGTTACTGCGAATGAATAGACGTCTCACAAAAGTTTTTGGATTAACTGGCTGTGCAATTGGCCTGGCGCTTTTGTCGTCGTGTTCTGCTGACGTTCCTGCCGACAAATCGGAAATCAAACGAGATACTCAAGCGACAAGCGCTTTAGGTGAGCTTACGTCTGCTGGGGAAACTGATGTTCATTCACATGAATCAACTGATCAGATTTTTAAGTCTGACACGGCTACCGTCTATACGGACGGGTTTGATGACGAAGGATCATCTGAAGATATTCAGGTAGAAGATGAGTATGACTACGAAGTTTATGATGAACCATCTCGTACGGTATCGATTGATGTCGAGCCAAGCGAAGGAATAATACGATGGGAACAGCCTCAAAATCTTGCATACTCTAATGCCAAAATCACTCTTTTTAGTGACAGCGGAGAAACGCTAGTTCGAGACTTTAGTTCTGGAGAGTCAATTGAACTTTATGGAGAGTTACCTGATGGCGTATATGGCTGGGAATCAGTGATTACTCCACAGATTAGCGAGTCGGTTATGGCTGAAATGCGGGCCGTTCGATCTTCTGGTGATTTTAATGCCGAACAAGAGTTGGTGGCAAGCTTGCGAGCTGAAGGCAGCATACCAACCGAACAAGAAGCGCGTGACAATGTACAGTCGGGTAGTTTTGTTGTATTGAATGGAGTTGTTAACCCTCCAGCCATTGACGAACAGAGCGACGCTGATTAAAAAGGCGAATTAGGTGATCAATTCGCTAGTTGATAGTAGGTCTAAATTTAAGGTTTAACTTAGGGTTTAAACTTAGCAACCTATTAGAATGGAGCCATGGCCTACATAACATGGCGCGATCGAGGCGTGTAAAAGCGTTTAGCAGACTACAGTTGTAGAAAGTAGCCATAATTATCGGGAGGAAGGAAAGGATATGAAAAATATAAAATCACTGTCAATGTTGATGCTTAGTGCCTCAGTTGTGACAACAATCAATACGGCCACTGCAGACATTGTGCATAACGACGACGTAATAGTCACCTTCAGCCAATGTGTCGGCAACGATTGCGTAAACGGCGAGAATTTTGGGTTTGATACACAACGACTCAAAGAAAACAACTTGCGTATCCATTTCGATGATACAAGTAGCTCGGCAAGTTTTCCTAGCAATGATTGGAGAATCAAAGTTAATGATACGAGCAATGGCGGCGCAAGCTATTTTGCCATTGAAGATTCTACGGCAGGCAGAACCCCTTTTAGAGTAGATGCCGGCGCACCCAACGACTCGTTGCGAGTAGATAACGCGGGTGATGTTGGTATTGGCGTAGCGAACCCAGTTGTTGAATTGCACGTTAAAGACGGAGACTCACCAACCTTGCGCCTAGAACAAGACGGTTCAAGTGGTTTTACACCACAGACTTACGACGTCGCCGCAAACGAATCCAATTTCTTTATCCGCGATGTGACCAACGGCTCGCGTCTATTCTTCCGAGCCCAGCCTGGTGCTCCCGCTGATTCGATGTTTATTGCGAATGATGGTGATGTTGGTCTTGGCACAAACAGTCCTACAGCCGATTTACACATCAATTCTAACGACCTAAACGGTTTATTGATTAGTGGTAATGGCGTGAAGCTTGCCGATTTAAAAAGTAATGATGGCGGAATAGTGCAATACCGTATGCTAACAGATAGCAGCGATCGTCGTTTTGTTGGTTTAAACGGCGCAGGAACCGTAGTTGAGTCGCAAATTCAATTTGGGAATAACCAGGTAGTCATCGCAGGCGCAACAATTGGCACTCCCTTTGCGACGTTTACCGCAGCGGGGTTAGTTACTACTGGTGCTGGCGCATGCGCCCCTGGGCCCTGTGACGGAACTTTTGATCCACGTGTATACAAAGTAGAGTCGATCGAAGAGCATGCTGAGTATATGTGGGATAACCGGTATTTGTGGGGTGTTGGCGCGACGCCTGAAGGTGAGCCCATTAACTTGACTAAGAAGACCACTGGTATACTTCACGAGTTAGAGAAAGCACATATTTATATCGAACAATTGCATAGCCGACTTTCTGCTTTAGAGGAAAAATTGAAAAAGTAAACTTGTGCAATTAATAAAATAAAGAACCCACTGTTGATCATATTAGACAGTGGGTTTTTTTATGCACAAATGATATCGAGAAGTCTTTGTTTATTGGCGCCGCCATTCGAAGGGACTAACAGATTCATCGCGCTCGAGAATTAAGCTTTTATAGTCCATTAAATCAAGTGTGCTAAATTCTCTAATAATAGGGTTGTAATGGTCGGTCAGAACTCGGTCGTTTTTGTTCAAGCCTGTTATTAGCAGCAATCCTGTAGGTGAGCTGTCGATCATTGTTAATGACAAGTCCGGTCTATACCGTTTTAAGCAGACGACTATTTTCCATACATCACCTGTCCACACATTTGAGGCCCGTTGTCGAGACGCCTGTACGGGATGATTTGGGAAAATATCGTCAATGACGATAGTCGCTTCATTTGAAGATCTGGATTCGATATTTATAAAATCACGAAGCACGAATTCAAATAGATGCATGCCATCAATAAAGGCAAAGTCAATTGGCGTTTTCTCAAAATCAATATCAGTTTGATGAGAAAAAAAGTAATCACTCGGCATTTGGTAAAGATCGAGCTGATTGAAATCATTCGTATCGATGTTGGGTTCAGGGTCTATTGCAATTTTCTTGCTTTGTGCTAAACGAAGACTATGCCCATTTCTAACGCCTATTTCCAAATAATTTGATACGTCTAACGTGTCGTGCAGTATCGCAAGGACATCCAAATAGCCTAGCTGGCCATTTGTTTTATTTTTTTCCGTAGACTCGTCATTAAACTGGGTATTGCTAGGATTTCTTTGCGCTGAATATTTGTTTATTTCGGTAGTTTTCAGCGGCCTCCATTGATTGGCGATTGGTGCAATCTCTCTAATATTGTGAGCGAATACGCCGACTAAATCTCGCCACGGGCCGCGCTCATCCAGATGCACATCAATCGTAGTTAACTTAGCGTATCTAGCTAGCGCATAAAAGGCATCTGGATAAAAACGATAACAATCGACGGGATATTGATGTATCGGACCAGCAGATGGTGCAATTAGGAATAACCAACCATCGTGAGAAAGTACTCGAGACATCTCTTCAAACAATAGCCAGAAATACTCAACATGCTCAAAGGCTTGCCCAGAAATAATGACGTCCACTGAATGATCTGCGAAAGGAAGTTTGTATGGGTCATTTAAAACAAGGTCAACACCTTCGGATTCTGAAATATCCGCAGCAACATAGTTGAATTTGTCTAACGAAAATATGTCTGCATATGAGCCATTAACATTTGCTCCACCAATATCAAGCACAGTAATGTTATCGCGCTGACTAAGATAATCACCGCAAATAAATCGTTCATAGCACCAGTGCATATTTTCCAGTGACGATGCGTGCATAAAATCTCCTAATGGTTTTTCGAAAGCATTCTTTGCTCTAGGTGACGGACAGCAGTTAGCATTTACGTAAGAACCCCTTTGGGTTCCAAGTGATTAAGAATGACTCTTTACTTCTGTCTATGATGAAGTCACTTCGCTTTGAGACAAACTCCGTGATTGCTTCGTATGGCCCTGGATTGGAGCCAACATCGAGCCCATGATGGCAGATACTGTCTTCAACAATAAAGTAACCACCGTCAGGTATTAGTGGTGAGTAGGTTTCCAACACTTTAAGCGTATTATCGAAGGTGTGTGCACTATCCTCAATCACTAACACACGCTCACCGTTACTAATCTGTTTTTGAACTTGCTCAAACGCCGATATGGCATCATCCTCAATCCATGAAATTCGGGGATGTGATCGCACTTTGTCTATCAACTTGTTATGGCTAATGTCAACTCCGATAATTCGTCCGTGGCCTATATTATCTAAATAGTGTGCTAGTGCTAGAGTGCTACCTCCCCAGTTGTTACCAATTTCGATTATGATATCTGGCCTTTGCGCGTATATGATTTCTTGATATACCCAAAAGTCCATTGGGTTTTTCAGCGTTTTTATCCCGCAATAAGTAGTTGCGGTCATAATACGGTTTTGAATCAATGGAAGTGCGTCAGAAATTTTTAAATCCAACGAATCTTCAATACCCAGTTGTTCGTCATCGATGTTTATCAAAGTCGCGATATCCTAAAGTTAGAGACTGGTTAGTTTGCTGAGCAAACGACATAGTGCTGAATGAAGCTTTTTGGGTCCGCGTCGTGAAATAATTCAACTTGCCAGCCTGCTGACGCTATTAAATGTTCCATGTATTTCCTTCCAAAATAGGCATGTAATAGAGGGCTTTCTTTAACCCTATCTTCGAAACCATCTAATTCGTCATCAATGAATGCGGAGAAAAAAAGCCTTCCGTTTGGCCGTATATGCTGCCTGAGTAATTTTAAAATCAGCAATGCATCTCTTGGTTCAAGATGAGTAAATACTGAGAAAAGCCAAATTACATCAAATGTACCTTCAGTGGGTAAGTTGCTGTGTTTCGTAAGCGTCTCGCCGCTCGGATTATACATATCGTTTTGAGCATTCCAATGAGCGAAACTGAAGCGGTCGTCGCGGCGTTCAACCTCATTTTTGAGATATTCAATCATCGGCTGATTAACGTCGATTCCGGTATATGATTTAATCGGAATTCTCTTGTTAATAATACTCATAGTGAAGCGCACGCCGCAGCCGACATCTAATATATCTGCATCTTTAAGGCAGGTTCGGCCGACGCTTTTTGTAGCAACGTCAATTAATGTTTTACCCGTATATTCAAAACCAGCGGCCGCCACGGATGGCGCATTTTGGTGAAATCTTTTTGGAACGTCTAGTTGGTCTATCAATTTTTATTGGCCTTTTGAAGTAGTTTAAACCCAAGAGCGAGGTGCGAGACGAGATGCATGTTTAGAATTGTGATAACTATTTCTTGTGAGGACAATCATTTTTTCAGACCTAAATAAACTTCAGCGCGGGTTTAGGCATTGAGCCTAAACAGTTAATATCTGTAAGCGCTGGCTGAACTAGCGGTTCGAATTCCTTTCCTCTAATTTCTTTATATTCCTTGGCAAAGCTAGCGAATGGGTGTTCTTCAGGTTTCGCATTGGTAGCGACTCCGCCATGAAATTGATGAAACGAGCCTTCACCCAATAACATTACGATGTCTAAGTTATCAATCTTCAGTGCGCGTTGTAAAAAGTCGTTATTTACCAAGCCTCCTCCAGGAGATTGAAACTCTTCACAGAACCCTCCCATCTCGAAAAAACGAGCCTTTCTAATTATGAAGTAACTTAATTCTTCTGGTATGCCTCCTAAGAATCCAAGTCGCGATGATGAGGCCTGGGCCGCTATATTAAACAGTTGATAGCCATCGTTTCTCCAATCTACCGTTTCTAGAAGTTGGTCCTCTATCGTTTGATTGTACCCTTCCAGCATAGAAAGGTTTTGTTCTTTTGGGCCGAGGTGCCACGCTAGTGAAACGATAAGAGGGTTGCTAAATGCCTTGCTGGCAAGCAAGCTATTCTTAATTATTCCTGGTGATAACATTCTCGCCCCATCAACGATGCATGCGAGCAAGTCGCCGAGCGCTAAACTTGCTCCATAATTAACGGCTTCGGCGGGTGAGGCAGATCCTGAATCGAAATAATGGTACTCGAAGTTGGAACCAAAACTCGCTACAGTTTCTTTACTAAGTGGCAAGCCTGAACTGTTATCAATGACAATAACCTGATAGTCGTCTACCTCAACTTGACGTTGATAATTGCTACTCAATGAATACAAAGTTCTTTGAGCTTCTCGACGCATGTTGAAAAAAACTACAACGACTGAGAGTTTCGGTTTGGGTTTGGCGCGTTGGTTCATAACGGTGCGATAAGCCAGTACTTATTTAACTCAAGTAAGACAAGTTTAACGTAAAAATCGGCGCGGGGAAATTATGTCTTAATATTCAGATTCACAAAAATTGTCGCATAGAGGGACACACACTTTTAAAAATATCACTACTCAGCAGTTCTGGTTATAACTAAGTTTAATCAATCTCAATTATTTAAGGGGTCAGCAGAGCCCGATAATATCGGGAGCATGGTTGACCTATGCCTAAGGTGGCATTCCGCTCTCTACCGCAAATGAGATAAATGGGCTTGGCCCCTCTTAATCGCATTGCTCAGAAAGTTCCAGAAGAAAGTAAGTCCTAGAAAGTAATCGCTAGAAAGCATCTTCAATTATTTTCGCTCTGCTCCAGCAACAACCAACCGCCGCCTAATGCTTTATGCAAGGCAACACTGTGTTGCAACAACCGCGATTGCGCTCCCAGCAAAGCCACCTGACTTTGCATCGCTTGCTGCTCTGCAATAAGCCACGCCAACAGGCCAGTACTACCAGCCTGATATTGCTGTTGCATGTTTTCAGCGGCATAAAGGGACACACACTTTTAAGACTATCACTATTCATCAGCTCTGGTCATAACTAAGGGTACTGACAAGTTAACTTTCGACTTCGTAAAAATCTAGAATCAAAATCTCATGCCACTGCGTTATTCCATTCTGTAAACGCACTTGCCCTGAGATCACGATAGTGTTCGGCTCGAATGCAGTGACGCTGCAAGTTGAATAAATTGTAAACCGCCGCATGCGATTCGAGAAATCGTTGCGCCTGGTTTGTGGACTTGAAGCGCCTCATCACTCGCTCCCTAACTCTCGTTGGTTGATGCGAGAGCTCAGATAGATTGTTGGCGTACTTCGATGTTTCATGAAGCGTATCTGGAATCATTTCGCGATGTGCAACGCGATAGCTCACGAGGTTATCAGTGACGATTTTTCGTGGCTCTCCGCCATGCTTGGTGACTAATCTTTTGAGGAAACGCTTTGCTGCTGTGGCATTGCGTCGCTTCTGAAGAAAGATATCGACTATCTCACCATCTTGATCAACAGCACGCCACAAGTAATGCTGAACGCCATTGATCCGAACAAAAACTTCGTCCATGAAAAACGTATCACCGAAACCGCGACGATTACGCTTTAAACGACGACTAAATTCTGCACCGAACTTAATACACCAGTAACCAATCGACTCATAGCTAACTATGACGCCACGCTCTGCGAGAAGATCCTCGACGTCGCGATGGCTAAGATTAAATTTGTAATACAGCCAAACTGCATGGCTGATGATTTCGGGCGGGAATCTGTGTCGTTTGTAAGTATTCATCTCCGGGAGTATGAATTATCGTGAGTTAACTTGTCAGTACCCCTTTGAGAGTCTTAAACAACAGGGGTTGTTCACTCGCGCAGTATGGATCTAGCTACAGCGTAATATTTACGTTTCATTCATGACTGAAAGAATAGAAAAGCAAAGCGAGCAAATCGCGACGCATGCCCAATATACGCCCAATATACGCCCAATATGAAAAAAATCTTAAGGGGGTAATCTTTTTAAAAAAGGGATCTATCGAGTAAGTCGTTGATCTATAAAGGAAAATATGGTGGTTATGGGTGGACTTGAACCACCGACCCCAGCATTATGAATCTTGTTTATTTGATGCCTTTAAGGATATTTTATTTTACTTTAAAATACCTTATTTAGCGCTGAACTTATTTAAGTCATTGATTTATATATACAAGATAAAATGAATTAGCGCTTTTTTGGTAGGATTTTCGAAAACCTTATTTCGCACCGCGTTGATAATTTGAGCGGTTATGAAAAATATTTGGTCTCCAAAATAAATGCACAACTCGACTAACTGTAGAGGTCAAACGCTGTTTAGATAGAGAGTTCCGTAAGTAGATTTCATGGAGTGTTGATTACCAGTTGTATGCGCGATAACAATCTTGAAAACTGATTGCCCTTCCCCGGACGATGCGTCTTCAAATTCCTACTAACTTAAATTACACCAGGGCCTAAAGCATCACTCCGGCTACAGGGCCCCAGCTCGCTGGGTTAACTTGTCAGTACCTAAGCTTGGAAGTTATCGGGTTGCACATTGCGAAATGATTCCAGATACGTTTCACGAAACAGCACAATACGCCAACAATCTATCCGAGCTCTTGCCTCCATGGATGGAGGTAAGGGGCGTTAGCTTGGAGCGGAAGCTTCGCATCAATCGACGAGAGTTAGAGAACGAGCGATGAGGCGTTTCAAATCAACATCCTAGGCTCAACGGTTTTTGGAGTCGCATGCTGCGGTTTACAATTTATTCAACTTGCAGCGTCACTGCGTTCGAGCGGAACATTATCGGCGACTTAGGATAAGTGCTTTCGGAGAATGGAATAAGGCCGTAGCGTAAAGCTTGGGCTAAAGGTTTTTGTGATTCCAGAAGTTAATTTGTCAGTACCCAATCTGAATAGGCTAAATTTATTTGACTTCCCTGCACACTTAGTTAACATATAGTTATGTATAAAGTTAACTATAAAAAGCGAGCAGTAAAGTATCTCACCAAGTTGCCTATAAATATTCAAGAGAGCATTTTTGCAAGCCTCGCTGAACTATCGTTAACAGGTGAGCACAATAACGCTATTCAACTTAAAGGGAGCCAAGGCTACCGAATCAGAGTTGGAGAATACAGAGTTATTTACTCAAAGAATGAAACCGAGCTAATAATCCTAGTCGTTAAAATTGGCGCTAGAGGAGATGTTTACAAATGACCCAGTTCATTACAGATGACAAAGGCAATAAAACCCATGTGGTAATCGCCGTCAAAGAATACAACCGCCTGCTTGATCTTGCCGAAATGGAACAAGATGTGCGCGACTTCAAAAAAGCCATGGCTGACGATGATGAGATACTGCCCTCAGAGCTGGTCGAGCGACTTACAAGCTCTGACAGCAACATTGTAATCTATCGTGAGTATCGAGGCTTTACCCAAGACCGGCTTGCCGAAGAAGTTGGCGTATCGAAGCCATACATTTCGTTGATTGAGTCCAGACAACGAACCCCGTCAGTTAAAACGCTAAAAGCGATTGCTAAGGTCTTGGAGGTTGACATTGATGATCTCACTGATCTCTAAGCGACTTCATACAATGCTTGGTAATCAAACTCTAAAGGAACGCCAAAATTATGACATCAATGCACGATGTTGGCGGGTACTGACAGGTGTTGTCAGACTAAACTGAACGAGCCTTAATTTCTAGGTACTGACAAGTTAACTCGAGATAATTCATAATCTCACAATGAATACCTATAAGCGACACCGATTTCCACCTGAAATTATTAGTCACGCAGTTTGGCTGTATTTCCGGTTCAACTTGAGCCACAGAGACGTTGAGGATTTGCTTGCAGAACGTGGAATTATTGTCAGTTATGAATCAGTCAGATATTGGTGTATTAAGTTCGGCGCAGAATTTAGTCGTCGTTTAAAGCGTAATCATCGAGGTTTCGGTGATACGTTTTTTATGGACGAAGTTTTTGTTCGGATCAATGGCGTTCAGCATTACTTGTGGCGTGCTGTTGATCAAGATGGTGAGATAGTCGATATCTTTCTCCAGAAGCGACGCAATGCCACAGCAGCAAAGCGGTTCCTCAAAAGACTAGTCACCAAACATGGCGGAGAGCCACGAAAAATCGTCACTGATAAACTGGGGAGCTATCGCGTTGCGCATCGCGAAATGATTCCAGATACGCTTCATGAAACGGCGCAGTACGCCAACAATCTATCTGAACTCTCGCATCAACCGACGAGAGTGAGGGAGCGAGTGATGAGGCGCTTCAAGTCCACAAATCAGGCGCAACGATTTCTCGAATCGCATGCGGCGGTTTACAATTTATTCAACTTACAGCGCCACTGCATTCGAGCCGAACACTATCGTGATCTCAGGACAAGTGCGTTTGCGGAGTGGAGATCAGTTGTGGCTTAAGAACTGGCCTGAAGAATATTTCGTTCTCTAAAGTTAACTTGTCAGTACCTAGCGGAAGGGTCGAGCTACCAAAAAATTAAGGACGAACGCAGGCGGGACTTCGCTATAGAACTGCACTGTTTAAGCGACACCAAAATATGCGATATCAGTGACCATATTGGCTTTTCAGATACCAGCTCATTTG
>Ga0206129_10001597_pt1 | contig 30170 bp, 26 predicted proteins | sample Helgoland_Spring_8_FD_148616 | JGI IMG/M metagenome (GOLD analysis project Ga0206129, IMG submission 148616) | Pelagic subsurface seawater microbial communities from Kabeltonne, Helgoland, North Sea - Helgoland_Spring_Bloom_20160502_2 | ecosystem: Environmental > Aquatic > Marine > Epipelagic ...
TCCCGCCCGTAAAGCTCCAAATAGCACTACGGGATATTGAAGTAAATTGGGCATTTGAATCGCTACTTTATCCCCCCGATTCAGTCCTAAGTCATAAATCAAATAAGCAGCAAAACTATCTGAAGCTATGTTCAACTCGTTAAAAGTCATTACTTTACCCATGTTTTCAAAGGCCGGATAGTTACCGAATTTTTTGAAACTATCATTCAAGAGTTCGGCTAAGCTTTCGTATTCAGTACTATCAATTTGTTGAGGGACTTCTTTCGGGTAGTGTGCATGCCATGGAGCGTTTTTCATTTTTTCACTGTTGTTTTTTATACGAACAATAATCACAACAAATTAGTCTAATTGCTCGGCTTCTCAAATAATAATCAATCTTTATCTTGGTTTCAAATAAAAATTATTTAATGACAAAATAATATTTTTTCGACGTTTTCCTCAATCCTTTGGCATAACGCTAGTTTAACCAATACATTTATTAAACCAAAGCGTCTGAATTTAATTTTTTTTTTGCATATTGCGGCGGAAATGGAGAAAATTGAATTCGAAATATGGGGGTTACAGCTATTAGAACCTATGGCTTTAATCCTTAATTTAATCATGTGTTTTCAAAGCTTTCATCACTATCTTGAAATCAATAAATCCTTCGCTTCCCCTTTTTCTTCCTACTTTGGTAAGTTCTTTTTATGTATTTCTATCTCTACTTTTTTTGCTGCTTGGTCACATTTATTTTATAATTATTTAGGCATGGCAGGTAAAATACCTGGGTATAGCACTACCATCATATCCATTGGCATGTTAGAATATGCGATGGTCATTTACCTTTATCCCAAAGGCAATATTTTATTAAAATCGATCATCGCGTTCCTTATGGCCAGCACCTTTAGTTTGCTCATTTTCGAATTAAAATTCTTGTGGGTTGCCATTCATATGGCTATTGGGATTGTTCTGTTTTTAGGAATGCCCTTTTCTTTTAAAATTATAAAAGGTGAAGAAAAAGCAAGCTTTTTCTTTTGGGGATTTATCTCCATGTTAATGACGCTTCCTGTGGAGCTACTCAGATTGAACCTTCACCCATGGTTTCAGCACCAAGACATCTCACATGTTTTTATGATCTGTGCACTCTATTGTTTTTCTAAGGGTGTTCGTCTAACAGAATTGATCAGCAGCCAGGTCAAAGTTTAATTTTTTTAATTCTTTTTTCTTGTAAGTGTGATATTCAAAGTAATAAAATTAGGATAAATACAATTAATTTAAGACAAATATTAATCCCTATCCAAATGAAAAAACTTAGTGCTCTCTTGTTTTTAATAATGCTCTCTTGTGAAAAAAAAGAAGATCTCTCTCAAAATGAGAGATATACCATTGAGCAATTTATGAATACTACTCAAGTATTTGGCGGTGATTTCTCGGTAGATGAGAAAACAATTTTGATTACTAGCAAGGCAAGTGGCGTCTTAAATGCCTATAGCATTGATCTTGAAACAGGCGAACAAACACAACTTACCCATTCTTCGGAAAATGCCATCATCGCTCGGTCTTACTTTTCCTCAGATGATAGAATTATTTATACGAGTGACGAGGGGGGAAATGAATTGACTCAAATTTACATAAAAAATAGGGAAGGCAGCGTGATCGACCTCACGCCTGACAGTGCCAAGGCCTCCTATTACGGATGGAATCACAATAATACGGCCATCTATTGGGCCTGTAACAAAAGAGATCCCAGATATTTTGATTTGTATCGAACCGAAATAATAGGTGCATCGGTAGCTGAGGGTGGGTTTCAAACCAATAAAATATACATAAACGATAATGGCTTTACGCCTTCAATAGTCAGTGATGACGAACGATACATCGCCCTTTCTGAAAGAGTGAATACTTCTGATGCAAACATCCATCTTTTAGATACCCAAACAGGAGAGGTATCCCTAATCACCCCTCATGAAGGTTTCGTACTTAATGAGCCACAGTTCTTTTCAAAAGATCATAACACTTTATATTTCACTACTGACCTTGATAGTGAGTTTGCCTACCTAATGTCTTATAACATCGGTAACCAAACCCAAAAAGTAGAACAAAAAGCCGAATGGGCCATAAGTTATGCCTACCTGTCTCAAAATGGTGCATACCGTGTCACTGGTATCAATGAGGATGCAAGTACCAAAATCATCATTCAAGACACTCATTCAAAAGAAATCATTACCATCCCAAATTTACCCGAAGGAGATATCTCATCGGTAAACATTTCGGATAGTGAAACGCAAATGACTTTCTATCTAAGCAGTTCCAAAATGCCTCGAGACCTATTTTTATATCATTTTAAAAATAAAACGCTTAAAAAGCTAACCCACACGCTTAATCCTGAAATAAATCCCGATGATCTTATCGCCGGACAAGTCATTCGATTTCCTTCCTTTGACGGCCTTTCAATACCTGCCATTCTCTACAAACCCATTTACATCCAAAAAGGCGACAAATTACCTGCTTTGTTGTACATTCATGGTGGACCTGGAGGACAAACAAGGCTGAATTATACTGATAGAATACAATATTGGGTAAATCAAGGTTATGTCGTGCTTGCCGTAAATAATAGAGGGAGCTCTGGATATGGTAAAACCTTCTATAAGGCCGATGATTTAAAACATGGAGATGCTGATCTAAAAGATTGCATCGCATCCAAGGAATTCTTGATCAACACAGGTTTTGTAGCTGCCGATAAAATTGGAATTATGGGAGGTAGTTACGGTGGATATATGGTGATGGCGGCCTTGGCTTTCGCTCCTGAAGAATTCGCTGTAGGCGTTAATTATTTTGGTGTGACCAATTGGTTACGTACCCTAAGGAGCATTCCTATCTGGTGGGAGGCCTCCCGAAATGCCTTATATACTGAGTTAGGAAACCCCGAAACGGACAGCCTTGCTCTCTACAACAAGTCCCCCTTATTCTTTGCCCATCTCATCACCAAGCCCTTTATCGTTTTTCAAGGGGCCAATGATCCTAGGGTACTTCAAATTGAATCTGATGAAATAGTGGCTGCCGCTAGGAGCAATAATATCCCAGTTGAATATATTATTTTTCCTGATGAGGGTCATGGTTTTTCAAAGAAGGTAAATAATATTGAAGCTTCTCAAAAAACACTGGAATTTCTAGACAAATATCTCAAGGGAAGTTAAACGCAATTTCAACAAAATAATGAATTTAAACGACCTCAAATACCCCATAGGCAAATTCGTAATGCCTACTTCTTTAGTAATGCATGAAATAAAGGAAGGTATTGAAGCCCTTGACTCATTTCCTGAAAAACTGAAGGCGCTGGTTAAGCCTATTACAGCCGAACAAGAAAATTGGGTTTATAGACCAGATGGATGGAATATTAAGCAAATCATCCACCATTGTGCCGACAGTCATATGCAATCGGTCACCCGGTTTAGGTGGGCGCTAACGGAGTCAACACCCACTATTAAAACCTATCACGAAGCGTTATGGGCGCAAATGTCCGATTACCAAGGACCGATACAACCTTCACTTGAAATAATCTCGGGTTTACATGCCCGTTGGGTTTATTTATTGAACTCTATGAAACCTCACGATTTTGAAAAAACATTTGTACACCCTGATCACCATCGGGAAATGAGATTGGATGAGAATTTAGTCCTCTATGCATGGCATGGTGAGCATCATTTGGCGCACATAAATCAAGCGCTCAAGTCAAAAGGAAGCTATACTTAGCTGAAGTGTAGTTTCTTTATTTATATGCTCCCGTTATATCCATTTTAAGAGCAAAAATAGCTTTTAAGGCAGACATAAGAAGAAGGCCTCGTTGTTCAATCAAAAAAACAACCGTTCCTGCTACGCTAAAAATCATTTATCAATTTTCTTAACTGTTCCTATTATGGTCATCTATGGAGTAGACACTTTCGAAACTATAAATCCAACGATCATAGCCATTAAAAAAGAGGGTGCTAGTACATCTAGTTCTATAAAATAATCACCTACTCCTTCCATTTTTGATACTACAAACTTGAAAAATATAATAGAAAAAAATCCCGTAATCATAGAAGCAATAGCTCCTTTTTCAGAAAATCCTTTCCAGAATAATGATAAAATAATTACCGGACAAAAAGTGGCTGCAATACCGGACCATCCGAAAATCATGATCCAAAAAATCTTCCTATCAGGATACAAATAGTATAATAAAATTGCAATTCCAAGTGCCATTAGTGCCATTCCAATAGTAACTAGTCTTGAGACTTTTGTCAAGTCTTGATCTTTTAAATCAGGTTTGAATATTTTTTGATAAAAGTCCCTAGTTATCGCACTAGAGGCAAGAATAAGAAGAGAGTCAATGGTTGACATAATTGCTGAAAGTACAATTGCAATAAAGATAGCAACTAAAATTATTGGCAAGAATTCATTGGTTACCAAGCTCAAAACATTTTCACCTCCTGTTCCTAAAAGAACTTCGGGATCTTGACCTTTTTGTGTAAAATAAATTCGAGCAAGAATTCCAATTGTGACGGCTGCAGCATCAGTTAATAATGTAAAAAGCAGTGCAACCCATTTACCTTTATCAATTTCTTTTTCGCTTTTAATAGACATAAAGCGAACATACACTTGTGGTGAACCTAAAAAACCCAGACCAATCATTGAGAAACCTAAAATCGTAAATAAATTAAGCCAGCCATTATCGCTTCTCCCCAGTACTTGTGTTAAGGTGGGATCAATAGCGTTGAGTCCTGCAGTAATTCCCGCCCCATGATCCATGGAAAACCATACAATAAATGGCAATAAAACTAATCCAAAAAACATTAAAATACCTTGAAACATATCAGACCAAACCGCAGCTACAAATCCACCTATAAAAATATAGAGCAAGACAATAAAAAATCCAATTATCGCACCCACTCGATAGTCAATATTAAGCATTGATTCAAAGGCAATTCCAGTAACATCCATTTGGGAAGCGACATATATAACCACAAATATGACGAGTGCCGAAGCAGCTACAATTCGAAGTGTATTTGTAGATGATTTAAAATGTGCCTCAAGGTAGTCTGGTATGGTAATCGCATTATATTGATCAGATAATTTTTTGAACCGCGTTGCCATGAATTGCCAAGAAACAAAAACTCCAAGAAGTTCTCCCAAAACGACCCAATAGCCTGAATATCCGGCTATTGCACCCATACCTGTAAGACCGATTAGTAACCAACCTGATTCACCGGTGGCCCTTGCAGAAAAAGCAACCGCCAAAAACCCCATATTTTTTCCACCGACATAATAATCACTCATGCCTTTAATTCTCCTAGAGGCTAGGATTCCAATGAAAAATAATATGCTTACGTAAAAAGTGAGAACAACTAATTTGATTACTAATTCTGGATCGTTCATGTGTATATAAATATCATTTTACCTCAATTTATTTCAGATGAATCCCTCACAAAAAATAAAAGTACCTATTCTGTAATTTTACCCAAAATGCATAAAAGACTGACAAAAATTACCCTTTTTCATAAATACTTGAAAAAATTGATCGGAGATTGCTAACTTTGAATTGTAAAACTACTCGAAAAGATTTATCGAAAAAGACTAGTTAGATTTGAAAACTCATCTTGGATCTGCTCATTGAATGAACAGAAAAAAGATGAAAAAATGATAAAGGATATCGGAAATAAACAGAAAAAAATTCATTCATTAAATTTATTAATTAGTGCTCTTAAAAATGAGCAAAGTACGAAGTACCATGATATTTTACATTCAATGGAAATACCAAAAAGTGCTTTTGAAATTTTTTGTTCTTGGTCTGAAACAACCTACACGCGGAATTGTATTTTTGAAAACGAACGATTTGAGCTGATCCTAATATGCTGGCAATCAAGTCAAAAGACCCCTATTCATGATCATGGTGGTGAGGAATGTTGGGTGAAATTCATAGATGGTGAGTTTAAAGAAACAATTTATAAATCGAATGAAGTCAGTGAGATCAATATACAGAAATCGACCCTCTTTAAAGAAGGTGATATCTCCTATATGATTGATTTCATGGGTTGCCATCAATTAAAAAACCTATCTAACCAACGAGCGCTCTCGCTCCATTTATATGCAAAGCCTATTCGTAATTGCAACATTTATGATGAACAATCAAAGGAGTTTGTGCAAAAAAAAATGAATTATCATACAGTTTCTAATATTACGATAAGTTAATTACAATAAAATTATATGGCCAAATTAAATAGTGATTTAGTTCTATTCAATGAACTGGTTGAAGTATTGTTAAATGAAGAACACAAGCATCCAGTAGCCGATCGAATAGAAGCTGACAAACTTTACGATACGCTAGACCTTTCGCTAAACTCCACTCCAATTGTTGATGATAAACTAAAAAATCTACTCAAAGAAGTAGTAATTTCTACGCCCAAAACAGCAACAAAATTATTCTTTAATCAACTTTTTGGAGGAAGACAAAGTAAGGCCATTTTGGGTGATTTACTCGCAGTAATGCTTAATAACAGCATGTATACCTATAAAGTTGCCGGTCCCCAAGTTGGTATTGAGCAAGAGATTATAAGAAAATCTTGTGATATGATCGGTTATGGCTCTCAAAGTAATGGTACCTTTCCAACTGGGGGTTCTATGAGCAATTATATGGCCTTAGTGATGGCTAGAGATACCAAAGATTCCCATTGTAGAGAAAAGGGTATGTCCGAACCAATGATTGTTTACACTTCTCGAGAATCGCATTATTCAAATTCAAAAAATGCAAGCTTTGCAGGAATTGGCAAGAGCAACATTAGATATATTCATACTGATTCCAAAGGACAAATGCTCCCAAACCATTTGGAAGAACAAATTATTAAAGATCTCGATGAAGGTTTTGTGCCCACTTATGTAAATGCTACCGCAGGTACAACTGTTTTAGGGAGTTTTGATCCAATAGATAAAATTGCTGATATCACGGAGAAACATAATCTTTGGCTCCATGTCGATGGTGCATATTGTGGAAGCGTTATTTTCAGCGATAAATTTAAATATCTTGTGGATGGAATAGAAAGATCAAATTCTTTCAGCTATAATGCGCACAAGATGTTGGGAACCCCTCTAACTTGTTCAGTCTTGTTAGTAAACGATAAAAAACATTTATACAATTCCTTCAGTAATGATGCAGATTATCTTTATCAAACAGATGGTGACGATTTCAACTTAGGTAAAACTTCGTTCCAATGTGGAAGAAGGAATGATGCACTGAAATTCTGGACACTTTGGAAATCAATTGGGACTAATGGATTGAAACAAATTGTAGATAAACAATTTGAACTTGCAGATATTGCTCGGGCATATATTAAAAGCAATCCCGATTATACACTACATAGTTTTGATGATTCAATTTCAGTCTGTTTTAATTATCAAGGAATTGACCCAATGATACTTTGCACAGCCCTGTATAAACATCAAATTACGGTCGTTGGCTTCGGGTCTTTTAATGATGATACATTTATTAGACTAGTAACAATTAATACCAACAATAAAGAATATGATATTTTGAACTTCTTTAAAGTACTTGAAGACTATGTCAGTAAAACTTCAAAAATTAAAAAATTAAAAAAGGAAGTTCTGGAGCAGGCCGAATAATTATGATGAGCCTTTTGAAAAGGTAGTAACAAATGAAATTTCCTGTTACTCAGGATGAGCACAAAATATTTTTAATACCTTAAAAGATGATATAATAAAAAATTGAGTGGCCTACTTTTGAATATCTGCGTAATTAGTAATATTTGAATTTTGTAATAATCTATTCCATCCCAGCTCATGCATAAAATCATTATTTAAATTCAATTTTATGCAGAGATTATAAACCTACTAGGTCAATAAGCACTATCATTATATTTTTATTTCAAAACATATTCGATAATAAATTAATAACAAATAATGTGACAACAACTATAGCCATCTAATAAATATTTAACGCAGGTTTCATGTAAAAAGAATCTATTATTTACCCCACTTATTTAAAAAGATTGAGATGCTCCACTTACTTCCATTTTCAATTGATAAATAGCCTTTGATGCAGTAATGAAAAGAATGTCTCGATTGGGTCCACCGAAAGTCACATTGGCCGTCCAAGGTTCATCAATGTTGATATGCTCAATTTTTTTACCTTTAGCATCAAAAATAGAAACGCCGTTCCCTGTGAGGTAAACATTGCCTTGCGCATCAAGGGTCATCCCATCTGATCCCATCGCTACGAAGCATTTTTTATTGGATAAATTTCCATCGGCTTCTATTTGATAACTGTAAGTCATTTGCCCATCTATATCGGCAACATATAACAAGGATCCATCGGGTGTACCTATGATCCCATTGGGTTGCTCTAAACCTGTAGCTACTGTACTTACTACGCCTGTTGGTGATAAATAATAAACATTATTAGAGGACAAATAGGGCGCAGTATGCAGCCAATAAGGACGTTGATAAAAAGGGTCTGTAAAATAAACACCACCTTTGGGATCCACCCAGAGATCGTTAGGTCCGTTCAATCGTTTGCCTTTAAAATCTTTTAAAAGAACCTCGATGTTTTTATCAGTATCAATTTTCCATAATTGACCCAACGCATCGGCGCAAGCATATAAATTATCTACTGCGTCAAAATACAAACCATTGGCACGACCCGATGGCGTTAAGAAAATTTCAAATTCACCATCAACTGACCATTTAAGTATTTGATCATTAGGCTGATCGGTAAAATAAACATTACCACGACTGTCAACAGCTGGGCCTTCGGTAAAGTCAAAATGATTCGCTATTTTTATCAATTGAGCATCCTTAGCTACAATTAAAGGTACTTGTGCAGAAATCTTCTTAAACGTAACTAAAGACACCACAAATAATATGGGTAAATATTTCATTTAAATACACCAGTGAATTTACAAACTATTCCAACTCAAACTTTGTCTTATGTTTTTGCGCATATCCCAGCATTTTTTTGAATACCTCGGGGTAACCTTCTTTTACATCTTGAGTTTCCATAGGATCGTTAGCCAAATCATAAAGCGTTAAATCAATGGAGGCTTGCTCATATTTTCCAGGCATACCATCGCTACCTGGAGAGGGACGTGTTCTGTAATTATGAGGCAGGTGCAATTTCCACCGACCACTTCCGCTCATCACAGACTCTAATCTTGGCCCTATTGTAAATGCATAATAATCATGTGGCGACATTTGCGTTTCTCTAGTCATTAAACCCCAGATGTTTTTACCATCTATGGATTGCTGTGGTAAAGGAGTCTCTGTTAAATGAGCAATGGTTGGGAGTAGATCAATAGAAAGAAATACCTGATCGGAAACCGAACCCTGAGCCAAATTATCAGGATATTTGATGATACATGCCACTTTCGTCCCACCATCAAATGAAGTCCCTTTGGCTTCCCTAAAGGGAGTGGTTCCCGAATGATTCCCATAAGAAATCCATGGCCCATTATCAGAGGTGAAGACCACAAGGGTCTCTTCATCAATACCTGCCGCACTTAGGGCATCCATGATCCGACCTATAGATGCATCTAATTCTACAATGACATCCCCATAAAGCCCCACTCCTGACTTTCCTTCAAAGGCTTCACTACAAAACAGTGGGACATGGGGCATTGAATAGGGAACATATAAAAAAAAGGGTTGCGTTGCATAATCATTAATGAAATTTACGGCATCGTCTGTGGCCCATTTCGTTAAGTTACGTTGATCTGCTTTAGAAACAGCTTCTATTTCTACTTGACCATTTTTCCAATACTGGAGCGGAAATTTCCCCCAAAATTCTGGATTCTCCGGATGATATTCCCACATATCGTTGCTGTACATCAGCCCAGAGGAAACATCAAATCCACGTTGATGGGGACGCGTGTCTTCTTGATCCCCTAAGTGCCACTTACCAAAAATCCCCGTTTTATAACCATCTGCACGATAAATTTCAGCCATCGTAGGGAAATTAGGTGACAACCCTCTTTCCTTTGGCGCATGTGCATTAAAAACCTTCGTTCTTCCTGGATAACTACCCGTCAACAAAGCCGCCCTTGATGCAGAACAAATTGCCTGTGGTACATAAAAATTTCGATAAACTACCCCCTCTTTGGCCAATCGGTTTACTTGAGGCGTTTGTATCTCTTTTTGGCCAAATGGCTCAAAATCACTCCATCCCGAGTCATCTAAAAAAATAATGACAACATTCAGCTTATTGTTTGTTAGCGATTCAGGCTTTCCGCATCCCATCAATAAACCCAGACAGCTTAGTACCATCAATAAAATAAAAAATTTTGTATCATAAATCATGAGCGTACATTAATCAAAAAATCATTAAAATAGAAGAAGATAAGGCTTAATAATAAGATCATTATATTTGAATTTAACACAAAATATTCATGATGACTAGAAGTCCCTATATTGTTTTTTTGATTCTACTGATATTTTTTGTCATCTCCTTTATAACGAACATTATAGGACCTTTGATACCTCAAATTATCGAGAGTTTTGACCTTAGTTTGACCTTAGTCGCTTTGATCCCATTTGCCTTTTTTATCGCCTATGGTGTCATGTCTATTCCCGCAGGCATGCTGCTCCTAAAATTCAAAGAAAAGCATCTGATCGTTTTAGCTTTCATCGTGATATTTTTCGGTGCAATCCTATTAGCGCTGCTCCCAAGCTATCTCACTGCTTTGTTTTCATTCTTCATCATTGGTTGCGGAATGGCCGTACTTCAAGTAGTTATTAACCCTCTTTTAAGAGTCACTGGTGGCGAAGAACATTTCGCAATGTATGCTGTTTTTGCACAATTAGTTTTTGGATTTGCCTCCTTTTTAAGCCCCCTAGTTTATACCCAATTAGCCTCTGAAACGTTTTTTACGACCGAGCATTCATTTCTTCACACGTTAAGTACTTTTTTGAGTCTACAGGAGTTACCTTGGATATTCTTATATTTTTTATTTTCTGTCATCAGCCTCTTTATGATCCTCATTTTGATTTTTTCAAAATTTCCTAAAGTTGAACTTAAATCAAATGAAAAATCAGGTGCTCTTGGTACGCACATCAAACTATTTAAAAACAAGCAAATTCAATTATTTTTTTTAGGAATGCTTTGTTATGTAGGTGCCGAACAGGGTATTGCGAATTGGATTTCTCAATTCCTTAATGTTTACCATGGCATTGATCCAAAAATATTGGGGGCAGCCACCATTTCTGATTTTTGGGGATTAATGACCTTGGGTGGGATTATTGGGCTTATCCTTTTAAAAATATTTGATAGTCGCTGGGTTCTTATTACTTTTTCAGGGCTTGCTATGATTTGCCTAATCCTCGCGCTTTTCGGTCCGGCTGAAATCGCTTTGATTTGTTTCCCATTGACAGGTTTATTTTTATCGGTAATGTATCCCATTCTTTTTTCTTTGACATTGAATTCCTTTGCAGACCATCACGGTTCAATTTCAGGAATATTAGTCACGGGAATTATTGGAGGAGCAATCTTACCGCTCATAATTGGCTCGTTCGGAGATGCAGTCGGACTTCGGTCAGCTATGTGCTTTTTAATTTTTCCACTTGCCTTTATTGTGAGTATTGGTTTTTGGGCAAAGCCCCTGATCACAAATAAAAAGTTAAGTTGGTTTTATAAAGAATCATAAATATACAGCCCAATTTGACCTTGATTGAGAAGGATAATTAAGGCTTAATAAGTGCCCATCCATTAAATTTTTTCACAGCCTTTTTTAAGGTCCAATAAAGAACTGGCAGCGTGATCCAAAAATACATGACAATTTGGGTGATGACGCAAGAGACTTGCAGGACATGATATAGAAACCTCTTCTTCGAGCATTTTTTTAACGATCGGTGCCTTATTTTGACCACCCACCAGCAACAATATACTTCTGCTTTCCATGAGTGTCCCCAAACCAAGTGTCAACCCTTGGGATAATTTTTGAGGTTGTTCAAAATACTTTTGTCCTGTTTGTATAGTCAAAGGGTCTAAATCAATTATTTGACTTCGTGAATCTTCAGAGGTAAATGGTTCATTCATGCCAATATGGCCATTAAGGCCTAGACCCAAAATGGCTACGTCAATACCCCCTTGCTTTTTGATATACATCTCATTAATGATACATTCGGAAAACACATCCACCGATCGACCGTCAAAAAAACATATCTGTTGATCAGACACTCCTAAGGGGTGGAAAAGATCTTGATCTAAATGGTACCTACAACTACCTATGTCTTGACCATTTAAACCTATCCATTCATCTAGGCCCAAAAAATACCAGTCTGCTGTATCTAAGCTGTTTGCTTCTACTCTCGATACCAACTTCTTATAAACTCCTTTGGGCGAATCTCCCGAAGCAACACAAACCAATGGCTTTGGCGTTTCTTTTACTGAATCAATCAAGACCTTCGTTGCGCCGGTGCTCAATTCTTCGTAAGTATTTGAAATAGTTACATTCATTTAATTTTATTACATATTTATACTTCTAATTATATAGTAAGCAAATACCAAATAGGCACTAACGTCATTTAATAAAATGACAGCAACAGCATAAATTCAAAAGATATTGCAATATGTATAGATTTTTAAAATCTTTTCCACATTTTAATTATCTTGATTAATATATGTTAACCCTTCAAATAAAGCTACTAATAGTACAGAGCGATGATTTTCTTTTTCAAAATATTCTATTGCAACATTTATAGGTTCACCCGATTTTTTTATGATTAATGTATAAAAGTCATCGTGTCTTTTTTTATTCCTCTCATAATTAGCATCTCCTTGATTGGCAGTAGCGATGTAAATTTTTTTTTATTTAATGATTTTGAGGAAATAGAATCAAATTTGTTTTTCATCATCTCTTCATTCCACCAAATACTTGGGTCTATTGCTATGTAAGTGTTAAAGACACTAAATTTATTCATATAGGAATTTAATGTTAAAAGTCCTCCCAAAGAGTGTCCTATGAAAGTTCTATATGACTCTGTCTATAATTTTCATCAATATAGGGAATAAGTTCTTTTTCAATAAAGTTTAAAAATTTTCCTCCTCCTCCAGTATTAGGACGTTTGGTCTTTATTTTTGTTAGAGTAAAGTCTCGGCGACGGTCTACATTTTCTATAGCTATAATAATAATACTTTCAGGAATTAAATTGTTTCCAACCCTGTTGGAACTCATAAAATGTACGATTCCAGTTACTGTTTTAAAATAAGTATACCCATCCAATAGTATTATAATTGGGTATATTCTATCTACTGAGGTTTCATAGTATGAATCAGGAAAACTTATCAGACAAGTTCTTTCTTCATTTAGAATTTCAGAGTAAATGGAAATAATTTTGTTTGTTAAAATATTATGATCTTTCTGCCCAGAACTCACAAGTGGAATGAACAGTAACAGTATAAGGCGTTTTTTTATTACATACATATAACAAAAAGTTTGCTGAATTAACTGAAGAAGATGTGCCTATGGTTTAGGCTCTAAATAAAAAGAGATTATTTTTATTATTCCTCCTGACTCCATTTTCTTACCCCAGCAATTTTACCATCTTTGATATAATGTCTTTCAAAGAATCTATATTTTTCAATTTCTCCATTCTTTCTATACCTAGTTTCAGTAAATGGAAACATTACAACGGTTAAATTTTCATCGTAAGAGGGGACTACTGGAATTACATCATAAACATTTCTTCTAATTGAATCATATGGCTCGTGCATAGATTTTGCGAGTTCTATCAAACTTGGTAAATCAAATTCAAGTCTTTCTAATCCTTTTTCAGGATAAAAAAAGACAGTTTCCAAATAATTTTCCTCAGTAACAAAATCATAATCTTGATTAACAAATGCAGTTGAAAAATCTAAAGCTAATTGAGCATCTTCCATACTTCCAATTGAGTAGGTGCTTCCTTTGTTATCCCCGCTTAAAATTTCACCAACATTTTTTTTTACATTGGTCTCATTATTTTGACAGCTAATTATTAAAAAAGTAATTATTGTAAGTACAGTGATTTTTTTCATTTTAATATTTTTCATTTAATAAGCACTAATATAAAAATATTTTGATTAAAATGTTGGTTAAACCTACTTTCGTGGCTTAAAAGTAGCGAAATTATCTGAAGAAGATAAACCTTTCGAAAATCCTCTGTGGGTGTGTAAGCGTATGTTAATATCAACTATTAAACCCTAGTATTAGTGATACTCCTACCTAAAACAGTGAGTGATTTTAGCTATTGCTAGTTATTGATTGAAAGTACCCTATTTAATTACATTAGTATAAGGATTATTTCTATGCTGAGGGGTATGGAAACAGCAGCCATCTTTGGGTAAAGGTGGTTGCTGTTTCTTACTAAACATATGTTATCTCTTTTCCCCGTCTAAAGCGGTTGCAATTTTGTGGCTGTTTTTTTAGTTTAAGAACATAATTTTTATCGCAGCTTAAATAAGCCTTTCTAAGAGCCTTTGTGGGTGTGTCAGAGTGTTATTAAATATCTTAATTGATGTGTAGCATACCTATTTATTATTCTTCCATTTACGTTTTCCAAACAAAATAACAAACCCTATGGTGATAAAAATTAATCCAATTGAATCATCTATGGTGCTATAGTTTAGATAATCTAGCGTAACCATAATTAACCCAATTAAAATGAGAATGAAATGTTCATATTCTCGTAGTTTTTTCATATCCTAAAATAATTTAAAGAATAATAACCTCCACTTAAATAAGCCTTTCTAAGAGCCTATATGGGTGTGTTAGCGTGTATGTTAATAATCAGAATTAATCCCTTGAGGAGGCTTATTCGATACAGTTAGTGAAAGTAGGTTTGGGTTTTGTCCAAATTGTTGAATTTGCGCTGAAATCATTACAAAAAGTAACCTTATCTACATCCCAAGCGCTAAGATCTTGATTAAAAGAAGAAGCACTCGCCAACATATCACCCATATCCGTTACCTCACTCACATCCCAATAACTGATGTCTTGATTGAAAGAAGAATTATAATAAAACATAACTCTCATATTTTTCACATTACTAATATCCCAATGGGAGATGTCTTGGTTAAAATTAGAACTTGGAAACATATAACTCATATCTGTAACAAAAGAGGTAATGATTTTGGTAACATCTAAACTATCATTGATCATTTGATACAGCATGGTGCTATCCACAATTAAATAACTGACGCCATCTAATACATAACTTTCACCAATCACGGCATTTTCGCTTGCTTTGATAGTAACTCCATTTTTGTCTAGGTAAATGAAACTTGATGTCACTACTTCACAGCCATTCTCATCAACTTCCGCACTTTCGGGGGTATCAGCACAAGTATCTAAAATATCACTTACACCGTCTCCATCAGCGTCTAGTACTGTGTTAGAATCATCATCTGTGCTGTCATCTGTAGTATTAGAAGGAATATCGGCACCGGGATCATCACCTTCATCACAATTGGTAAACAATACAAGTGAACAAAGAATGCTTAAGAAGAGAAGGTTTTTGAATTGTTTCACAGTATCAGCCGTTCGTTTTAACGTAGACAAGGTAAAAAAATATTTCAACCAACTCCAAGAAATAAGGTGTAGATTTAAAGGTAATCTACAAATAACAAAGCCACCTGCATAAAATGTAAGTGGCTGATAATTATTGTGGGCCTCTCGATCCTAAGTTCGAACTTTTTTAGAAGAATTATTTTTTATTCATGATGACTGGAGTTTTGAATTTCCACATACTCCAAATAGTATTATCTCCAATAAGTTGTATCATGAAATTTGCAACATTTTTTCTTGATGTTGGACGTCCTTTGAAAATAGTTGTAATAGGTGATTCTATTATTTCAAATTTGGAAATTTTATCATCTATTAAAGAGTCGGGGCGAACAGCACACCATTCTATTTGTTTATTTGAATTTCCAAATAATGAGATCAAGTAATCTAGAGCTATTTCATTATCCTTGTGAAGTGGAAGGAACCAACGTAAGAGAGTTAGGATAATATTGTCAAATATTGATCTTTGTTCTCCAATCTTTTTATTTTTCACGCCAATAGAATTCATTAATATAAATTTAATTGGTGAATTTTCTTTTGAGGATCTTATTGCTTCAAATAAATCTTTGGTCGCATTGGTACATAACCTTTTAGGCTCCCCAAAGATTCCTTTAAAACTTAAATTATGACCAAGGCATGAAACAATTGCATCAGAATCACTAACAAGGTTAACCATTTCCTCTTCATTAATATCAAGTATACTAGCTTTTGTGTTATTAATCTTTTTGGTATTTAAGATATCTTTAGAGAGGTTATTTGTTGTTCTTACAATTATATGTTTGGAATGTCCTTATTCTAATAATTGCTTTACTACGTTTCGTCCCGTCTTACCTGATGCACCAACTACTAATATTTTTTACATTTTGATTAATTCTCTTAATTTTAAAATAGTTGGCAATTATACAAAAACCCACTCAAATGAGTGGGTTTATTTTTGGTGGGCCCACCAGGACTCGAACCTGGGACCACCTGATTATGAGTCAGGTGCTCTAACCAACTGAGCTATAGGCCCATGCTTCAATAAGCGCAATTTTAGTCGATTTCTGTGAATATACCAACGTATAGAAATCGTAATTTAATAGAAATATTAAATTATTAACCTCCCTCTCGCATGCATTTGAGCCTTCAACTTTCAATAACCTTTACCATATGAAGTCTAATTCACCTTATTTGCTCGTTATTTAACTTTAAAAACATATTTTATTTAGAAAATAAGAAGATTTCATAAATTTCGTGCCCTATTTTATTTCAAAATAGTAAATATTTAAAAAATGTCTTTATTCATTATGAATTCTGTAAAATAATAGTAATTAATTATATTTTTTACTTTTAAAAGAATCTTTTTGGATCATCTTATTTATTTTTGTTAGCAGCAGTAGTAGTATCAATTTCTCTCTTCAAGAACATTAAATTAAAGAATATGAGCAAAGGCCTTTACGACCCCCAACTTGAACATGACTCATGTGGTGTTGGTTGCATCACAAACTTTAAAGGCATCAAATCCCATGCTATCGTCAAAGATGCATTGACCATGCTAGAAAACATGGAGCATAGGGGTGCTACCGGTTCCGATCCCGATACAGGTGATGGTGCTGGTATTTTAATTCAAATACCTCATGATTTTTTAAAAGAGCAATTACAAACTTTCGGAATTCCACTTCCACAAGTAGGTCTTTATGGCGTTGGAATGGTCTTTTACCCTCAGCATTATGGTACGAGAGAGCTTTGCAGGAAAGTCATCAATGATTGCATGACTACCATGAATTTTAAACTCATTAGCTATCGATTGGTTCCCACAGACGCCAATGTCCCGGGACATGAATCAAAGTCTGTAGAGCCTTACATCGAGCAGCTTTTTCTGGTTCATGAGGACAATACTGTTCAAGGTGATGACCTTGAACGTAAACTATTTGTATTAGGGAATTACATTACGCATCAAATAAATAACTATGTGCATGCCGCTAATGATGAATTTTATATTGCCTCTCTCTCTTGTAATACCCTCATTTATAAAGGTCAACTGAAAACTGACCAATTGAGAAGCTTCTATCATGATCTTCAAAATGAACGCCTCACCTCCGCTTTGGCCATTGTGCATTCAAGATTTTCAACCAATACCTTTCCCAATTGGAAATTGGCTCAGCCGTTTAGATACATTGCTCACAATGGAGAAATCAATACCATTCGCGGAAATGTCACTAAAATGAGATCTAAAGAGGCCTTGATGCATTCAGAGTATTTTTCTTCAAAGGAGTTATCCTACTTGATGCCCATTACAGATCCCAATAATTCTGATTCTGCAAATCTAGATGGCTTGGTAGAGTTGCTTACTTTATCTGGTCGAAGTTTACCTCATGTCATGATGATGCTCGTCCCAGAAGCCTGGCAGGGTAACAAACAAATGGATACAAACAGAAAGGATTTCTACAAATACCATGCAGCCATGATGGAACCATGGGATGGTCCAGCCGCTCTCTTTTTCACGAACGGAAAACAAATTGGAGCCACTTTAGATCGCAACGGACTGAGACCCGCCCGTTATTGTATTACCTCAGATCATCGACTCATTATGGCTTCTGAAGCCGGAGTCATTGTTACAGATGAGGCGAAAATCATCAAAAAAGGTAGACTCCAACCCGGAAAGATGTTACTAGCAGATTTGTCTTTAGGGGTTATTTATGATGATTCGCAGATAAAAGCACTGGTATGTGATGACAAACCCTACAAAAAGTGGCTAAACGAACAACGCATCAAGTTAAGGCTCATGCCTATTCCTGAACTTCAGGCAAAGATTATCGAACCCCACAGACTTACCACCAGACAGATCTCTAATGGCATGACCGAAGAGGATGTCAAAATAACGATATTACCTTTTGCTCGCACCGGTACGGAACCTTTGGGATCCATGGGCTCTGATGTTCCATTGGCCGTCCTTTCGAAGCAAAGTCAGCATATTTCCAATTATTTCAAACAATACTTTGCTCAAGTAAGTAACCCTCCCATCGATCCCATTCGTGAAAGACTAGTGATGTCTTTGTATACTAGAATAGGGAAATCTTTAAATTTATTACAAGAATCGGCCGAACACACCAGGCAAGTCCATATCTCTCAACCCATCCTTTCGAGGGATGATTTTTATAGAATAAAGGAATTGGCAAGTCATGGAATGGATTACTACATTATTGATGCCACCTTGGATGTCGCAAACAAAGAGACCTTGCGCATGGCCATAGGTAGAATCTGTAACGAAGCGGAAGATGCCATCAATAAAGGAAACAGTGTGCTTATCATTTCTAACAGAAAGGAAAGTAAATACAAAGCAGCCATTCCTAGTTTACTTGCCACAGGATCGGTGCATCATCATTTGGTTAATAAAAAATTACGGACCCAAGCAGGGCTCGTAGTAGAATGCAGTGATGCATGGGAAACACATCACTTTGCGACTATTATTGGATACGGTGCCAGTGCCATCTATCCCTACCTTACCTATGATACCATCCAAAACGCTTACAATACCCAAGCATTGAATAATGAGCAACCGTTGGATTATTATTTTGGTAATTTTCGGAAGGGGATCGGTAAAGGCCTTTTGAAAATTTTGTCTAAAATGGGCATCAGTACCTTACAATCGTATCAATCCTCACAAATATTTGAATGTATTGGTTTAGGTCAAGAAGTCATCTCTACCTGCTTCAAAGGGACTGTGAGCCGTTTAGATGGATTAAATTTTGATGATTTGGGCAAAGAAGTGGTTATCAAACACCTAGCTGGCTACAACAAAAGGGAACATCAACTTTTGGAAGCAGGGGGGTATTTCCAATGGAAACAAAAAGGCGAGAAGCATCTGCTCAATCCTGACACCATCCACTTGCTTCAAAAATCTACCCGCCTCAATGATTATGAACTCTTTAAAAAGTTTACAGGAAAAGTACATGACGAAGATACGGACATCATTAACGTAAGGGATTTATTTGAATTTAAATACAGACAATCGATTCCGGTTGAAGAAGTAGAACCTGTTGAAAATATTTTAGAGAGATTTGCCACTGGTGCCATGTCATTAGGATCAATATCACATGAGGCTCATAGTACGCTGGCCATTGCAATGAATCGCATTGGAGCCAAAAGTAATAGCGGAGAAGGCGGAGAAGACAGTAAAAGGTATCTCAAAAAAGAAAATGGAGATTGGGAACGATCTGCCATTAAACAAGCCGCTTCAGGACGATTTGGGGTGACTATAGAATATTTAAATAATGCAGAAGAACTACAAATTAAAGTGGCTCAGGGAGCTAAACCTGGTGAGGGGGGTCAGTTGCCCGGTCATAAAGTTGATGACTATATTGCCAAAGTCAGGCACAGTACGCCGGGAGTTGGACTTATATCTCCTCCACCCCATCATGATATTTACTCAATAGAAGATCTTAAGCAACTTATATCAGATCTTAAAAATTCAAATCCAGCCGCTCGAATTAATGTGAAACTTGTCTCGGAAGCTGGTGTGGGTACTATTGCGGCCGGTGTTGCGAAAGCAAAAGCAGACGTTATTTTGATCTCAGGAGCCGACGGAGGTACGGGAGCTAGCCCTATAAGTTCAGTAAGACATGCGGGATTACCTTGGGAAATGGGTCTTGCCGAAGCGCATCAAACCCTCGTCAGAAATAATCTGAGAAGTCGGGTTACCCTACAAACAGATGGTAAAATCATGACTGGTCGTGATCTCGCCATTGCTACCCTCTTAGGTGCCGAAGAATACGGCATCAGTACCGCAGCACTCATTGTTGAAGGCTGCATCATGATGCGAAAATGTCACCTAAATACATGCCCTGTGGGCATTGCTACGCAAGACCCGGAACTACGCAAATTATTCACGGGAGATCCAGATCACGTAGTGAACTTTTTTACTTTGTTGGTCATGGATTTCAGAGAGATCATGGCAGCACTTGGCTTCAGAACGGTGAACGAGATGGTCGGAGAATCACATGTCCTCAAAATGAGGTCTGATATAGATCATTGGAAAATTAATCGATTAGACTTTACTCCTGTCTTACACCACGAAAAAGCTCCCGGACATGTAGGTACTTATAAAAAGATAGACCAAAATCATCATCTTGAAGAAGCCTTAGATTGGCAGCTGATAGAGGCCATTGATCAATCTAAATCACCTAAAGATTTAGCCTTTCCCATACTCAATACCCATCGATCTGTTGGTACCTTATTGTCAGGACACCTTATCCGCCAAAAGAAGATGATCACCCAACCTATGAAGATTACTTTTACCGGTAGTGCAGGTCAGAGTTTCGGTGCTTTTCTCGCTGAGGGACTCGATTTTCGCCTTGTGGGGGAAGCAAATGATTATGTAGGAAAAGGATTGTCGGGTGGTATCATATCCATCAAACCAAATGGACATTCAACCCTTACACCGGATGAACACATCATCATAGGTAATGTCACTTTATATGGTGCAACTTCAGGAGAAATCTATGTCAACGGACAGGCGGGAGAACGATTTTGTGTGAGAAACTCTGGTGCCGAAGCCGTCGTTGAAGGCATTGGAGATCATGGGTGCGAATACATGACCGGTGGATTAGCTGTCATTTTGGGTGCCGTCGGTAGTAATTTTGGTGCAGGCATGAGCGGCGGAATCGCCTATGTTTACGATGAAAAAAATAATTTTTCCGAAAATTGTAATATGGAAATGATAGATATTGATCCCCTGAAGGAGGACGACATCAATTTACTGCGCGCAAAATTAAATGAACATAGAAAACGAACGGATAGTCCGAAAGCAATTGAAATTTTAAATCATTGGGATACTGCTTTAAAATGTTTCAAAAAAGTGATGCCAATAGAACTCAAGCGTGTACTAGCAAATCAGAAAACCTCTAAAAAAGTAGCCTAATGGGGAATATAGATGGATTCATGAAAATAGGACGAGACCTACCTAAAACCCGAGACCCAAAGGAAAGAATCAAAGACTACAAGGAGTTTTATGTTCCGCACAGCGAAGAGCTAACTAAGAAACAAGCCAGTAGGTGCATGGATTGTGGTGTCCCTTTTTGTCATAAAGGCTGCCCACTGGGAAACATCATACCTGATTTTAATGATGCGGTTCATAACGATGATTGGAATCGAGCAACGGATCTGCTTTTAGAGACCAATAATTTTCCTGAATTTACAGGTCGTATTTGTCCTGCGCCCTGCGAGGGCGCTTGTGTATTAGGTATCAATAAGCCCCCTGTCGCCATTGAACATATCGAAAAAAGTATCATTGAGAAAGCTTTTGAATCAGGTAAAATTCAGCCCAATCCGCCCATTAAAAGAAAGCTTAGTTCGGTTGCCGTGATTGGATCAGGACCGGCAGGGCTGGCGGCTGCAGACCAATTAAACAAAGCCGGTTATCAAGTGACGGTTTTTGAACGTGATGAAAAAATAGGCGGCTTGCTTCGTTTTGGTATTCCAGATTTCAAACTAGAAAAATGGGTAGTTGAAAGAAGAGTAAATCTACTGCTAGCAGAAGGTATCACCTTTAAAACAAATATTGAAGTAGGCGTCGACCTCTCCATTAGCGATCTGAAGAATCAGTTTACGGCTATTTTATTGGCTACCGGAGCTACCATTCCTCGCGATATAGATATCTCGGGTAGAAATCTAAAAGGTATTCATTTTGCTATGGACTTTTTAACTCAACAAAACAAACGAGTTTCTGAGCTAGATTTCGACAAAGAAGACCTCTTTGCTACAGATAAAAATGTCATTGTCATTGGTGGCGGTGATACCGGCTCTGATTGCATTGGGACTTCGAATAGACAAGGTGCCAAGTCGATCACACAATTTGAGCTTTTAGATAAGCCAGGAATTTCCAGAGGTATCCACAATCCATGGCCTGAATGGCCTTTGGTTTTGAGAACCTCTTCCTCTCATGAAGAAGGCGTTGATAGAACCTGGTCAGTATTAACCAAATCTTTCATTGGGGATGAAAATGGAAATATTTCAGGGCTAAAAACGGTAAACGTAGCTTGGGAAAATGGAAAATTTGATGAAATCTCCGATACTGAAAAGATTTACCCTTGTGACCTTGTACTCATCGCTGTTGGTTTTGTACATACCCAGAAAGAAGGTTTGTTAGATCAATTAAACATCAATCTAGATGAAAGAGGAAATGTTAAGGCTCAAAACTATAAAACTAATGTAGATAAAGTCTTTACGGCTGGCGACATGAGAAGAGGTCAATCATTGGTCGTATGGGCTATTCAAGAAGGCAGAGAAGCCGCCAGAGCATTAGATCAAAGTTTATCTGGAAAAAGTTCGCTGGCCTCTAAGGAGCGCTCTAGTTATGAGCTTTGAAGCATTCTAATTTCTAAATCATCTCCTTTTCCAAAACCTATGAGTTGACTCATCCTATAGGTTTCTAAAGTGGAGAGGTCTTTGAGTAAGAATTCATTCCCATCCAAGATTTTTAATAGCTCGAATTCAAAAAGCTCCCCGTAATTGATCAATCGGTAGCGCTCCCCTACGCGTAAACTGCTAAATGCCAATCCGCTCATAAACAAGATTAAATTTAAACCATTACCGACAGATTAAGACAGTGTCATCCTTAAATTAAATGGCTATTTGTGTTTAAACAGAAGTCTGAACTATCAACTTAGTAAAAAACCGGGTACAACTGTGGCCGGCCTATTCTTTTTTAAGCACTCAGCATTTCAAACAAATTTGACTTGTCAAAAATAATTATTCTGCAGATTTTTTTGCTTTCGGTGCCTTCGCTTTTGACGGCTTCTCTGCCTGGGCATTCTTTTCAGACTTTACCGCTGCCGTTTTCCCTACTTTCTCCACTTTTACTGCAGACTTGGCCTTCTTGGCATCAAACTCTTTTTTGATCGCATCTACATCCACGTTCTTGATGACGGGGACAAACGAAAGACGTTGTATCGTAGCCACACGATTTTTTGCAACATTTTTGTTTTTACGTCCTTTTCTTTCTAATCTAGTTACAGCCATTTTGTTTTATTTGTTAATTACAAGGTGCGAAATTATAGGATTTCTTAGATTTGTCAAAAATATTTTAAGTGGAAAAACTCTCTATCCCCAAAGGAACCCGTGATTTCGGCCAAATTGAATCATTTCGCCGTAAATACATCATTGAAAAAATTCAAAGTAATTTTATTAAGTACGGATTTGCACCGATCGAAACGCCAACAATGGAACATTTATCTGTGCTTACGGGAAAATATGGCGACGAAGGAGACCAACTTATTTTTAAAGTGCTTAATTCTGGAGACTTTTTAAAAAAAACGGATTGCGACGATTACGATCAAGGTACCAAGACACTTTTACCTAAAATAGCTGAAAAAGGTCTTCGATATGATTTAACGGTTCCCTTTGCTCGACATGTAGTGATGAATCAGCACAACATTACTTTCCCTTTTAAAAGATATCAGATACAGCCTGTATGGAGGGCTGATCGACCCCAGCGAGGTAGGTACAGAGAGTTTTACCAATGTGACGCCGATATTATAGGTACCCGATCTAATTGGAATGAAATAGAGCTGACCTTATTGATTCATGATATATTCAAATCTTTAAATTTTGATGGTTTTGAATTAAAAATCAATCACAGAGAAGTTTTGTTCGCAATGGCAGCTACCGCTGATTTAAAAGGAAAAGAGATTCCTTTTTGCGTGGCGTTGGACAAAATAGATAAAATAGGTAAAGAAAAAGTACTCCATGAGATCAGTCTACTTCAAGGTGACTCGAAAATGGTTTCAAAATATCTCAAAATTATTGATGCTGATGTTGGTAAATCCCTCAAAATTGAAAAATTGGTTAAGCTCACAGGTGCCTCAAATAAAGGTTTTGAAGAATTAACTGTATTTTTTAAGACTTTAGATGAACTTACCGATAGGAAATTTAATATTTCTCTTGACTTTTCCTTAGCACGAGGCCTTTCCTACTATACTGGGATGATTTATGAGGTAAAACCAACAGAAGTTAGCATTGGAAGTATTTGTGGGGGTGGGCGCTATGATAATTTGACAGGTATGTTTGGCCTTAAGGGCGTGTCAGGCATTGGCATTTCATTTGGATTAGATCGTATCTACGATGTCTTAGCCGAATCCAATTTATTTCCCGAAACAGCTAAAGGGGGTCCAAAAGTACTGATCACCCATCTCGATATATCCGCTTTCAAGCATGGCATTAAAATCATTGAAAAATTAAGAAAGGCGGGCATTGCGGCTGATCTTTTTCCCGATGCGGTCAAAATTCAAAAGCAAATGAATTATGCCAATAAATTGGCGATTCCATACGTTATAACCGTTGGATCAGACGAAATCTCACAAGCACGCTATCCATTAAAAAGCATGAGCACCGGGGAGGTCTTAACATCCTCTCTTGAAGGTATCATTGAAAACTTGAAAATAGATAGATTTTGATTAAACAGATCATTATATTTTCTTTCAAATTTATTGTTATCAGAATGACCGTTTTTATTGTCTTGATACTTCCTTTTGTTGCAACAGCACAGATAAGCCAAGATGCCTCTTTTTCTGTTGCATATCAACGTGGATGTGCCCCCTTCACGGTAAACATTCAAGAGCTTATTGATTATGGTGATGAGGTTCCACGGAATTATATCTACGAAGCCAATCTAGGCACAGTGACCTCAGTAGATACCTTTTACACCTACGAAGAGCCCGGCGATTATCTCATTTATCAAATAATTAGTGAGGGAGATGACAGAGAAGATTCCCTATGGATCCAAGTTTCTGATCCAGTAAGTCCTGAATTTAGTTATTTTTACTGCGACCGTCAACATCTCTCCATTGAGATTTTGGATAATTACTATGATAGTTATCAACTATACACCTCTACAGATACGTTCCTACATGTAAAAGAAGAAGTCAATCCCTTTACCATAGAAGTACCTGAAGTAGCCAGCATTGATTTAATCATAGAAGGTTTTTATGACGGAGGGCAACCTAACTGCGGGAGTTCTCCTGTTCAGAGCGTTCTCATGCTTGAGTTGACCAACAATTCGACTGTGGACTCCGCCTTTGTAAAATATGTATGTCAAAATGAAGTCTCACTCCGAATATATTATGAAGCAGATTCAACAACTTATTACAATATTGAATATCAATCAATACCCAGTGTATTTACGCCCATTTATGACGGTTTATTGGATTCTAATTCCTTATTTTTTCCATCCCTGCCCTTTGATGGATCCCTCTCTTCATTATGCTTTCGGATCAATGCCCTTTCGCTATGCAATGATGAGAATATCGTATTAGGCGATTCCTTGTGTTTGGACATTAAAAGTGATACTACTGCATTTAATTACGCTTACGCCTCCTATGATTCGGAAAATCATATTGCCTTGAATTTTAGTGAAAATAGTAATGGTTTATTTCATGCCGTAAAATATGTAAATGACGTTTTGTTCGATACTTTATTCAACATACAGTCTGGGCACGTTGACTCTAGCGTATATCCTATCCGGAAATACAGTTATGAGCTCCTTTTCACCCCTTCGTGTGATGCCAGCATACAAACAATCAAGATTACGCCTACTTATCTAGAATTGTCAGACTATTATACCAATGCCTACACCTCTGAATATTTTGATGGTACTTATAAACTGGGGCAAACTCTGGATTACCAATTGATCAATTCAGATCAAACAGAAAGTATCACCCAGCCTGTTGTGTTGACCAAACTCAAGACCATTAACATCACACATGACTTGGGAACCCATCAAAAAATCTGGGCTGAAGGAACCAATGCAGCAGGTATTATTTTAAGGTCCAATGTAGTAAAGATAAAATTTAATCCGATAATATATGTGCCCGAAGCTTTTTCCCCCAATGGCAATGGTATCAATGAAACGTTAAAGTTTTTTGGTCTTCCTACAAATCAATTTACTTTTAAAGTATTCAATCTTGCTGGAAAAGAAATTTTTATTACTGAACAGAAAGGTGATTTTTGGGATGGGCGTCAACAAAATGGCGATATTGTAAAGGGCTCTTATGTCTACCAAGTCAATTATTATACCGAAGAAAATGAATTATTTACGCAGCAGGGCAGTTTCGTTCTTATTAAATGATAAAATATTAATAATATGCTAGATATGATGAAAATGATGGGCAAAGTCAAAGAAGTCCAAGAAAAAATGAAACTTGCCAAAGAAGAACTTGGTAATCTTTTTGTGGAAAGTGATGCAGGAGCAGGCTTGGTAACCGCTAAATTCAATGGGAACAAAGAACTCTTGGAATTAAAAGTAGATGACTCACTTTACGGAAAAGAGGATAAAGAACTTCAAAAGGATCTTATCATAGCCGCAGTAAATAAAGGCATTAAAGCCGCAGAAAATGAGAGCAAAGAACATTTACAAAAAGCCACGCAAGGTATGCTTCCAAATATTCCTGGAATGGATCTAAACAGCATGATATAATGTCTGTCACTGCGATTGTAATTTTAAACTATAATGGGATCAATTTTCTAAAAAAATACTTAAGTATCTTGATCAAAACCTCTGGTAATTATGAAATTATCGTGGCCGACAATGGATCAACAGATTCCTCATTAGATTGGTTAAAAAAAAATCATTCGGATATCAGAGCAATCGTATTAAAAGAAAATAATGGATATGCTGGTGGTTATAATTTAGCCCTTAAAGAGGTAGCGGCTGACTATTACGCTCTCATCAATTCTGATATTGAAACGACGTTAAATTGGTTAGACCCTTTGGTTGATTTTTTGGAGGATCATCCCGATTATAGTGCGATTCAGCCAAAAATTTTGAATCAGAATGATCCTTCCAAGTTTGAATATGCTGGGGCAGCCGGTGGCCAACTCGATGCTTGGGGCTACCCCTTCTGCAGAGGTCGAATTTTTGACACTATCGAAAATGACCGAGGTCAATATGATGATGCCACTGATGTGTTTTGGACTTCTGGGGCTTGTATGGTCATAAGAGCCAAGGACTTCAGTGATATAGGAGGGTTTGATGCTGACTTTTTTGCACATATGGAAGAAATCGATCTTTGTTGGAGATTGGCAATGAAAGGGAAAAAATTTAGGTTCAGTCCAAAAAGTAAGGTGCACCACGTAGGCGGCGGCACACTATCTTCTTCAAATCCTCAAAAAACCTATTTAAATTTCAGAAATGGTCTAGTCATGCTTTTAAAAAACCTACCCAAAAAACAGCTTATCAAAATTCCTTTAAGAATGGCTTTTGACTTGGGTGCTGCTTTTTTATTTTGGAAATACCAAGGATTTGGTCACTTCAAGGCCGTATGGAAGGCGGAATTAGACTTTATATTGAATTTAAGAAAATATTGGAGAAACAGAACTCAACATGCTCATCCAAAAATAAGTCTTGAACATCCCATAGAAAGTATCGCGCTACAATACTTCTTTTTTAATAAAAAGACTTACAACGAGCTAAATCAATAATACCAAAGGGTATTCTCCCTTCTTCTGTAAAGTTTCTTAAAACTCATCCAAAAGGCAATCGCTAAATAAAGGATTACGGGCGATCCAAAAGTTAAAAAAGAGGCATAAATAAAAGATAAGCGAATACTTGAAGTTGGTATTTTGAAACACTCGCCTAGCGCATTACATACCCCAAAAGCATACTTTTCAATGAAATATTGCATAAAATTTGAATATAAAACACATCAAAGATAAATATTAACATCTTTTTATATCAACAGATTGAACTATTTTATAAATTTGAGGTATTATTGTAACCAAATTAAGAAAAAATTAACTCTGGATAGTATCAATAAACAATGAACAAAATGAAAAATTTAAACCTCATAGTGGCCACAATTATCGCTATTTCTACATTTAGCGGTTGTGCGCTTAAAAAAATGGTGAAACTTGCCGAAAAGCAGGATTTAGAGGTTAGCCCTGATCCATTGGAACTTCATGGCAACCAAGTTGCTTTTGATCTTTCTGCTGTGTTACCTCCCAAAATGCTCCCGACTGGAAAAGTTTATACGCTTAACACAACCTATCAGTATGGTGACAAAGAGATAGAGGTGGGCAGCATTGAATTCAATGCCGAAAACTATCCTAAGAGTAGTTCAACAACTTCTCGAGTCAGTCGCTCTTTTTCTATGCCCTTTAATGCATCTCTCAATCCGGGTAGCTTGATGATTCAGGGCGAAGCTAAGGATCCAAAAAACGGAAAAGCCCTTACCACAGCGAAAATGGAAATAGCTGTAGGTATTATTACGACATCTGGAGCTGTTCAAAATGATTATGCAACCAATTATGCAGATCATGGTTATAATGATCAAGAGGAATTGATACCTACTAACATCAACTTTTATTTTCCTCAAGGAAGTTCCTATTTGTCTCAATATTTAGCTACCGATGGAAAAAGTAATAAGGCAAAAAAATCAAATCTTTCAGCGTTTATTGCCGATAAGAATATCACTCGCACCGTGACGATCACTGGTACGCACTCTCCTGAAGGTTCAGAAACTATCAACGGTGATCTATCCAAAAATAGAGCTGAAGCAATAGAAAAATATTACCGCAGCCAAATGAGAAAATACGATTATAAGGGAACTGCTGCTGAAATTAAATTTATCCTCAAGCCTGTCGTTCAGAATTGGACCGCTTTCAAAGTAGCCATGAGAGCCTCTGAAATCAGTGAAGATTCCAAAAAAGCATTTTTAAATATTGTCAATGGTTCAGGTTCTTTTGAAGACAAGGAAAAGGCCATGAGGAAAATATCCGCTTACAAATCAGTATTTGACAAAGTTTATCCATCCTTAAGGACAGCTCAAACTGAAATTCTCACAGTTAAAGAGAAAAAATCACCGGCTGAAATTTCTTTATTAGCCAAGCATATCGTAGATGGGGATACCACGAGCGAAGTACTCTCCAATGAAGAATTATTATATGCGGCCACCCTTACCCCAAGTCTGAAAGAAAAAGAAGAAATCTACATGGCTGCCTCGAAAAAAGAAGGTAGTTGGGTCGCTCATAATAATTTAGCAGCCGTATATTTACAAATGGCTGAACAAAATGGAGACGATATGGCCAAAAACATACAAGATGCATTGACCCAATTAGACATTGCATCTAACAAAACTGATCATATCGAAGTACATGCTAACAGAGGAACCGCTCACATGATGCTAGCATCGTATCAGGAGTCTTTTGAAGCACTATCATCAGCGATTTCAGGGGCAACAGGTGATCTCAAAGAGGCCTTAAATGCTTCTCTTGGATCCATTCATATCAGAATGGGAGATTATGAAAAAGCCAGTGCAGCTTTAGCTGCAGCAGACGATAGTGAAGTGGCAAATTTCAATCGAGGTCTAGCACATCTTTTAGGAGATAATCTCGATGGCGCAAATCGTGAATTCAACAAAATAAATAATAGCTCTTCGCTTGCATCACATGCAGCCTACTACTCAGCGGTCACTGCAGCAAGAAGTAATAATGAAAGTGGTATCAAATCAAAGCTCAAAGCAGCCGTATCTATAGATGTTACTTTAAAAGAGAAAGCCTTAAATGATCTAGAGTTTTCAAATTATGCCGATGCGGTAGCAGAGGCGATTAGATAATTCTAAAATTTTAAAAAAAAGCTCCTCA
>Ga0206129_10001605_pt1 | contig 30098 bp, 44 predicted proteins | sample Helgoland_Spring_8_FD_148616 | JGI IMG/M metagenome (GOLD analysis project Ga0206129, IMG submission 148616) | Pelagic subsurface seawater microbial communities from Kabeltonne, Helgoland, North Sea - Helgoland_Spring_Bloom_20160502_2 | ecosystem: Environmental > Aquatic > Marine > Epipelagic ...
ATGCAATGGTGGTTACAAGCTGGCGGATTTGATATCACATACCCAAACTATGAGTGGTACCAAAATGAATCAACTATGGCTGTTCAAATTCATCAACAGAACAAACTAATACTTGACTTTGCCCGCCGGCATAAGTTACAATGGACACAACATAAGAAACACAGCGACATCCTCATGGCCACGTATAGTATAAATCAATGATTGAACCAATCAACTCACGTACTAACTACCTTATACTAACACCCGATGGAGTAGGTAGCACATATCTCCAACGAGCACTGACTGTATATTTGCAATGTGCAGATTTAGATTACTGGAACACACATGAATTATTAAACGGACTTGGTAATCTAGATGGCAATTTACACAAAGAGTGGGGACATCAGTATAACCAGTCACTAGAACAAATTTGCAACTTATTATTAGTAACTGGCAATTTACTAGTCAGTAGAATTGCCAGATATCACGTAACTGGTCGACAGTCAACTGTTGATGAGGATTACAATATATTCTATAAAGAATGTAATAGGAAATTTGATAATATCTTATTTTGCAAAAGAGATCCGCTTGAATATGCACTAAGTTGGGGTATAAGAAATAAATCAGGAAAATTAAATGTGTATTCAGTGGATGAAAGAATAGACACTCACGGCATAGGTGTCAATGAACCAATTGATTTAGATTATTTTCAAGTTAAACTTAACGAATATGCAGAATACGAATACTGGGCCGAAGATAATTTTGATATAACAAGAACAGTAAACTATGATGATTTACACAATAATGTTGATTCAGTACTAGCAGACATAACAGGATTACCACATCTAGTAAAAGACAAATTTGGAATAAGTTTGCAGGAATATAGTCAATATAGATACCTATCAAGCATGTATAAACAAACCAAAGATCCAATGTATAATTTTAATTGTGCTGATATACTTGATGGCATGTGCAATTTACATTCTAAGATTGACCAATTACATAATAGTATGAGACTTCCTACAACAATGCCATTGAAAATGAATACACTTGCTGATAAACGCTCAAGAACAACAAATTTTAACCAGGCTGTTGACACTTATAACAAATGGGCTAGCGCCGGTAACAGGCATGCAATTGTTACAGAAGAAATAATAAGTGATAAAATTGATACAGAGAGATTAATTTATGTTGATAAATGATATAAATTATACATATTATCAAGATCATAAGAACTATCATAGTAAAATTTTAGCCGCGGATCATCCAGAAAACAGTCTGCGCACAACCGACGAATGGTACAATTACCCTATACAAGATTTTGATTATCAGTTTAATAGTTGGGGATTTCGTGGCCCGGAATATAACGAGCATGTTGGGCAGCCTGTTAACATCTGCTTGGGAGATAGTTTTACTGTTAACTTAGGAGGCCCAGTCGAGCACAGCTGGTGCAGCCAATTAGCAGAACACTTTGATATTCCCACACTTAACCTAGGCATGGATGGAGCAGGAAATGATGCAATACAGTTGGTATACAAACGTGCTTGCGAGTTATTTGATGTACAGAATACTTTTGTAATGTATAGTTTTTTGCATAGACGTCTAGTTGATGGAGAATTTAAGCATCACACTTACACAAGCTACGAAGAAGATTTAGAATATTTTTCTGAACATCGTATAACAGATGTCATTGAAGCAGCTTTACCTAATAGGTTTTATGGGACAAATGAAAAAAATTTATTAAATTCTTTAGAAATTTATATGTTTGACACGCCTGTGCAATATTACATAGATTGTAAAAATACCGTTGATCAAAATCGACAACTATATACACACAAAGAAGCCTACAACTCGCTGCGTGGCAAAGATTGGCCCACGTTTGCTCAATTTGTAAAAGGTGCCAATCATCACCCTGATATGTTAACAAAAGAATTTGGAAACTTTTTTTATAATCACTTATTTGCCTCTAACAGAGACGGCATACATCTAAACAAAGAAACAAATAAATTGTACGCAGATTACTTTTACAGACAATGGAAACAAAAAAATGAATCATAAAATTTTGCACAAACTTGAATCAATGATTCACACTAGTCCACAACTATTGCGTAATGAGAACACACTCAAGCAGGCCATTCAAGGCACGTTCAACGTTTCACTTGACAATGTAGACTATAATAATATCGGCGAGCTAGTTGATCGAATCGACGACAAAGTGTTGGACGAATACTTTAGAAATCATTGGCAAGGCGAAATGTCAAAATACAAGTACAGCGGTCCAGCATTAATTAACGAAGTTAACAAACTAAAACCACGCAAAGTACTAGACATTGGGTGTGGCTATCACGAATTCAAACACAAGATTGATAATATTGTAGGCATTGATCCTTACAATGATGCTGCTGATTTGTCGGTTAAATTGCTGGATCATCACCCTAAGGAAAAGTATGATGCAGTGCTAGCATTAGGATCAATCAACTTTGGCAGCACAGATAAAGTTTTTGCAGAACTAGAACATGCAGTAAACTTGTGCAACCCAGGTGCGATTATGTTCTTTAGAGCAAACCCTGGCTTGCCGCACCACAAGGATGAATCAAACTGGATATCATTTTATCCATGGGATAGCAACTTTGTAGTTAACTGTGCTACACAATTAAACGTTGATATTCTTGATTTAAGAACTGACACTCATAAAAACCGACTGTACTTTGTATGGCGTACTAAGCAAAAGAATACATGATATGATCTATACGTACGGATGCAGTTTTACTAAATGGCGCTGGTCAACCTGGAGTGATTGGCTTGAAAAGTATACCCGGCAGCCAGTTACTAATTTTGCTTGGCCTGGTAATTTCAATCAAATGATGTTATACCAAATTTTGTCAACTGACATAACTAAAGATGATACTGTTTACATTATGATTACTCATCCAAATCGAACTGCGCATTGGTATGACGAAGACTTTATCGAAAAACATTACATCAAAGGCCAAATACCGGAAAGCGCCACTGGATTGCCAGTAGCAAACACTCAAAATTTTGGATTTTATCGGCATGTGCCTGACCAAGATCCTAGTCTCACCGAAATGTATATTAATAACTGGCATATAATTTATCAAATCCAAAAAGTTCTTGACAGTACAGGTTGTGACTATAAAATGATGCTGCACCAAAACCCATGGCATGATAGTAGACCTATACTTAAACCAAAATGGGAATGTACTTGGTTCAATAAACCAAACACATTGAGTAAAAAAGATTACAAGATAGCAAAATCTATTATGGCTATTCCTGCGATAAAAAAGTTATTAAGTCTAATTGATTGGTCAAAATTTAACTTTGAGGATTTTGATGTCAACGATCCTAACAGTTTTTATGGATTACAAGATTACCAATTAGAAAGAATGGATTTGCTAGAGTATCAGCATTCAGTTGATCGCCACCCAGCGCCTATAGTAGCCCATGATTATTTAACAAAGCATATTTTAGGTATAGAGCCTGATTTGTCTATACAAGCATCTGCGCTTGATGAAAGTAGGTCAAGTCTTGAATTTGTCGGTGAACATCTGGATTTTAATTCGTTGATACCGCCAAACAATGATTACACTACTCGGTTACTTCCGGAAATGGTTAAAAATTAACCGGCCCATTATTAGCGTACTAAATAAATTTAACAAGAAAAGCTAACGCTCGAATGTAAAGAAGTTCAGCTTTTTCTATCCCCGATAATTTTTAACTTAGGCGAGTAATCGTCTGCGTCTGTCTGGTCTCATTGAGATTAGCCGGATTTTTCCTATGAAGGCTGCACTATGTATTTTCTTGACTCATATATTATAGTATTAATGCTAGGAGTGTTCTATGGATTTTTTGTAGGATTAATACCAGTTGCTGGTGCAACCACAGGACTGATTGCTGTGTACAGTTTTGTTACGTATTTCCATGATCCTTACATGTTAGTGGTGTTTACAACCGCAGTGGTTGTTACTAGCAGCATCGGCGATACATTTTGCGGTGTTGTAATGAACGTTCCGGGAGCAGGGGGTGCAGCAGCTACTATGGTAGATGGGTTTCCAATGAGTAGACGGGGTCAAGCGGCCCGGGCACTTAGTGCAGCAATTAGCACAAGTTGGGCAAACGGTTTGATTTGGGGATTGCTGGTATTTTTGTTTCTACCATACTATACCAAAATTGTACTATATTTTGGTACTACTGAAATGTTTGCATTCCTATTGTTTGCAATGACATGTGTTATTTTTATCAGCAGCAAATACTGGATCCGTGGCATCTTTGCGCTTGTAGCGGGGGTTGTATTAGGACTAGTGGGCATGGACCCAGACACCGCAGCACAGCGTTGGATTACAGTAATACCAAACTTTGACGTTGACACATGGCGTGTTTACTTTACTGACTGGGACTACATCGAAAATGGCATTCAAATGATTCCAGTGATGGCAGGTGTACTAGCATTTCCAGAACTAGTAAGTGCATACAGAATGAAAGCCACAAAGGTTAGTTTAACTAAAGGTGATATTCTCAACCAGTTGTGGCAAGGTATCAAGGACACTTGGAAATATCGCTGGGACGGACTGCGTGGCGGGTTCATCGGCGGCTTTGTAGGACTAGTGCCTGGCATCGGCGGCAATATTGCAGATTGGTTTGCATATAGTCAAACAGTTGCACTGTCACGCAAAAAAACAAAAGGTGAGGTTGAAGATTACAATGGCGAAGGGTATCCAGTAGGACAAGGTAATGTACAAGGTGTAATTGGATGCGAAGGTGCCAACAATGCACAAAAGGCTACTAGTTATGTTCCTACTATTTTGTTTGGTATTCCGGGTGCACCGTTTGAAGTTATTGTAATGGGCTTGCTTATGTACGTTGGGCTTGAATTAGGTAGCCCAGCAGTGCTGTCAGACGGCGTGTTCTTTGACCACCTACTGAGCAGTTATCTGTGGAGCTTGATAATTATTCTGCCAATTAGTTACGGATTCATTCGTTATGCAGTTTACATTACCAATATTCCATTCAAATATTACTTCTGGCCTATTATGGCAAGTCTAGTATGGACTACATCACAGTACACAGGATTCATTGATGATTATCTTATGTTTGCTATGTGTTGCGTGGCTGGACTAGGTATGAAGTATTTTAAATTCAGTCGTATAAGTTTCCTAATTGGATTTATCTTATCACATAGACTTGAAGCAAGTTGGGTACAATTCAACACATTCGGTTACGGATGGGAAGATTTGTTACTCGAACCCTTCCCAGCAGCATTTATTGCACTAGCAATAGCGGCTGCAATATGGGGAATATTTTTTAACAAAGCAAAAATTGATTTCGTATAGGAGAAAAACATGTCAATTAAAACACTACTAGCAGGCGCAGTATTTGCACTTGCAGCAACCGCAGCAACAGCTGACATTACAGTGGTAAACCCACAAAAACCAGGCGGTGGCACAACTGTTTGGACTGAAATTATTATGAAAGAGCTTTCAAAGCATCTAGGTGAGCGTATTGTTCTTCGCAACATTCCGGGTGCACGAGACATTCCGGGTATCAATGCTTGGCATAACGATCTACGTTTTGACGAAAACACAATTGTTGTTACGCATGGCGGTAACGGTGTAAGCTTCTTGCAAGAAGAAGTTGACTACAACTATGCCGACTATGATTCAATTGGTCTTATGAACTTGAACATTATCATGGGCAAAGTTAAAGGCGCAGATATGGATAAAGCAATCTTTGCTGGCACAAGTGGTGCTGTCCCAGAAGCATTTGCTATGGCAATGATGACATGTGGCCCAGATAAATCCGTTGATGAGTATATTACTTGCTTCGGTGAAAACTTTAAATGGGTTAAAGGTATGAGTGGCGGTGAGCGCCGTCTTGCATTTAAACGTGGCGACTTAACAGGTTCACGTGAAAACCCGGCTACATACCAAATCCACATTGCACCAGACGAAAACGCAGAACTTTGGTTCCACCACGGTTTGCTTGATCCAGCTACAGGCAAGCACGTAGATGATCCAAACTTCCCAGGTTACCAATTCGAAATCAAGTTTAAAGAGCGTTGGGGCGTAGAAGCAAGCGGCGAGTTTTACGATGCGTATGTATTAGTTAAATCATTCCGTGATGGTCTACAAAAAGCAATTTGGGTCAACAAGGGTAATCCAGAATTGCGTGATCGCTTAGTAGCAGCAATGAACAAAATGGCAAACGACCCTGAGTCAATGGCAGTTATTGAAGCTAAAAACGGCAAGTACGAATGGTTTATTGGTGAGCGTGGCGACCAAATGCGTGACACACTAATGACATTTATCACAGAAGATGCATTACGCAACTTGGTGAAATTCAACAAAGAAGCATTGGGACTTAACTCGATACTCAAAGAAAATCTATTTCCGTAAAGCTATTAATAGGTAACTAATGTGTGGAAGGGTATTTGGCTCTTCCACACACATTTTTAAAAGGAATAAACAGTAATGGAAAGCAATTGGGAAAAAACTGCTCCACGCAACAACTATCACTATGATGCATTTAAGCATGACCCTGCTTATGACAGTATGCGCTATGTGGGCAAGTTCACAGGTGATTGGAAAGATGCACTAGATAGAACAGTTGAAAAAAGTAACGACATCACTTGGCGCACTCGCAATCCAATTGATAACCCCAATGGCAGCGAAGACATTGAAGCAGAAGAACTAGATTTAATCAACACTGGCGCACCAGCTGACCTGGTTTTAACCAAACTAGACTATGCGATTGAACCTGTTTTCCAGCGTATGACTGATGCGCTACACTTACTACCAGGTGATGATAGAGATGTACAGCGCCGAGTCCATGTGCAGATGCCTGGACAAGTGTGGAACTTGCATGTTGATAAATTAGAAAAATGGAATAAAGCAGATCCTAAGAGTGTTTATCGTTTTATGGTTATGTTAAACGATTGGGAACCGGGTCACTTCTTACAGTACGGCAACCAAGTTCACACAGGGTATCGTGCAGGAGAGATTTACAGTTTTGATTGGTTTAATTCGCCACATTGTACAGCAAACGCAGGCAGAAGTCCACGTTGTACATTGCTAGTAACAGGTGTAGCAACAACAGAAATGCACATGCTGTTCTCGCACTATGATCTTCAAATAGAGGTATGAAACAACTAACAATAGCAGTTGGGCCACAGGGTAGCGGCAACCACTTATATGCTAAAATATTTGGAAGCAATCCGAATGTGTATGCCTGGGAAAGCTTGCAAACAAAATACTGGGAAGGGCACGATATGGAGCCCTTTGCAGATTGTTGGGAAGATCCCGAATTACTTCTCAACTTTGATACCAGCAGCTACGATTATTACTATACCAGTATGGGTGCACCATATGTATTTGACGGTGAGACACGTATTCCACAGTTTGCAAAGTTTCACGATTGTGCACAACAAGTGTTTGATATAGTAAATTATATGATTATTGGCAGAGACCAAAACATTTTAAAATATCAACAAAATAGGGTTCGCGGCAAACATACCACTCCTAAGTTCTTAGAACAATTAGATTTTTTTATGGATAAATCGCATATTTTTGTTAGCCAGGAGTTAATGTATCTTTATGGCGTAAAATACATAAACAGCGTCGAAAAGACCTTAAATTTGCCAATTAATAATAACATTGAAAAAATTAACGAAATACTAAAACAAGATCAAAATCGCAAGTACATGCATTATGTAGAACACACCGAATTAGATGATCTTATTAAACTAGCTAGCTCACACAGGGGTGCACTATGAATCACATAGTTTTTGTAAAGTACGCTAGTGCCGTAACTATATTGTGTGCTATGGTGTTGCATGTAGCAGGCATCACGCCGTGGAATAGTTTATTACAGATGGTAGGCGCTGCGGGCTGGATTTATGTTGGATATAGATGGAAAGAGAAAGCTCTTATACTGAACTTTCTCCCTCAATTTGCAATTATAATACCAATGCTAGTTGCTATGTATTGGTTGTAACATCAACTTCGTTTATAGCATTTTCGTAAGTGTTTTCAACTTCCCATTCTAACCATTGTATTATCTGATCAGTGTTGATGTCTTCACGTATCCATTCGTACTTGCCAGTAGTAGTGTAGAACAAGTGATCCCAAAATTCGCTTTTAATACGATCTTCCAAGTCTTCAATGTGATTGCTAGGACCTGCATATAGCTTTGTCCAGTTAACTTCAAAGCCTGTGTGCCCTTCGTACTTGCGTTTGCGATTGTCAGGATTACTTGTAATACCAAAACATGTGCGTCCCAAATGATTTGACCATATGTACAAATAACGCATCTTAAATACCGTTGTACTTGTTGATGTGTTGATCTGGCAAGATCGGAAAGTCCAAGTCGTTTGCATCACAGTACGCATAGAAGTCCAAGATCAAAATGCTCAACAAACAGTTGTCACTCCAGCCACCTGGCAAGTCATGAGAACGATTGAACTTCTCCAAACGATTCTTTGCTTGCTTATGAAACTTGCTCGGGCTTGCATATGTAGTTTTAAAGAACTGCATTAGTGCATCCTGCCACTCACGTGTGATAGTTGTTTTGTTTTTACGTGCAAGTTTAGCATAGCGACCTAGTGCTAAGATAAAGCCACCGTCAACACCTTTTTCATTTGCAAAGTAACGATCGTGCAAGCTCAATGCAAATTCAAGATCGTGAATTGCGCTATCAAAGTTCTCACTTTCCATTTCAGCAATCTTGTTAAGTCCTGAAATATATGTTACCATACCCGGCTTTGCGCCATGCCCACGTGCTTCAACTGCTGGGCGTGTATACATGTTTGCCTGTTCAACTACACCCTGGATACGCTCAGCATGCAAATCTTCTGTAAGTGTGCTACCATAGTTGCGTACACCACTTACACGGCTTTTGTGCATGTAGTAAGGTTCAACAGCTTTGCGACCTTTATAGTTGATCAAACGGAACAAGAAGTTACCAAATGCTTCACCTTTGGTGTTGCTGCCTGGAACTACTGCAAGAGCATCAATTACTTTACATGCAACTGTGAAATCTTTTTCAATCATGCCAGCTTTCCACAGGATGTACAGTGCCACGGCTGTGTGCTGACCCTCTGGAATACTGTAACGCCCATTGGGCAACTTGATGGTGTTTACAACTTGCACTGCTCGAGGATCAAAAGATTCAATGATGTGCGCTACGTGATCCCAATCAACATCACGTTGGTTGTCAATGTTGATATCCAGCAATTCGAATGCTACGAACTCAACGCCGCCGAAGTCTTTGGTTGCATAAGTGCCATTGCAACGATTACGCAGACTATTGATTGCATCTGAGATAAGTTTTTGTGTTGGGAGGGTTTTTGTTGGATCAATGCGTGTTTCAAGATCTTCATACAAATCTTTATCTTGGCTACGTTCCATCAAGTTTTGAATTTTGGCAACGCTAAAAGGGTTGCGCTTGGGCATTGCCCGTGTTTCAAGTTTAACTGTCATTTTGTTTCTCCATTTTGATTCAGTTAAGAATTGTGTAGGGCTGTTATGCTTCCTACTATTAAGTTATAGCATAGTTAAATGCTGTTGTCAACCATATTTTAACACAAATGCCATATAATCAGCATTATTATTTAAAAAAAAAGTATAGCTGCCAGGAGTAGATGGGGTGCTAAAACAATTGATATGCCAACGCCAGCCGTCCTCAAAGTTCAACTTGCACCACTGAACTATACCATCAATATCGCCAGCAGGTCGTTCAATATTAACACTATAATTAAAGGTAGTGGCATCGCGGTGCATCTTTACAATATATCTTTAATTTGTTCATACATGTGTTCGGCAACTTGTTTGTGCCCTTGTTCTAAAAAATGCCCATTTGGTCCAAGAGGCGACCCGCGGCTCCATTTAATAAAATCATCTCCGGGCCAACCAATGAAACAATCTGTATTTAAGAAGCTCAACATTTTTTTAAAATGAGGGTTATGTTTGTTGTTGTCTATTATATCATTGATACCCGACGAAAAGGCATGCACAAAACGATACGTAATTCCCTGGTTTTCTAAAAAGTTTTGCAACAATATTGCTTGACACACCCATTCTAAGAATTTTCCACCAGAGTTGTGATACTTGCTGTATAGCTGTTTTACAAACGGATTATCGGTACTATCATTGATATTAATACACACACTATTATTGCGTTCGTCAAAGAAATCATATCGGTTAGGTGTAGTCCAAGCAATAATAACTAACTGTGGTTTGTGTTCTAGGCATTTTTCTATTACCATGTTGCACATCCAACTGTTACTAGCACCTGGCTTGGCGATGCTAACTACATTATGATCAGTCATTCGATTTAACACACCCGGCCATGCATCGTTCCGGTCTGCAAGCTCGTCACCAAACGTAAAACTATCACCAAAACAATAAATCATATATTAGTTCTCAATTGACTTAATAAACTGTTCTATTTTTGCAACTTTCTTTTCCAACGCAGCAATGCGGTCTTCAGATTGCTCTGCAAGTTTAGCATCCTCTTCTCGCAATTTGCGACCTATGTAGTTGTGGTAACGTTCTTGATGTTCTTTCATTGATTTACAAACTCCGGCCATTGCTGTGCAAATAGATCAGCATGTTCGTTCAATTCAAAGAAGAATGTATGTTCATACACATCAGTCCACGTATTCATCTTCCATTGGTGCCGCTCTAAGTTACGTCTACACCATGTTTTACCTTGTGTGTCAAGATCGCTGTGTAGACGAACTGAATGAGGATTGTTACTCATCCAGCGCATTTTGTATTCACTTGTTTCTAAAGGTGTCATTAAATATACTCGTAAAATCTAAGTAAGCCAACAACAGTAATGAGGCACATAACACCGTTGGTAATAATTAGTGCACGTTCCTGCCACCGAACCGCAACTATCAACCAGACAAATCCGCCACAAAACAGCACCAGTGGACCAAGCGGATATGACATTGGGTGTGCACTTACAATATAGCTGCCAACACATAATATCGATGTTGCAATCCATTTTAAGATATTATTAACTGTTTGAGATGTCATATGCATATTTAACACCCGGATCCTCTATTGTTGCGTGTGTCCAACATGTCTCTCAGGCAGTTGTTAAACAATTCTTTTGCACCGTGTGCATTTTGTACACCGTGATATCCTGGCACGTTGGAACAAGCACCTAATAACAACACCATTAAAGTAACCGATACTAGTTTCATTTTTCATCTTTCTCTGCTTTAATCAAGAGCTTTTCGTTGTTTGCAATTAACTGATCTTTGATGTCGTATACAGTTTCACTTTTGATCATATCAATTATGGTGTTGGTGAGATCAACTTCCCTACGCAACCAACTAATTTTACTTTCTAGTTCATCAAGTTCTTTTAGGTAGTATTCTAGTTCTTGTTCTTTGCGCAGTCGTTGTTCAATGAAGTCTGTGATCAAGATAAGTCGTTTTTCTGCATCACTCATAATCAGTACATTCAACTCCTACTCGTTGATCTTGGAAGTCTGTGATTTTTAACTCTTTGCCAGTAAAGTGAATGCATGCAGCATTGTATTCAGCAAAGTCGACAATTGGAATAACTGCACGAATTGGATCTTTCCAATTTTTCAAACTACACGTTAAGTCGTCGAACAACTGTTTTTTCATACTACAATTAAGAGTAGTGTCGGGCAATGCGTTAACAATCTCATCAATTAACATTTCTTTCATCATCGCTCTCCATATATCTGACTAATATATATATTATAGCACCTGCTTTTCAAATGTCAAGAAAAAAATGTTGATAGTATAAATAGAACGGCAAGATAAGTTCTCGACCTGAGTAGTTGGTAGCACAACTCGCGTCAGCGTTATAAGACATCATTACTAATTGGAGAAACAAATGACTAAGTTAATGAAAACTCTTGGTCGTGTAATGATGACTGCGGTCTCATTCCCACGATCAACTCAAGACAAATACGATGCAATGCAAACTTATGTGAAGACAGAGTTTCAACAAGGAGACCGAGCATACATTATGGATTGTATGCAATACGGAAGACCTATCGACTATCGCAACATAGTATAATAAATTAAAATATGCACTCGGTGCATATTTTTATTTTAAGTAAGATAATCTTGACCAAAATCTTCATACAACTGTTACACAACTGTTACGCTCTTGTTACAATTCGGTAGTAAATAATATTGTAGACACAGAGACAATACACACATACACACAACGCCTACTGTGTATATTATTAGTCTGTCTACCTTTTATTTGTAACAAAGAAAGGTAAACAAATGAAAATATTATTAACAGCAGCCGCGCTAGTTTTATCAGCGACTGTAGTATCAGCAAGAGACAATATTCAAATTGCAGGTTCGTCAACTGTGCTTCCATATGCATCAATCGTAGCAGAAGCATTTGGTGAAAACTTTGACTTCCCAACACCAGTTGTTGAATCAGGCGGATCAAGCGCAGGCATGAAACGATTCTGCACAGGCGTAGGCGAAAACACAATCGACATTGCAAACTCAAGTCGTCCTATCAAACCAAAAGAAGTAAAGGTATGTGCAGACAATGGCGTAACAGAAATAACAGAAGTTATGTTTGGTTATGACGGCATTGTATTTGCCAACTCAATCGAAGATGAACGGTTCGCATTTACACCAGCGCACATCTATCTTGCACTCAACAATCGCAGCGAACTAACAACATGGGATCAAGTGGATCCAAGTTTTCCAGCATATGAAATCAAAATGTTCATTCCAGGCACCAAGCACGGAACACGAGAAGTATTTGAAGAAAAGGTTCTGTTGATAGGCTGTGAAGCAGTAGGCGACTTTGAGAAGTTTGAAGCAGCACACGGTGAAGATGAAGCAGAATCAATGTGTATGGACACACGCACAGATGGTCGTAGTATTGACATTGACGGTGACTATACAGAGACACTAGCAAATATTTCTTCTAACCAAAACTCGTTTGGTGTATTTGGATTAGCATTCTATGAAAACAACACAGATACTATTGAAGTGGCAACCATCAACGGTGTTCGCCCAAGTGCAAACACAGTCGCAAGTGCTGAGTATCCAGTCAGTCGTCCATTGTTCTTCTATGTGAAAGACGCACATGCAGGCACAATCCCGGGATTGTATGACTATGTTCGTTTCTTTGTAGCAGATGGTGTTGCAGGTCCAGATGGTCCATTAGCACAATATGGTTTGGTAAGTGATCCAGAACTAGTAACTACACAAGCAAAAGTAGCAGACAAATAATACACATATAAATTTATTATAATAGGGCAATGTTAAAGTTGCCCTATTCTCTTGGGTGCGCACTTACGCACAGTTGCGCTACACGCATATCGGGTTCTTGGTATTTGCAGTTGTTCTTCGTGGTTTTTCGTGTTAAATATAGTTGTAGAAGGGGTAAAACTAACAAAGTTAGACTCAGCATACACACATATACATATACACAAAGGTAAAATAAAATGACTACTATCGTAGCAAACACATTCGAAATCATTGGCTTGGACGGCATCGCCAACTGGTTTAAAAAATTAAATGCCGAACTACAAAGACGCAGAAATATCAAAGACACAATCAAACAACTATCAGCACTAACAAACCATGAACTTAACGACATTGGTATTGCTCGTGGCGATATTTGGCATATTGCACACACATCATTCCCAAAAGGCAAAACTGTTGCTGATGTTAACCGCAACCTAAAAGGATGGGTGTAATGACTACAGCAACAATGATCAACTACACTGTCAATCCTTTTTGGACTGCACTCAAAGCATTTGGCCGCGGCACATATAACTTTATGGAATCAATGGGCAGAGCACGAGCCGCTGCTGAACTACATCGCATGGGTTACACAGAAGAAGCAAAAGCACTTATGTTGGAGAGCAAATAATGTTTAAACGTTTTATGAAAGCAATGGAATACCGCTCATACTGTATGGCAATTAGAGAACTACGCAACAAAGGCCTGTTCACAGAAGCACAACGTGTTAGTGAATACAAGCATAATATGTACCCAACGAACTAATACTAAAAATATCCTAACACTACAAATTCTCGTAAGTGGTTGTATCAGCAGCAACAGACGCAATGGGCTCAGCAGTTTGATCAGCACATTACAGCACAAGGTAGCAGCACTATGAACAAAACACAAAAAGACACCAAGCCCGACGATGAATTTAACGGCTGGCCTTTTAAAGGCCGTGAAAGTAAATGAGCGGGCAACGGCGTTTTTTAAAAATGTGGGCAAGAACAGTCGGAATGCCGATAGGCATAACCGATGATGATAAACCAGAGTTTTTGCCTATTACACAGACTGATGTAAGGCGTGCATTAGCATTCAGAACCTTTTGGATTGTATTACATGTTGTTACTTGTTGTGCTATTATAGCAGGTAATGGTCGAGCATTAGGATTGTGGTAGTGGCGGGGCTGATTTGAGCAAAAGCCCCGTCACTTTCTTATAGTATTATCTTTTAGTATAGATCGAGTAAAGTACCCATACAGCAACTAGTCCAACTAGCCCTTGTGCAGAAAATCCTGCTACGATACTTTGAACGTTTCCGATAACGTTGATATCTGGCCAGAACGGTACGTTAGCGCCGCCTACTAGTACTTCAAGTACAATGCCCAGTGCAAGCAAGCTTACCGCTGCTTCGGTTAAGCCGTTTGCCCAACCTTTTACTTTATTTAAGATATCCATTGTGTATCTCCTTTCTGTTTATACTAACTATAGTCTATAAATCGTTAGCATGCTATTTAGGTCTCGAATTATATGCATTATAACGAGTTATTTGATAAGTAATACGAAGCTAACAGAATTGGACATTTAATGCGAGAATATTTAGATATTATCACCGAAGGGGTGGGCCTAGCGAACCGTAAACCGGGCGAAAAATTTGCAAATCCCCAAGGGGATGTATTAACGTTTCAAAGTTTAGACTTTTTTCCTAATAAAGACTCATATGAGGATGAAGAAACAACCAACACTGCACTACTAGATTTGGGTGCACAGTTGGGCATTGACCCTCAGGAAATACAATGGGCAAATGCACAAGGATCAAATAAAGCGTTTGGTATAGCAAGGTTTGTAGACGGTGTGGGTAAGGACTACTTAGTGGGTAGATGGTTTCAAAAAATCAATGCCAACAAAACATTGAACAGATTTCCAAATGATCTTCCTGGTGGGTTTAAATATCAAAGTAAAGCGGCTGTTAAAGAAAATTCTGGATACAAACCCACTGAGATTCTTACTCAATTGCAGAATCAAACACCTGCTAGTATCGTAAAACAAATTGTTGCAAAATTTGGCGCAGACTCAGACGAAGTACGTGCTACTAATGCATTCATGGAACAAGATTTTCCAATGAACATTCCACGTGGCGAAATGAACGCCGAAGCATTTACAAATTACTTTTGTGAAATACTACAGCCAATGGCACTTATTATGGGTAAAAATGTAGGCGGCAATGCAGACGAAGCAGAACAGATTTTCTTTGGCGGATCTGGATACAGTGATTGTACAATTAGTTTTAATGCAGGAACCACAGATGGATTATTTGATAGCTTGTTGGTTAACCCTCAGGGCAAACAAATTAAGATATCAAGTAAAGCCGCTGCCGGAGCAAATGCTAGTATTGTTAACTTGCTGAAAAGTGTACAAGACATGCGCACTGCACCTGCTGGACAAAAATTGTTAAAACAATATGCCGAAGCAGTTAGTATCATGGAAATTATCAAGAACGGCGGGCACACAGATGGATGTCTAAATCTTGCCATTGCGCTAGGCTTTATCTCGCCAGAAGAAAAGCAACAAGTAAAATCACTAGCTGGCATGGGACCAGATGACGATGTAATGAGTGTGATTACCAGCGACAAACTACAAGGTTTATACAATGGTCGCAAAGCTCGCGACATGAGCCGTATTATCCCAATAGAACACATGTTGGCTGCTATTGCATATCCAATTGCCGAAATTGTAAACACTGAAACAGACTTTGGCGAAGCAGCAAGTGCAATACTAAATCACAGTGCATTAGTACAGATGTACACACTGAGCAGTAACAGTGACGACACCATTAACGTCAATGATTTCCAGTGTGTGTATCCAAGTAACACAGTTACAGGTGTGCTTATGAGAGCTGATAAAACATATATGAGTACACAAGGCAAAGGAAACTTTGTGTTTAAAATTCTCAAAAATGGTGCTAGTGATGCCGAAACAGAAATTGCTGATGTTAGCACAGATATTCCAAATACTCAACCAGTAAAGAAAAAGGCTGCGCCTGGACAAACTACTAGTAATGTCAAAGCACAGCCTCGAGGAGGGGACTTGGATAACAAGTCCCTAGGGCGTGAACGTAGAACTTAGAGGCATTGTTTCTGGTTCACAACCTGTAGTTTTGGATTTCCTAAATCATTAAGTTGAGCAGCACTAACTGTAACAGCAATGCTAGATTGCAATTCTAGCCAGCTGTTGATCACAACTCCTTGGCCAGCTGGCTGAATCATTTTAGTAACAGGCATGTTAGTACCTTGAGTGAGTCCACTCAGTTCGGGTATGTTGTAGCACCCAGCAGTAAGATTTCCAAATGTTAGCAACAATTGCGGCCCCGGCGATGTTAATCCTTGCACAAGTCGCTGACCACGTATGTTGTCAAACCTATGATAAGTTCCGTTTTTGTTGCTGGATCTAGTTTTTAACTGTGTCCAGTATGTTGCGTTTGTTGTATTTCTACCAGTGGCTTCCAGTACTTCTGAAATAGCAGCAACATAGTCCTTGTTCCATTTAACAGAAAAATTTACATTTAATATCATATTTCGATTAGCATCAACATTGTAGCCTGCTTTACCTATTGCAACATCAAATGCTCGTTGAGGATATGCTCTTAATATCAGATCGATTAACTTGTCGCCGGCTACATTTTCTTCTTGATAACTTTCAAACATAGTGGAAATTCGATTGCCGTCGAGCTCTCCGGTACTGCGAGATTTTCCAAACGCACGATCGGCAACAGCATTGCCTTGCACACTGATATTCATGGTTAGTTGCACACTGTTTGCTGTGTTTTCTTTGTTTAGTATCTCGTAGTCGTGTACCCAACCCGAACTGTAATTAAGCAACTCGTGATAGCTAAGATCTCTGTCTTTGCCAGTGCCTGTTGTTTCGCTATCGCTGACAACAATTGACCCAACTGCGTCATTAATTGCTTTTGCAAAACAATTGTCGCGAGCAGTTTGTTCGTCAACACCAGTGCATTGCACACGCACCTTGTATACTTTTTCACGCTTTGTTGTTAGCCATTTACCTGCAACAAGTATAATTGCAGCCGGGCTCGGCTGTAGAAGTATTGAAACACTATTAGCAGTTACTGGGGTGGCAACAATACACCCCAGTAGTGCCATTGTGTTTAATATACGTTGCATTAGTACAACGCCATAGTTTTACGAATGTCTGCTGCTATTTCAGCATCGTCTTCGCTCCACACATACTTGGCAACATACAAGCGCCCATCGTCAATGACTTTATCACTTTTTTTGCGCACACCAACTAACCGACCAGATGCTACAATAGTAGTAATTGTGTCAGCAACAGTTTCATCTAGTCGTGTAGCAATACGTCGACTTGTATTGTCTTCTCTAGTGCCGTGTGCTTCATCGTCTTGTACTTCGGCTATTAGTTGTTCACTAGTAAAATTATTTTCGATGCCATTGAGTGCATTGTCTCGAGAGTTTTCAATACTCTTGGCAAGAATCTTTACACTGCGATTGCTGTCAACTTGTTCGCCGAACACAAACTTAACCAACTTTTCTTTAGCATCTGCTTCGGCAAGCACAGCTGGATTTGATTTCCATGCAGCCGCAACTCCATGTACTTCAATGCTTTTTAAATTGCCGAATACTGTGTAGTTCAACACAACACCCTGGTCCTTGTATTCTGTTGTGATCACTTGATCTGCAACAGGTGTTTCGTTGCCTTGGGCTTGTCTCATTCCCAATGGGTTTGACGAACAGGCACCTAACAATGTACCTGCCAACATCATAGTAATTAATGTGCGTTTCATGATTTGCCTCCAAATTCTTGACGCTTATCCCAACTGCGCACTAAAGCCCATTCACCACTGTTGCTAAGTTTAGCGTGACGAGCACGTGACTCTTCTTCTGTCAAACCTGACATATAAAAGTAATCTTTGTTCTCACCGTAGTTTCTTGCTTCAATTGCCCACATGGGATATCCTTTCGTTTAACTTACAATACAATATAACATAATTGTAACCAAGTGTCAACCGTTTTTATTGATCTGGCTGCATGACACGCTGTTTAGTTCAACTGTATACTCATCTTTGAGCATGCCTTGGAACGTGCGCAGACCTTTTCCTCGAATCAATGCTCCATAGTTTTTAAGGAAACGGTTGCATTTTGCTTCAGTCGAGAAGCTCCTACTGTATACGTTAACAACTTCGTCGAGCTGTGCTCCGTCGGGTGCTGTGATAGAAAGACTAAACAACAACATGAATGTAGCGGTTGACATGATTACCTCCTGGTTATATTAACTACACCACTAATATAACATATATCAAAATATTGTCAACCGAATTCTGTCTTACGGATACTATTGAAAGGTATACGATAAATAAAATTATAACAATTTAGGAGAGTTATTGTGAGTAAAAATTTGGGTATTGGTGCCCTGCAGTGTAAACAACGTAGTTTATTAATGGCCAAGTTATCTCGCATTGCTTACTTAGATATGAAAGCCGCAACCAAAGAAGCAAAAAAACTAGGATTTACAACTGTTGAATTCTACAATAGAGATGGCGCCCAAGCTTATCGATTTATGAACAAATATGATTTGGTTATTGCTTGTAGAGGTACACAACCAACAGAGTTCAATGACATCAAGGCAGACTTAAAAGCATTGCCAGTTCTTGCTGAAACAATCAGTAGAGTACACAGAGGATTTAAAGCTGAAGTTGACGATCTTTGGCCGATGATACAAGAAGATATCTTGCGCAAAATAAACTTAGACAAAACACTCTGGTTTTGTGGACATAGCCTAGGTGCAGCCATGGCAACAATAATGGCAAGTCGCTGCAAGCACGATGTGGAACTAAATGATCCAGTTGAACTACACACATTTGGTAGTCCACGTGTAGGCTGGAGAGGATATTGTAACAGTTTAGATGTAACACATTATCGCTGGAAGAACAATAATGACATTGTCACTACTGTTCCTCTTGCTATTATGGGATATGTGCACCACGGTCATCAATATTATCTGAATGCATATGGGAAGGTTCGCAATCCTTCCTCTTGTCAACTAGTTAAAGATAAATTACGTGGTATGTGGATGGGAATCAATCAAGGAAAAATAGACAACTTTGCTGATCATTCAATTGATGAATACATCAAACACATACAAGCTCACCTTGATTGGTTGCCTGCTAAAAAAGATTAAGTCTCGGCTTTAACAGCCAACTTTGCAATCCTGTAACTCAATCTAGCAGCATTGCGACGAGCAGCTCGATACTCTTCTGCAGGACGAATACCACCTTTTGACTTTGCGTATCCGTGCATAAAGTCCCCTACTTTAGTAAATTTATCTTTGTGAATGTGTCCAGTACCTTTGTACATGTTAGTCTCCTTTGGTTGAATATTTCTTAGTATTAGAATAAGTTAGCTGATTAATTTTGCATATTTTGGATCTTTGATTTTTCTCACAACCATATCTGTATTACAATTACAAAAGGTTGCAGTACAAACAAATGGTTGAGTGGGCCAATTTATCTTGCTACCGATGTCTCCAAGTTTGTCTCCAAGTACACAGACACCACGATATACTTCGCCGGTGTGTTGCACATACAAACTGTCAATTCCGATGTAACATTGCCAGCCTTGCCACGTGTTTAAGCTATTTGCTTTAAGTTCATCTGTATTAAGTTCTAGTATATCAGTTTCTGTATGCAATCTAATATTTTCCCAACTAACTTTGTGATTGCCGATATACTCTAGTTCTTCTTCGGTGTAATAATCAAGGATGCGTTGTTGTAAATTCTCTAGATTTTTGCCTTTGCCTTCGATATTATACGACATGAAAGTGTCTTCGAGATTTTTTATTGCGTCCTTGTCACCTTTTTTGACTCTATTATCTTTATCTTCAAATGGTGGTTCTATAAGTCTTACAATAAAGTTTACATTATGTTCTTTAAATTGCTTTTCAATAGTTTTTACTTGTTCAAGTCTTCCGGGAAGCGCCATTAAATTTACATTCATAAACAACCCTTCTACACGATTTAGTTCAATTATAGTATTAATTGTTCGTTCCGTTACTGCCTGCGATTGTTCAAGATGTAGACTCACAGTTATATTGGTTAGATATTTGATTGCTTCAAGGTAAACTTTTAAAGGCACACTGCCATTTGTTACCACAGTGAGTTGAGTTAAACTTTGTTTTTGTTTGGCATAGGCTAAAATACTAAGAAAGTCAGGGTTAACAAACGGTTCTCCACCTGTAATATTTATTTTAAATTTCTTTTGTTGTGACTGTGCATATTCATCAAGTTGATCAATGAAATCAAATGCTGATTCTTTTGATGTATGAGGACTATAGTTATCATGATTATAACTTGCACAATAACTGCAATCATAGTTGCAACGTCTTCCAATAAACCACGAGCAGGTTATTATGCCAGGATCTTTTTTCATGGCATGATCAGGTGATTCTAAACTACTCACTGCTACGTGTTTGTTTACAAAATCTTCAATCATGAATACATCACATAAAAAGTTTTGGTCCGGTCAGACATACTAATCTCCTATAGTTTAGTCTTAAGCAACTAGTTTTTCTTCGTTGTTGCTGTAATAATGTTGTAACAACATTGCGCTTGCTAGATTTTTGCACTTTGCTTCCACCATGATGTCTGCCCAGTGCCAATGTGACAATACATAATCATTCAGTGCATCATTGGGGAGGTAATCACTGTGTGCTCGTAGCTTGCCGCGGGCAATACCACTTTCCATTAGTGCTGCACGATTAGGTCGTGTGCTAGTATCAAGTGGCAGTAAGATTTGTTCCTGGCTTTGGCTGTAATGCATAGCCGGACGCTCACCTCGCCAACTGTCTACAATGCGTTTGATACGGTCATCGTTGGCTTCAATGTACGAACCTTCACGTACCCAATGGTGATGTACATCTAGCACCAAAGCGAGATCGTTTGCAAGCTCAAGACTGTCGTCGATTCCCCATTTGTTTTCGTCGTTTTCGATTGTAATAGTATTTCTTGCTTCTGGCGTGAAACGTTTAATTGCGTCTTTGATACCGGCTGGACCTTGGCGGCCTGAGATGTGTACGTTGCACTTAAAGTCTTGGAACTTCTTGCCGTAACCCATCCACCGTATGAGAGTGGCGTGATATTCAAATTCTTCTATGCTCCGTTCTACAATTTCAGGATTATCACTTGCAAGCACAACAAATTGTCCTGGATGCATGGATAGTCTAACATCAAGTGTCCGTGCTGCGTCACCTACCATGCCATAGTGTTTTTCACCGTATGCAATCACATCTGGACGTTGCCAAAAGTAACGCCATTCTGGGTGAGTAGCACAAGGAAGCTGGTTACTACCAATGCGTACCATGCGTAACTCAGCAGGAAGACTACCAACATACTCAACCAATCGTTTTGCTGCGGCAGCATTGTGAATCATGATATCCCACAAACGTTCTTCTGCTACTTCACGTGTTTGTCTGCCTAACCAAGTAACTGTTGTGCTGCGCTCTGTTAACGGGCGTTGCAATTCTTCAAGGATCTTTTTCTTTTGTGTTTGATCTTCATGCAAATACTTGCAAGCAAAGCCTATACGAGCAACCATGAAACCTCCTAGGTATCTGTGTCTAAGTTACCTAATAATTGTAACACATTCTCGTAAGTATCGCAAGAGATATTTTCCATGTTTACAAAAGATTTATCTAAATCTGCTAGATGATCAATCACAACCCAAGTAGTATCTGCGTTGTTTTTAATTACTCCGCCTGCTGCTGCTTGATAATTTTTTCTAAGATGTCTAGCAGTTGGATCAGTGTCTGTAATTTCTTGCAGGTCAAATCCCAGTAATAGTACCAAGTCGCTTTTGCTAACAAGATGCATGGCAACAATGTCTTCTTGGTTGTCAAACTCTGTTGGAAATTTCCCATCAAACACATTCACACCAGACGGTCTTCCTAATGCTGCATAACTCTGTTGTGGTATGTAAAAGTTGCACACACCATGGAATGCACGTTTAATTAACTCACGTGCCTTTTCGTCATTGGCGCACAATACATTAGCAGTATTATACAACCGCCAAGTTTTCCAGCTTCCCCAGGTATTGCCAATGGCTTTTAGCTGCTCCGGTGTTGCTTTGTCGTCTTTATATTCTGCAGATATTACCCAACTAATTTGCATTACGCTGATTTCAACTCCGCCCATCTAAATGCACCCAAGCATACCCAAGCAAATGGTGCACCTTGTTTATAGTTAGCATTAAACACCACATCACCTTTTGCACCTTCATGTCCTGGAGTTTCTGGCGATGTAGAAAATTTATTGCGACCAATTTGCAATTGCTTGATCCAAGTTAGTCCATCTTTGTTGATTGTTATTTGCTGTTGATTATTGGTTACTAAACTTAAACTATGTGGCTTTGCTGTACCAATCTGTCCAGTATTTGCACTGTGCTTGCCTACTTCGATGTTGACTTCATTATCCCATATGCTTAGTGCACTAGTAGGATTTGGAGTGTTAATACCTACTCTGTGATTCTTTACACTAAGGTAAGTGTTTACTTGCAAATCATCAAGTTTGCCAACTTCAGTGATACTGGTACGTTTAACATGCGAACTAAGAGTGTCGTTGTCGACTAATAATTCTCCGCCAACACTTAGTTGTTGTAAATCAATACCATTTTGCATGCGGTTAAACAATGTATCACTCATAGTTTCAACAAAATCATGTTTAAGTTTGTCTAGTGCATTTTTTTCAATAGTTTCAGCAAGTTCAACAAAACTTCTGTTATTTACGTTAATACGACCCTTGATTGCTACATCACCATCAATTGTAAGTGATCCGTGCACAAATGCATCTTGGGCAATGTCTAGCTCGTCTGCATCAATGCTGTCTGCACTTAGGTGTTTTCTTACAACAACTAAACCATCTTCAACTGTGAGCTCTCTGTTAATGTCTTTAGTAAGTGTACCTGCTTCTTCAATAACCACTTCACGCAATACATCTTTGATGTTTTCTTGACGAATTGTCTTGGAAATACGATCGCTCATTTCACGAGCAATGTGTGTTTGAATTTTTGCTAACCATTGTTCATCAAACAACAAGTTTTCAATAGTGTCCTCAACTAATTGTTCTACTGCTTGGTCAACAGACTGCTTGAGTTGAACTTCAATTAAACTATTGATTGCATTTTGGTCAATCATTTTCTCTCCAGGTGTCTAGTGTCACACAATGATGCCCGCCGCCTAATGTTCTACTGTGTCGTAGTGTATGTGGTATAACTGTGAACTTGTGTTTCTCTAATGTATTTATAAGTTCAGACTGGGCAGTATCCATTATTACGGTATCGCTATTAACGGCCAACATGTTGAGGCCAATCCACTTGCTAGCATATGGATATTCGTGAAAGCTTTGTGGAACCATGTCGTTGACCCAAATAATGTCCCAATTTCTGATACTTGGTGGCAAATTATCCTTTGACTTTATGCGAGGCTGATTGCAAACCACGAGTCCTTCACGCAGCGGAACAATAGTACTGTCAATGTGTACACCAGCGTAGAAATTAACTTTTTCAATGTTGATGTGCGGAAAGCGATCACACAACCAATCGTATGCAGATCTATTACCTGACTCGCTTTCAAGGTAAATCCAGGTATCACCTAGCCTACATATATTTGCAGCATCTAATGTCATACCTTTGTTTCTTGGCATGTGAACAACAGTGTTATCACTTAGCATCGGGAGGTAACATTGTTCCTCAAGATCTCTACAAGGGTACATCATTGCTGGATCGAGTATCGTATCTCCGGCAATTAGAAATCTATCACGTGGGCAATAATTATACATACCCCCTATTTCTCGGAAATCAAGATCAGTTGGGCGATTAACCTTTACACTCTCGCCTTCGAGTAATTTAGTAAGAGCATCTAAATCTTCGTTTGCTTCGTCAATGATCCAATCCGGCACTGCTCCACTAGGAACTGGAGTTTCTTTCCATAGTGTTTTTTTACTTTCGTTGGCAAACACTGGATCATCACTAGGCCAGTTAGCATGTGTAGCCACACCGACATAGATTTCTCTTAGTTGATCCCACTCATTGTAACTGTGAATTTTCATTCTATAACTCCAGTTATTTGCAAACTGTATCTATGTGTTTTACCAACATTAGCAGCCATGTGTTCGGTGTCATTTTGCCATATAAAATAATCACCAGCATGCCATTTTGTTTGTGGTTCGCCATCTATTTCAAACACGTGGCCACTTTCCCAGTCTTTCATAAAGAAGATTGCTCTATGTATAGTATCGGCATCCTTGATATTGTGATACTTGATAAAACGTGCATACGTGTCACTGTGTGTAGGAAGACAGCATCCAGGTCCCATACGGTATACACTCCAAGAAAAGTGTTTCCACGGTAGTACAGTTTGAATTTCATCCATCCACTTGGGTGCAGGGTTACGCATGTCATACATGTCACCTGTGAACTTGGTTTGTGTATAACCTAACTCTCTCCACTCGGCCAAGCTTACAGGATCATTGAACGGCTCGTTGCTAAAAGGCAAGTCTTCGAAAGCATTTTGCCAAACTGGTGCTGTGCTGCCCTGCCACCACTTTTTACTAGGCTTGTCGTGTGTTTCCATAATGTACTACTTCTATATTATTACGCATTGTTTTGGGCAAGCGTCTCCATGGGTCAATAACTGTGCTGCCTTCTGGAAGCGGACAATAAAAACTGTCATCGCGAACATCACCTGTATAGCCATATGTAATGAATCTATTGTGTGCCATAAGCACCACACTTGCTTCATCAATGTTTTCAACTACATTAGTTTGGTCATCGGCAAGTGGGTCTAAGTAAACCACATTGTGACCAAGTTCCTCAACATACCACCCAATTAATGTACTGTAACTGCCAATACAAAAAGGAACATCAGGTTTATAAGCTTTGCCGTGAATTACAATTGGGCGACCTCTACTGTGTTCAACTAAAAAATGTGCTAGATTTTTTGCTTGCACTTCTCTAGCACCCATAATTGTGTTAAACATATCATATCCAACATCATACTCTTCGGCCAGCCAACGCAGTGCAATGTTATCACGTGGATGGCATGCACCTGCATCTCCCATACCTGCTGTCATGTATTTAGGACCCATGATACGCATTGTACTTTGTGCTAGTGCATCAGTAACAACATCAACATCAATGTTGCCAATTTTCATTGCAAAGTCTTGAATCATGTTAACCAACCCAACTTTTGCACTAATAAATGTGTTGTAGAAGATTTTAATTGCTTCGCACTCGTCCCATGTGCCTGTAACATATCTTGGATTATTCAACATAAGTGGGCGATACAAATTAATAAGATCACTCATCTCACTTGGGTCACCTGTTTCAGTGCCAATCATAACCATTTCTGGATTAGCAAAATCCCACTTAACACTACCCATCGCAATCAGATATGGATTGTACAAGAATTGGTGGTTGCTGTCCAGCAAACTATAAAACTCACGGCGTGTTGTACCTGGTAATACTGTTGAAATAAGAACAACACGTTTTGGTTCTGTGGCATGCTCGTTTATCATACGTATAGCATCTTTAACAGCATCATGGCCAAAGTCTTTTGGCTCCATGTGTGCACTAGGCGTGCTACCATCGTACCCTTCTGCATGTGGAGTTTGCACAGCGATAAAAATCCAATCGCTGTTGGCAATCATTTCTTCAGGAGTATCGCAAACTTTTACCCTGTCGCTTGTACGTGGGTAAATATCATAACCACACACGTTATACTTTTCTGCCATTACTTCCGCACAATCGAGCCCAAGTTTGCCGAGTCCGATAAATCCAATATTCATAATTAAGGTACCTTCCTGAATGTCTATCCCTACTAATAATTTATACGATTTTGTCCACCAGGTGTTAGAAAGTAAGTTCTTACTTCGTTACTTTTATCCCTGGGGCGAAAAACAATTGGAAAACTTAATCGAACACACCGACAATGGTTTTAATATAGATTTTGCCGAAAACTTAATTACTAACAATTTAAATCCTATGCGGTATGTTCCTATGCTATTATGCCATGACCAAGAGCCTTTAGACTTTGATTTATACAATGATGATTGGCTAAAACTACTAGATAATGATATAAGCAATGATTTAGTTAAGCACGGTCTTAAAGATTTAAATCTTAGATGGTGCTTTCCGAGAAGTAGCACCGATGCTTGGATATTGTTACACAGCGAATTAAACAGCGATCAAATACAAAAATATAATGATACCGGATTATTTAAGTGTGCGTACTGGTGGAGCCATGCCATGATTGCACGAGATTGGTATAGGTTTGCTGAATATGATCAGCGCCTCAACAAACAACTACCCAAAATTGCTAACTGGTTAGTGTATGCTAGAGCCACTTCCGGAAAACGAGAGTACCGGCAGGGTTTCTTGGATCAGCTTGAAAATATAAAAAGTGTTCAGCTTGGCAGTGTTGATACTAGTAAAGTAGTTACCAGCGATAGCAGTGCCGAGTACGAATGGAAAGACTATACACAAACAAATTGCAGTATTGTATTGGAAACTGTGTACGACGATCGCATACACTTGACTGAGAAGACACTGCGACCAATTGCTTGCGGGCACCCTTTTATGATTCTTAGCGGTCCTGGGACATTGGCGTATTTGCGCAAAATGGGGTTTAATACGTTTAGCCCACTCATTGACGAAAGTTACGATCTTGAAACAGATCCAGCCAAACGTATGCAAATGGTACTAAAAGAAATGCACAGGATTAATAACCTAAGCGAAAGGTATCAACAATATATCTGGAAAGAATGTCAGGCAATAACCACATACAACAAGAACTATTTCTTTAGTAAAAAGTTTCAACAAAAAGTAGTTGCCGAACTAACAGACAATGTAGAGTCTGTTGGCATGCCAACTGTGGACTGGAAACTTGTGCAAAAATATCACCTGATGAGAGATACTAAAGAACGGCGTACTGCACCTGATAGACTGCCAACTATAAAATTAATAAAGCATTTACGCAGCGGCGGCACGATTGACAACTTCGTTGTATAATTTAATGTCTTTGGCAAGAAAATCGTCAATCCAAGTTTGATTTTTAGTAAACCAAGCGTTGTACTGTTCGGTAAACTCATCTGTGTACTTGGTGCGATTTTCGTGTAACCAAGGCAACTCAACTCTACCGATTGTACTAAGATGCTGGTGTAGTTCTCGCATCTGCCCAGTATGATAATAATGATCAACTTTAACTGGTGCCCTTTTAATAAACACGTGTTGTGGTACAAAATGAGTTAACAAGCTTTCGTGTCGTTTGACTGGATTTTGTTCCAATAATAATGCACCTATACTATCAACTGTGTGTTCATAATAAAAACGTTGCCCTAATCCGTATGCAAACGCACTCTTTAATCTACCATATGGGTCACGAAGTATTGTAAACTTAAAAGGATCTTGTATACGATAACTTTGTTCTTGTGTTTTAATTTTCTGTGCCCAATGAAGGACTGTGGTGCTAACATTTTTAGGAATATTAACAAAATAAAAGTTTTCCACTCTGGGATATTCGGGCCAGCAGTAATAATCTATTACCTTGGGTTGCCAGATTTTATCCTTAAAAAACAGTTTTTTTATGCCACTGAGCATTACTTTTTGCTAGTGCCAGTGTACAACCCAAACCATGCAGCGCCTGCGCCAACGACAATACTAATTAAACCAGATTGTTCCATACTTGGATCTGCTAGGTTCATGTACCAAATAACACATTTGTATAATAGAATAATATAAACAGTTAAGAACAAACGTGGGAAAATTCTCCAAGCATCAACTGCTTTTGCTAAATGAATAAGTTTGGCATATGGATTAGGACCCATATCTCTTACACTTGTATCTACTTCTAAATCTAATCTGACTTTGCGTGTTGTGCTGTCTTCTGTAGCAACAACAGTGTCATTGTATTCTTCCATTAGTATTCTCCTATAATTATATTTAGTTTATTAACCTACTAAATACTACCGTAAGGGGTATTCAATGGACGGTGTTTTTAAATTAATCGCAGACGTTGGCTTTCCTATAGCGGCAGCTGGCGCATCTGGGTACTTGGTTTTTCTCACAATTAAATTTATACTTGATGGGGTTACCGGCAGTGTACAAACACTAGCAAACATCATTAAACAGCTAGACAATCGTGTGCAAACAATGAACAACGACCTTGTTAAGCTCGATGCACTAATGAGTTATGCACTGGGAGTGAGACCCAGTGTAGACAGAATTGCCGCTAACGAAGGCAAAGATGATGCACGTAAAGACTGAGGAGAGAAATTATGGGTAATTTTGCTGACTGGGTCAACCAGTATGGTTTTCCAATTGTTGCCGCAGTTGGCTTAGGCTATTTTATCTATTACATATGGGTGTGGGCAACCACAAAAGTTAAACCTGTGATAGGTGCAGCTATGGGAGATTTGATTGCACTAGTTGATAGAATTAGAATGTTAGACAACGATATGATTCGCTTGAACAGTAAACTTAGCATGGTTCTTGAGCACAGAGCTAGTCTTAATCCAGAGCAACAAGCGTTCTTAGACGAAGCAGTTGTTAAGTACCAAAGTCGTAGCGAAACATTCAACAGCACTGGCAAATAACTATACATGAGATACTATCTAGGACAATGCGAATTTAAATGGACTCATTCATTTACGCACATGGAACAGTATTGGATACGCCGTAAACTAGGTGACAAACTTTACGACACTATAGAATTAAACAATTGGAAATGGAGTTTAATACATTCAAGTAGTACGCATCTACCCGGAGATTTATATTGTCGCTGTGATATATATGCTGTCAGTGATGATGATAAAAGAGATACGTATTTTTTGTTAAAATATCCTGATACAATATCAACACCACAAGAAGACTTTTTAAGTTAAAATCTAAACTGTGTTACTTTGTCTGTGCTACAAAAACGCCATTCCAGTCATCTGGCAGGTCTTGTGTTTTCATATACTCGCAGCGTTCAATCCACATATCGTAATATCCTTCCATGCGCCCATCAAAATTGCGGCGAATAAGTTTACACTGCGCCGCTGCTTCTTCGAACATTTGCATACGATATAACTCGTGCATTTGATCGTGATGTTTTTTGGCACTTTTCCAAGCAGGTCTAACATTATCTAACACTGTGTAAATTCCTAAGCCTACACTTTTGCCTTTGACTTGCAAGTCATCTACTTTGAGATAAAAGAAATCATCTTTGGTTTGTTCATAGGTTGCTTCGCCTACAAGTAATAGGCATCCATATTCTTTACACTTGCTTTCTACTCTTGCGGCTGTACTTACAGCGTCTCCAAGGACATCATATGAATGACGTTTAGTACTTCCCATCTCACCAAGGTAACCCAACCCTGTGTTGATGCCAGCGCCCATACCAACAGGAGGACGGCCATCAGGTATAACAACTTCTTCATTAAACTTCTCCACTGCACGTAACATATCTAAGCCGCATTGTACAGCGTTCTTAGCATGGTTAGCGTCATCTATAGGTGCATTGTGTATGTGCATACTTGCATCGCCTATATATTTGATAATCATTCCATCAGCAGCTAGTACAGGTTCTGTAATAGCATCCATGTAGCCATTCATTATTTTAGTTAGGCCGCCTACATCATCACCAAAACTTTCTCCTAGTGGAGTAAAGCCACGCAAGTCTGAGAATACAATACTCACTTCACGCTTGGTACCTTTCTTGATTAAGTCTGGATTTTCCTGTAGCAGTTTGACCACTGTAGGTGACGCATATCCAGCAAATTGTTTCTTGATTGCTTG
>Ga0206129_10001606_pt1 | contig 30076 bp, 26 predicted proteins | sample Helgoland_Spring_8_FD_148616 | JGI IMG/M metagenome (GOLD analysis project Ga0206129, IMG submission 148616) | Pelagic subsurface seawater microbial communities from Kabeltonne, Helgoland, North Sea - Helgoland_Spring_Bloom_20160502_2 | ecosystem: Environmental > Aquatic > Marine > Epipelagic ...
GAATTCGAGCCTATTTATAGTTTTTTGCTTCAAAAACGTGGATCGCTTACTCCTTTCTTCGTTTCTTTACCTCAGTACAAAGCACCTCGCGATACAACTTTCGCTACGTTTGTAGCAAGTAATACATTTACGATGGCAGCCGCAGGAGCCGCAGGAGCCACAAACATTCTGATTACTCATGCGAGCTACGATAAAGACACAAAGGGTAAAGCAAAGCCAGGAGATATGTTTACAATTACAGACAGTTCGGACTCTAACCACAAAAAAATGTATCAGGTTACTCGTGTTGAGCATGATGCTGACTATCTATCTGGTAGCACTGCACCAAGTGCTAGCCAGCTCCGAGTGCATTTTACTCCTGCACTTCAAAGAGCAGTAGCCACAGGCTCCGGTTCAGAGGTAGAGTTTAACGATCCAAAGTTCCGTGTAATTCTAAAAAATGACGTACAGGAATATGATTTAAATACACAGAATCTATACAGCTTTTCTCTAAAGCTAGATGAGGCCCAACCCTAATGACAATCCGAACACTTAACAGTACCCTTAAAAATTCTTTGATGAACTATGACCCTTTTGTTGTAGCGCATCTTATCAAGTTTGAAAAGCCTCAAAGTGTGGTTCAGTATGGAGGCAAGTTAAAAGGTTTAGCTACTGATTATACTTATATTACCGATGCTCAATACGATATTGAATATGATGATGGCACTACAACTACAGAAGGTGGCGCTATATCTGCTCAGCTATATCGTGCAAATAAAGTTACTAAGTTAGGCACTGTAAACGAGAGTATACAAGCAAAAGCGTCAAATATGACTCTGGTACTAGACTCTGCAAGTTTAGGAGCTAGTGCCACTACTAGTGCTACCTTTACCTCTTCTGTTATGGCAGGTACTGTTGATTTAGCCGCAGAAGGCTTTCAAGAAGGGGACAAAATACTTTTATCAGGTTCTGGTAACACGAATGATGGTACTTATGTTCGTATTGATAGTTTTCAAAATGAGGGTAAAAGTATTACTTTTACTCAGATTAGTGCTATCTCGGTAAACGGAACAGCACAGACATATACTGTTACACTGGCCGCAGAAGAACTAAATACCTTACTTACAGATAAATCATCTTCCTCTTATACTAGTTATATTAACCGAGAGGTTATTATTTACAAAGTACATATTAATCCTGCTACTCGCGCTATTATTGGTGCACCTTATCTTTACTTTAAAGGTATTACTAGCGGGGCTGCTATTAATGAGAAGTTAGATTCTTCAGAAATAACATGGACACTTTCAAGTCACTGGGGAGATTTCTTACGTGTTCAAGGTAGACTGACAGATGATGCAACTCATCGAGCTTTACGTTCTGATGGCTCTCCTGATATAGACTCTGTGGTTAAACCAGAATACGCAGGAGACTTAGGTTTTCTCCATGCCAACACAGCAATTAATCATATGGCTACTTATAACACGGTAGAAATAGAGTATAAACAAGTAGATATTAATGGAGGCTGGCCTGGAGGTAAAAGACTTCGAGAAGTAGAAGTTAATGTTCCTCGCCAAACCGATCTTCAGTTTAATATTCAATCAAAAATGTTACCTGTAGTATATGGTGTTCAGAAAATAGACTCTTTTCCTATCTTTGTAGACACAAATAAAAGTAACTCAGCGGAAGTTTATAGAGCAGATGCTCTTTGTGAAGGCCCAATAGCAGGTGTATTAGATATATACCTGGAAGACAATAGTACTATATGCCTAGATAAAGCAGACTTTGATACTAGGGATACTTCAGGGACAAATTTTAATGCAGATAGTGTTGAAATTATATGTTCTGGCAGAATGGACAGAGGAGATACTCTAGCACACTATACAGGCTCTACAGGGTCTGCCTTCAATTTTACTGGTACTTTCCTAAGTGACGCGGAGCAGTCTCGCGCCATGCAAGAGTATATAGAAACCTATCAAAATGTATCCTACTCTTCTAGTTCCACAGGTGCGGCTAACTCCTCTACAGGAGATGCTACAGGTATTCTTCACAGAGGAACTCACAGTATTACAAGCCCTTTGAACGCTTCTTTTACTTTTCATACTGGAAAAGAAAATCAAAAAGCAGACGATAAGTTAGTCTCGATGGCTCAGGGCAACCAGTTTAAAGTTCAAAATGACTATTATACAGGTAAAGCGCAGTACTGGTCACCTTCTCATAGAGTATTAGATACAGCGTATGTTGTAGGAAAATATACTATTGCAGAGGGAGAAACTACTCTACCTGAAATGAAATTTGTCGTTCGAGGCAGAGACCCTGAATGCTATAATTATGATTACAGCTATAAACAAGATTCAAGCCAGACGAATGCATCTGTCGGCACTTTCAGTTTGGGAGATACTGTAACTCTTAAAAAATCAAATGGTAATATGTCAGATGCGTCAGTAACAATTATTGACAAGTGGTCCACTTTTGATTCCGATGGTAATAGAGATCATAGATTTAGATTCTCTCCTGCGCCTAATTTAGGAACAACTACGGCCTTTTACATGCAAAAAAGCACTAGTAATTGGCATATGCAAACCTGGGATCATACAGAAAATGCCGACGATGTAGCAGCAAATTTATATCATTCTAGTTTTTCTGTGGCGGCAGGAACAAATCGAGGAAGAAAAGTTACTTTAACTTCTCCGAGCACAGCCTTTGAACATGCAGTTAATCACGCGGAAGCAATAATAGGTATTTATGATGCTGCAAATTCTGGGCTAGTAGCTTCTAGCTACTCTGATTTTTCCTATAATGCTAGTACTAATATTATAGACGATCTTACCCGACTAACTTCAGATCCGGGTATAGATAGAATCTATGTTAAAAATGCTATACAGTTAGATAGTGGAGCCAGTAGTACTAATGATTATTACAATGGTAATATTATTACTCTTACTGATAACTCGGGAGAAGCTCCTTATATCCAAGAAAGAAAGATTATAGACTACGATGGTGCCACCAGAGTTGCTATAGTTGACGCTGTTTGGGACTATAACTTTTTACCTTCCACAAGTATGACATATTCAGTAGGCTCCGTAGGAGATAGACGAGTAACAATTAACCCTGCAATGCAACTGTTAGACTATATGACTAACAAAAGGTATGGTAAGGGTTTGGATATTACTAATGATATAAGTATAGACGCGTGGACACAAGCAGCTAGAGAGTGTGATACTCGCTCAAATGTAACCGTAGCAGTACCTACAAGTGCTAGTGTTGTGGCGGGAGAAGTTTATAAGTACCCATCTTCAGGTGCTCTGCAGTTTATGGGAACTGTAGAAAGTGTAGCTACTTTAGGGGGCAAAAAACAAGTAGTATTTAAAGATGTTGTAGGTAAACTAGGCACTAAATGGAATTCTTGGCAGTCTTTTGCTAGTGGTCAGCTTTATTGGCACAACTCTACATTGTACGCGGGTACAGGTAGTGTTGTTGCAACAGCTCCTACTGGAAGTGGAATTACGCTATCTTTAGCAAAAGTTGGAGGGGGTAGTCTAGCTGTCGATTTAGCTAGTGCATCTGCTAATGGCAATCCTGTTGTGAAAAAGTATAGTACTCTTACTCTAGGTTATACAGATTCCGGATACTCCTTATATGATGGAGACGATGTTAAGTATTGGAGATACCTAGGTTGGGATGATAATTCTCAAAGAAACGTTACTCGTCACCAAATGAACCAAGTAATAGACACTAAGTTACCTCTATTTGATAACATCAATAAGATGTTAAACCAGTTTAACGGTATTTTAAGATATACAGCAGGCAAGTATGAGCTAGAAGTTAAAAGCAAGAAAGGAACTGTAGATACCGCAGAGCAGATATCAGCAGAAGACATAATAGGTACAATTAAACTTAGCGATAAAGGACTAAAAAACAGTAAAAACTATGTTAGTACTTCTATTATTGATCCTAATAACAAGTTTGAGGGAAGAAGTATTTCTTTCTTTAACTCTACATATCTTAAAGAAGATAAAGGCATTCAAAAGAAGGGTCAATTTAGTTTACCAGGCATAACAAACTACTTTAATGCTAGGTTTAATATTAAGCAGTATCTAGATGAATCCCGCTATGGTTTAACTGTACAATTTACAATGGCACCTAGAGGTCTTTTATTAGTTGCTGGTAGTATAATTGAATTTACATATCCTCGTTTTGGTTACACCTCCAAAGCATTTCGTATTACTAACCTTAACTTTAAAAAGGATGGTACAGTAGATGTAACAGCGGACGAGCACAATGATGATGCTTATGTTATCCAAGAAGGTGGAAACGGGTACGGCGTAATAGAAGAGCCAGGATCAGGACAAGCACCTGAACCTTTACCTATTCCTGCTCGTCCTACCAATCTACAAGCGACTCAAACAAATCAAGGAGAAGTAGTTCTTACTTGGACAAATACAAGTACATTTACAAGCGCTTCTCATGAAGTCGAAATTTATCGAGGAACTGTAAATAACTTTACACATTCTTCCGTAACAAAAATAGGTTCTTCAACTACAGATGTTTATAACGACCCTATAAGTACAGGCTCTGGACTAACAACTCGTTACTACTGGATACGTTATGTTGTTCGTATGCCTCAATTAAACCTAGCAGGCTCAGAGTTTAGAAATGTACCTTCTTTGTACTACCCAAATACAGATGATTCTGGTTTTACAAACGGAGAAGGTATTACAGGAGTAGGTTTAGCAGTAAATGCCGTACGAACTATCAAGCTAGATCCTGGCACAACTTCTTCTTTTGTGTATCAAAATGATGAAACAGGTATTGAATCAGGCTATGCTACAACTACTACTATTACAACTACCAAAACGAATGATGCAGGTACAGTTACTTATGTGTGGAAGTTAAATGATGTAGTTATAAGCGGAGCAACAAGCGCTAACTATACTTATACACCGCCCAATGCTTTTGGAGATATGCCTCAGAAAGTATCTGTGCATATGACAGACACTGTAGGTTCCGAGACCTTTACCGCTACTGACTTTATAATGTTTACAGCTACTAAGATTGTAGTAAATGGTACAATTGGAGCCAATGGCTTCACAGTCACAGCGAGTAATGGTACACATAATTTTTCTGCGAGCAGTACGGGTGCTATAAGTAGTGTATCAAGTTACTCTAGTACTTTTACAGTGCTTAAAGGAACTACTGCTTTAACTTACGATGCAAGTGGAAGCCCTGCTGCGAATACTTACAAACTTGGTTCGTTTACAAATATTTCTCCAGCTAACTCAGTGGTGCCTATAAATACGAACGGAACAGTCACTATATCGAGTAGTTCAGGTAATCTTTTATCGGGTACTAGTGTTACTCAAGCTATTTTTGATGTGCCTATTATAGAGAATGATTCAGGTTCTACAATTGCTATATTTAAAATGTCCATAACAAAAACTTTAGATGGTGGAAACGGCGATGCAGGTGTTAAAACAGCACTTGTTTACGCATATCAGAGATCTAGTAGTGCATTAACTAGCAACCCAGGAGCTGTTACGGTTAATCTAAACAATGGAACAATATCAACATCGACTTTAGCAAACAGTTGGAAAAAAGAAATACCTTCCGGAACTGACCCTATATATGTAGTTGCAGCTAGTGCGGCAGGTACAGGCAGTTCGGATAACATTGCAGCAAATGAGTGGTCCGCTCCTGTTGTTCTTTCTCAAAACGGTGACGACGGTTTAAATTCTGCAACTGTATTTATCTATAGAAAGACGAACTCTGCTTCAGAAAGCACCAAACCTATTGGAAACACTACTTATACTTTTAGTGGTGGAGGAGTTTCTTTCGCTAACGCTAATAATTGGAGCGCAACCATTCCTAGTGGTACAGAGACTTACTTATGGGCAAGAACAGCCACTGCCTCCAGTACTTCTGCTACAGACATCATTGCGGACTCAGAATGGTCAAACGCAGAACTGCTTTCTGTAGGGGGTGGAGACGGTGTTCGTGGTGGTGGTATCTTTACATTTGAAGAAAGTACTGATAGCAACATTAGTGCTACAACGGCTTCGAAGTTTGCAGGTACACTTGATGATACAGCAGCAATAGCAGTAGCAGCAGCAGTAATCGCAGCAGCTTCTGATAGTACTATTCGTCCTAATGACCGAATAACTGTAACTGACAACAGCGCAAATAAAGCAGGAACTCGAGTTTACACAGGTTCTGCGCAAACGGCCTCCGGAAGTGTTTCTACGGGGGACTTTAGCTCGCTTGTTGTAGAAACTTTTGATGGAAGTGTAATCGTTGATGGTACTTTAAGTGCAGATAAGCTAGCAGCAAATACTATTATAGGTAATAATATAAAAGTTGGTAGTAATTTAGAGCTAAATACTAGCGGAGCATTTTATACTAGTAATAAAACATCTTATACCGATAACGATGCTGGTTTCTTCTTAGGCTATACAGGAGGTGCACATAAGCTAAATCTTGGTGATGCAACTAACTATCTTAAATGGGACGGAACTAACCTAAATGTAGCCGGAACAATTGCAATGACAAGTAGTAGTACCATTGGCTCTGGGTCTACAACAATAGGTGATGTAAACACAGCCGCTTCTAATGCGGGCACAGCCGCTTCTAATGCTCAAGGTACTGCTAATAGTGCAAGCTCTGCCGCATCTGCAGCACAAACTACGGCTACCGCAGCGGCTAGTACTGCCGGAGGAGCTTCTTCGGGAAATAGTAGAGCTTTTATGAATAGTAACGGTTTAGTAGTTGTAGACGGTTCTGGAACTAAACGAGTAAAAATAGGAAACTTAGGTTCTTTATAATACCATGAAAAAAATAATTCTTGACATAATACCCCAATTTAGCTATAATTCTGTAATGGAGGAAATCAAATGAGTGCAGCCCGCTACAACCTAGTTATTGACCAAGGTTCCGACTTTGCCATTAACTTTACAGTCAAAGAAGATGGATCAGCTAAAAATCTGACAGGCTACTCTGCGCGTGCTCAAATGAGAACATCAAAGACAGCCTCTTCAGTAGCCGCTACTTTTACGTGCACTATTAGTACTCCTACTAATGGAACAGTTACAATGTCTTTACCAAATGCAACCAGTTCAGCATTGACTGCAGGAACTTATGTCTATGATTTAGAAATTTTTACTGCTAACAATGCTATTGTAACGAGACTTTTACAAGGATCGGTAGATCTTACTCAAGAGGTTACTCGATAATGGCAATTACTATTACAGCAACGCCTATACAGAATGGTATCGAAGTAACAGGAGCTACTACAACTATTTCGGCGTCAGGCATATCTATAGGCAATACAAGTGCAGGAAGTATGGGCATCACTAGCGTGTCGGGTCTGTCCGCAACAAATGTACAAGACGCACTAGAAGAAATAGCAGGGAATACCTTTCAACAAGACGGGCAGCCATCAGGTTCTCAAGTCAATGAGGGAGATACTTGGTATGACACGGACGACAATCAATATAAAATATATCGCGAAACAAGCAGCGGAGTATTTCAGTGGGTACCTATAATTGTAGGTTCAGCTGAGGATGACTCAGACACTCTTGACGCAGGAGCCTTTTAAGGCTAACCCCGGAGACCCTAAATGGCTCAAACAATTCAAATCAAACGCAGTACGTCTACCGCAACTCCTTCAAGCCTTGTCGCAGGTGAACTTGCGTATTCAGGTAAGTCAGATAGTAATAAGTTATTTATAGGCCACCCCGATGGTTCAACAGGACCTGTTGTTATTGGCGGTGTGTACTACACTGGAATTATTGATGGTGCAACTAACGCAAATACTGCAAGCAAACTTGTAAAACGAGACGGCTCAGGAAACTTCAGTGCTGGTACAATTACAGCTACTTTAACAGGTGATGTAACTGGTGATGTTACTGGTAACGCAGATACTGCCACAGCTCTTGCTTCAGGCAGAACGATTGCAATCACAGGGGACTTAACGTATACTTCTCCTAGCTTTACAGGTGCTGGTGATGTTACCGCAGCAGGTACTCTTGCAACAGTAAACTCAAACGTAGGGCAAGCAGGTTCGGCTACAGCAGTACCAGTTATTACAGTCAATGCAAAAGGTCTTGTTACTGCAGTGTCTACTGCCTCAATATCAACTTCTTATAACTTAGCAGCGGATTCAGGTACTACTAATGCGGTAGCGGGCGGCGAAACTTTAACTATTGCTGGAGGCACTGGTGTAGATACTGTTGTAAGCGGTAATACTGTTACAGCAAGTATTGGTCAGGCAGTAGGAACTTCTGATGCTGTAAGTTTCGGAAATATTACAACTAGTGGATACCTGAGAGGCCCTGCCACTTTCACTATTGATCCAGCGACACACGCTGACAATACGGGAACTGTAGTTATCGCTGGTAATCTAACAGTTAATGGTACTCAAACTACTGTTAATTCTAATACTGTTAATATTGGCGATGCCATTATGACATTGAACAGTGATGAAGCTGGTACACCTTCAGCAAATGCTGGTATTGAAGTTGAACGTGGTACCGCAACAAACGTATCTCTTCTTTGGAATGAAGGCAGTGATTATTTCCAAATAAATGACGGTTCTACCACTTCCAAGATATTAACAGCAGGTAACTTTGCCTCGTCCTTCACAGGAACACTAGACGGCGGAACATTCTAAAATAAATTTTAATCTCTAGCGTATATACGCAAGTTATAGGAGAGCCACATGGCACAAACGATCAAATTAAAGCGCTCGTCTTCGGCGGGCTCTATTCCTACTCATTCACAACTAGAGTTAGGCGAAGTTGCTATCAATACTGCGGACGGTCGTATGTATATGAAAGACGGAGCTAATGCCATTGTCTGGGTAAATAAAACTTCTGAAATTACAGGAACCACTCCGCAAGCATCGGACGGAACAAATAAGCCCGTAGGGTATGTTTGGTATGTAGTCTAGAATGACTATTAAGGTCTGGAACGGTTCCGCAGTACAAGAACCTGAGCAAATAGTAGTTAAAGCTGCAGCGGGAACGTTGCGGTTTGTAAACTATGTCGTACAGAAAGTTACGGATGGAAGTCTTAACACTGTATGGAATGCTATCTATAATACAAGCCGGACTACCGATACTTCTAGAAGCTCTACTACTACCTTTACTACCACCTATAATACAAGTGTTAGCACCAATGTTAGCACAACCACAGGCTTTGACACAATTAGGGGAACAACGAGAAGTACTGCGAGTACTTACACTACTTCTTTTGATACTTCTGCTGTCACTTCAAAGTCTACCACTACAGCCTATAGCACTACTTTCGGTACAACTGCAAGCACAACCACTACTTATGTTAGTAACTTCGATACAACTCGAGGTACTACAGTAAGTACCACTACCTCTTTCAATACTACTTTTGCTACATCGAAAGATACTACTACGGCATTTACCACTACCTTTGATACTGCTACTAGTGTGGCTACTACTACTGCATTTACTACAACGTATGAAACAACTCGTGCCACTGCAGTAGATACGACTACTACGTTTACAACTACTTTTGCTACCAGTGCAACTACTAATACTGTATTTACTACTACGTTTAATACTACGACTACGAAGTCTACGACTACTGCGTATACTACGACTTTCAATACGAGTACAACTACTCTGCGAAATACTACTACAACGTACACTACTAACTTTAACACTACAAAAAGTACTGTTACTACTTTCAATACAGAATTTGCTACAGGCACTAGCAGGGCCACTACTACAACGTATACTACTACGTTTAATACAACCCGATCCACTACTATAGATACTACAACTGCTTATACTACAACTTTCAATACTAGCAGATCTACAACTATAGATACTACCACTACGTTTAATACTACGACGACTCGTAGTACTACGACTACGTATACGACTAATTTTAATACTTCAAGAGGTACTTCTAAGTCTACTACTGTAAACACTACTACGACTTTTGATACTTCTCGAAGCACTTCTAAATCTACAACTACTGTATTCAATACTCAGACTTCAAGAGGTACAGATAGAGCAACCACTACGACCTTTAATACTTCTCGAAGCACAAGCAGGGGTACCAGCAGAGCTACTACTACAACTTTTCTCACAGGAACTAGCCGCAGTACTACTACAGCTTTTGTAACTGCTACAAGCAGAAGCACAAACAGGGCAACCACTTCCGTTTATGACACAAGCAGAGGTACTTCTAAAGTTACGTCTAAGTCTACGACTACTGCTTTTGCTACTGGAACGAGTAGAACTACCACAAGTGTTTACAATACTTCAAGAGGAACAAGCAGAGGTACTAGTCGCGGAACAACTACTGTTTTTGGAACAGGTACAAGCCGAGGAACAACAACAGCGTTCAACACTACAACTACCTTTACTACTACTCGCGCATCAAATACGGTATACGCTACAAGTAGAACTACAGGTACTTCGCGAGGGACTACTACTGCTTTTGCAACTGCTACAAGCAGGTCTACTACAACCGCTTTTAACACTACCACTACTTTTGCCACAAGCAGAAGCTCCACTACAGTTTATACTACTAGTACAGCATTTTTGACCTCTAAGTCTACGACTACCTCATTTAGTACTACGACTACCTTTACTACTTCGAGAACGTCCAGCACAGTATTTACTACAACTACTAGTAGATCTACTAGTACTAGCAGAACTACTACTTTTGGTACTACTACGAGTAGAAATACAGGAGAGTCGAGATCTACTACAACCAGTTTTAATACTAGTAGAGGTACAACTTTTGGTACTACGACGACTTTTGGTACAACAACGAGCAGAAGTACAGGAGAATCTAGAGGGACTACTACAAGTAGAACTACTAATACAAGTCGTACTACTACATTTACTACAACAAGTGCTTTTGGTACTACCACTAGTTATACTACAACTACTTCGTTTAATACTACGACTACTTTTGGTACTACTACCGCTTATGTGGCAAATACTTCTAGAACTACTAATACTTCAAGAGGTACGTCTCGTGGTACGTCTCGTGGTACGTCTCGTGGTACGTCTCGTGGTACAAGCAAAAGCACTACAACTGCTTTTGTCAGGCAGACTGCTTTTAACTCACTTGTAAGCCGAACTACGACTTACAATACAAGCCGTACTACTACTTACCGAACATATTACTACTCTCGAAGTCATACAAGTAGAATTACCAGCAGGACTACTACTTTTGCCACTAGCAGGACTACTACTTTCTTCCAAGACGTACGACACAATACTGCTGTAAGTCAAAGTACGACTACTTCCTACACTACTTCGTACAGTACTGCATTTACTACTTCGTATACTACTTCATATAGTACTGTCTTTGGTACTGCTACTACTTTTGGAACAGCAAAAAGTCAAAGTACCGCCACAAGTAGAGCAACTGGTACTAGTAGAGGAACAGGAGAATCTAGGGGAACTACTACAAGTAGAGGCACAGCCACAAGTCGTACAACTACTTTTGGTACTAGTACTGCTTTTGGCACTACTACTGCTTACACTACAACTACTAGTTTTGGTACAGCAACAAGCAGAGGCACTACTACAAGTCGTACTACTACGTTTGGAACTAATAGAAGCACTACAACTTCTTATACCACCAGTACTGCATTTGTAACGGCTACGAGCAGGACTACTACTTTTGGGACTACAACTGCTTTTGGCACCGCCACAAGCAGAAACACTACTACTACCTATAATACAAATAGATCAACAGGTACGAGTAGAGGTACGACTACTACTTATACTACAAGTAGAGGTACAACTGAATCAAGAAGTACTACTACTACTTTTGCCACAAATAGAGCGACAGGTACAAGCAGATCTACTAGCTCTGTATTCAATACAGGTACTAGTAGAAGTACTACCACTGCTTTTGGTACTACCACTACTTTTGCCACAAATAAAAGTACCACGACTACTTTTAATACAAACAGAGCAACAGGTACAAGCAGAGGTACAACTACCGCATTTACAACTGCTACTAGCAGAAGTACGACTACTGCATATACTACGGCATTTACTACTACATTTGCTACAAGTAAAAGCACGACTACTTCGTTTAATACTACAACTACTCGTAGTACGACGACTACGTATACTACTGCCTTTTCTACTGTATTTAATACTTCTTTGAGTACTACCACTACATTTACAACTACTTTTGGTACTACAACTACTAGGGCTACAACGACTGCGTTTAATACTAATACTACGCTTTCTACGACTACCGCATTTACTACTACGTTTACTACTACTTTTGCAACGAGTAAAAGTACAACTACTGCGTTCACTACTACTTTTGCTACTGCAACAAGTAAGAGTACTACTACAACTTTTAATACTACTTTTGCAACAAGTAGAAGCACGGGCTGTGTATACACCACTGCGTATACTACTACGTTTGGTACAAGTAATATAACATCAAAAGCAACCACCACAGCATTTGTTACTGCTACTAATAGAACAACGACTAGTACTTATACTACTACATTTGGAACAAGTAGAGGCACTTCAAGAACCACCACTAGTACATATAATACTATATTTAATACTAGTAATGTAACCGATAAATCAACTACTACGGCGTTTAATACTACTACGTCTCGTTCTACTACGAAAGACACTACTACTACGTTTATAACTAGCAGAACTACTACAAATGAAACTGGTTGCACTTATACTACTACTTTCGCAACAAGTAGAGGCACTACAAAATCTACTACTACGGCATTCTCAACCGCAACATCTAGAGTAACTAATTTTGATACAACTACTGTATTCGATAGTTCTAGAAGCACTTCGAGAAGCACTAGTAGCCAATACACTACTGTATTTAATACGAATAAAGGCACGAGCAGGTCTACTACTTCTGTATTTAATACAGCCACTAGTAGAGGAACAGACCATCAGACAAGCACCGTATATGATACAACAGGAGGAACTTCAAGAGTTACTTCGAGTGCTTTTGCTACCGTATTTAATACTACTGTAACGACTGCCAAAAGCACGACTACAGCATTTGATACCTCTAGAGCTACTTCCAGGAGTACTACCAGTGCCTATACTACTACGTTTGCTACTTCTAAGAGCACGCAAGTTACTACAACCACTGCGTTTTCTACAATTTATAATACTACCCGTAGTACAACTACTACGCGTACAACTACTTTTGAGACTAGCAAAGCGACCTCAAGAGCTACCACTACCACGTTTGGAACAAATACAGTTGTATACGAACGTGTCACAAGTACAGGAGTTGAAACCGAGGTTTCATCTTCTTCTGCACACAACTCACGATATTGGGATGGATCACAATGGACGGAATAAACCTCAAAGACTTAAATCACAAATTAGAAACAACTTTAGAAATCGTTATGGAGCACTTCGTAGAAATGGAAGAGCGCATGGAAGATTTAGAACTTCAACTAGAGGAACTAGAAAATGGGTCTAACAAGACTAGCGGATAATGATGAGCTAGGAAACAAAGCAGCGCACTTCTTTAAATCTGGCAATATAATGCGTACAGATGAAAATAATGAAGTTACAAAACTAACAGACTTATTACCTGCTTACGGCAACTGGCATACACCTTTAGAGTATGATATATGGTATGATATAGCGGAAGAGGTAATCACTGGCTATACATACACAGACGTATTTTCTAAGTGTCTAATGCTCCGCGTGGCTTCTTGGGAGAAAGCTTGTCGAACAATGAGGCTAGCAGCAAGGGAGCCGGTAACAGAAGAAGGCTTAGCTATTTTTAACGAATTACGTGATAATAGTCACGATAAATATAAACTTAGCAAAAGAAAACAGAAGAAGCATAAATTTGTTATTTTTCTTCCCGGCACTAATATACTAGATAAGGTGTTAGACTACGACAAGACTAAAAGAGCTGTGGCTCAAGGAGCTGTGCTCAAGTGTCACCCTTTGACAGCGCCAGGAATGGTAGCGTACCTCAAGTCGGAGTTCGGTAGAGAAAATGTACTAGCTAAAAAGTTATCGGGGCACCGTCTTTTAGATGAAGCAGACATCGTAGGATGTTGTACTAATTCAGAAATGGGACTAATTGCTCTTGCCAAAGGCAAAACAGTTTATACTTTTGATTTAAATGACAAGCTACAAACCACGTACTGTGCTATTTATAAGGCAGTCTGGGGCAAGGACGATATGCCTAGCACAGAAAGATTTATAAGACTACTTTCAGCTAAGTATTCTGGTATTATACCTTACTTTATAGACAACCCTAAAGAAAGAATCGACTACTATTTTAATTTTTGGAAAGCATACCCCCATGAAATACCTCGTCCTAGAAAATAACTATACTGCCCTTACTGTAAACTCTATCGAACAAAACATGCCAGATGCAGAGTATAAGGTCGTTCCTATAGAAGGCGGAAAAATTCCTACGGCTTTAAAACACTGTACGGAACCAACTATGGTTGTTATGGGAGGTATAGTTTTAAATATTAAAGAAGGAGATCTGCCTTCCGCAGAAAAACTAAAAAAGCATCATTTAGCAATGAGCAGAGAAGCTGTTTTTGCAGACCACCCTAAATGGAAAAAGAATTATATTCTGCTAAAAAGTAAACTTCACGAAGGCGTTGTGGATATGTCTATTTTTATTATTAACCCTGCGAAATGGAGGACTGTACCTAAGGATGATTCAAATTTTATACTTGGAAAGAAAATAATGTATATGCCAAGATACATGAATCACAGAGACGATCCAACTTTAGGAACTTGTATGGGAGGCTACGATGTATTAAACTACGGGTCTTTGGGAGAGGATGCTTCTGTTTACAACTATCTTACACATTTGTATTCTGGAGAGGCTAATGTAAGGGACACTTTTGGATGTTGCTTTGACAAGCTATTACCTTTTACAGAAGGTCTTGAAGACAATGAAAAGAAAATAGTTGAAAGACTAGGGAATCTTACTAAGGTAAGGGTAGGAAAGTTAAGACAGATGTTCGTAGACAGAAAAAAAGCCCCTGATTAAAGGGGCTTTCTTCGTTATGGGTGAGTAGGAAATCCTATTTGTTTCTCTAGCATTCCTGCTATATTTTCTACTTGCTCTTCAGTTACCCAGCTAACTCCTAGGTTAAACTGTATAACTCCAGGTTTAGTACCTGCTTTAGTACACATATTTTCAAAAGCTAATGTATATTTGCATACCGCTTCTGGAAACTCATCTACAAGATTAACTTCGTCTATATTAACTCTTATATCTGTTATGCCGTCTCTATGAAAAGCCTGTATCTCAGGGCAATCTTCGTTAATATATAATGCATCAGTTTTTGCCGTTGCTCTACTAAACTCAGAATTACCAAAGTTAGGGAAAGATAACGAAATATCTGGAAACCAGATGTTACTACCAAAACTTTCTACTCTATCATTTTGTTCCACGTTATTTCTGGCAATATCGTCAAGCATACCTAAGTAGCTTAACTCACTACCAAAACGAGGGTCTTGTTCTTGTTGTTCACTCATTTTTATATTCCTTATACGATCTCACAAGCACCGCCAACACAGGCGAGTTCTTGAGATCCAGTTGTGTTATCTTCTTTCTCAAACTGAGCTAAATCTTCCCAGTTTACATTTTGTGGCATAGCCGCCACAAGCTTTTGGTACTCTTCTTCATTTATATCTTCGTATGGAGCTTGCTGATAAGTGTGATCACTTGTCGGAAGCAAACTAATACCAGAACATAGATCAAAATTATCCCAAATCCACTGTGATACTTGCAAGTATTCACTATCAGTATAGTATACAGTCACACTCGGTTTGTGCTCACACCAGTGATTCTGATAAGCTTTCCATAACCTTAGCTGATGCATTGCACCTACGTCTCGTACACAAGTACTTGCTTCTGGAGACTTAACAGGAAAGCTAAAGACTACAGAAGTAGGAGACATTACATCTTGTTCCATGGGAAACCCTGCTTGTTCCATATAGAGAGCAAGTGGGTCTTTTTTGTCTGAACGTACTCTCCGAATGTAATGCTTAGAGAAGCGAGGATGTATACCGGAAGCACTATCAACAAGCTGAGACACAGTACCAGATGGCTTAACACACGTAATAGCGACAGACTGATTAACACCAAGCCTTTCAGCCCATTCTTTATTTGTTTCAATACTAACATCTCTCATCTCCTCTAGCCATTCTGGTAGTATGTCTGAGTCAGGGTTTCCTAGAACTTCGTGATCCATAATACCTGTTAAACTTACGCCTAACAAAGCCTCTTCTTCAGTGTTACGCTTCCAACGCACTCGCAGATATCTAAAGTCTGTAAGAGTCGATTGTAGTGTACCAATGATTGTTGCTTTGCGTACTTTTTCTTTTAATGTTTCTAACGTGTCGTCTGCTCGTACAACTACTTCTGACAAGTTACAAAACTCGTTGCTTCGTAGAATAATCTCGGAACAAGGGTTAGTACCAAAATCGTGTTCAGCATCACGACGACCGTTACGTGCTGCAATCTTCTGTGCCGCTACGCGACTGAACAACCCACGCTCACCAGATTTAGACTCATATAGATTCTTCATCTCGGTCAAGAACGCTTCGAAGTCAGGCTTTTCTGTATATGCTACAGAATTGTTTGCAAGCCTACGCTGGCCTTGGTCAATCCACCACTGACCTGATTTAGCTTTTGACATACGCTGATCTGAAAGATTAGAAAGACTAATCAAAGCTGACCTACGAACGCCACCAACTACTACAATATCAGCAATCTTACAGCAGACATCATGACACTCAATACTTGTAAGTTTACGTCCCTTTGCTTTCTGGAATATTTCTACACAGAAACGGAACAAGTCTTGCAAAGGCTCTGGGCCACTTGCTCTACCACCAAAAGTTTTAAGTCTAGCACCTGCTGGACGTACTCGGCTCATATCCCACTGAGGTAATTTACCTGCATAAAGCATGGCAATCAACTCACGAAAGGCACTCGCCCATCCTAGCTTACTATCGCTTACTACGATTGTAGAACTTGTTTTGTGGAATGTTTCTGCTACTTCTGGTAGCTTATTGATGAAGTTACGTTCTACACTAAAGCCTACGCCTGTGCCACACATCAATACATACATCAGCTCATCAAAAGCTCGTGGATGGTCGATATGCAAATAGCTACAGTTAAAGCCTGCTACGTTATCACGTTTCAACGCTTCACCTGCTGTCATCATACAACGCATAGAAGGCATAACTTCTAAAGCATTAATGGCATTCCAGATTTCTTGACCACTTTCGTCGTCTAACTGTTCTCTTTCTTTAAAGAAATCAACATAGCGACTACAGGTTTCATCCCATGTTTCTCTGCGGCCTTCGTCCTCTAGCCATCGTGCGTATCTGCTTTTATGAATAAAACTTTGATACTGATCCATTATACCATTCTCTCCTCAATATTGGACACATTGTCCTTGCCTATTGCGTCATCGCAATATGTTACTAAATCCATCAACTCATAGTTCTTTAGCAGTACTTCTGCGTTTTCATTCAATTCTTGTATGTACTTGTATTTGCCCTCGATGGGTATACAATCATAAATTGACATGGCATCGCCATACTGTTCTATAAGTTGTTGTGCTCTTTTCGGCCCTATGCCGTTGATTCCTGGGACATTATCACCTTTATCTCCTGTTAAACACTTGAAAGAGATATACTCTTCTGGTTTAACTTCGTAGTGCTCATGCCAGTTATCTATTGTTACCTCTTTTCGAGTAACGTAAGAAAATCTACTTACACCGTCCTGAATCAATAAGTCCCAGTCTCGGTCACTAGATACTAGCCAGATGTTTTCTAAGCCATAATCTTTTCTACGCTTTACGAGGTGGGCAGCAAGATCATCTGCCTCTACACCTTTGTAACGAAGAACTTCAAAGCTCTCTGATAGTAATTCTAGTGTTTCTTCGTACTCTTCAAAGAAGTCAATAAATGCTTGCTTCTCTGCTTCAGTTTGTTCAGCATACTTATCTTTTCGATTCTGTTTGTACTCTGGTAATATCTCTTTTCGATAACTCGATGATCCCCAATCTGCTGTGATAATAACCTTACCACAGTTGTAGGAGGTTGCTAGAGATTTTACTGTTTCTACATACTGATCACGAAAATCTGTTCTGCCTTGATGTTTCCACCGAAAAGCTAAGTTTAGTGCATCTACTATGAGTACACCATCTTGGTTGCGTTCGTTAAAATTAAAAGCCACCTATAAACTCCGTCTTTTCTGATTTCAACCAATCTTCTGCTAGTAGTACATAACAGTTTAGAAAACGAATATACAAATACTCTATAGTGTTCTCTGGTTTGTTTTCTGTTACTACAAATACTTTAGATCGGTCATATTTAAAGAATAACAAGGGCTTTTGATCGCCACCTGCTGCTTGTATTACAATCTTCTTCCACCATCTGATAATGTTATTTGTTTTGGGTTGTGTAAATATTTTATCAGTCAGTGGTGAGTCTTTATAATTTTTTACCTCTATACAATAATGATTTCTCTGATTAGGGACATATAAGTCCCCTTTCAGATATTCAAGAGCACCCGAGGCAGGTACTCTCTCAAATTTCAGTCCGGTCGCTTCCCTCAGCATGTCCCTCACTAGGTACTCGCCTCTCGCTCCCTTCGCTCTCGAATCTACCATCTTCGTCCTCTTCGTTCTTCTTGGGATCTGATCTTGCTTGTTCCCAGTGATTTTGTTGTGCCCACCACATTCTTCGTCTACCTGCGCTCATCCTTACTCCAGTACGCTAGTGTTTCCATCCTTGACTACTTCGATTTTTTCTAATAGAGGGTGAGACCATCCATGAGAAACGAGATAAGTATTCATATCTTCTCGTAGTAGAACTTCTACTATACGCTCTTTTCCGGCATCATCAAGAACACTAATAACTTCATCTAAAAACAATACATTGATTTTAGACTTTGATATACTACTCATCAGTCGACGAATGGCTATCAAAGTAGCAGTATTCACCCTAGCCAACTCGCCAGACGAAAGTGCTAGAATATCTACTACATTACCGTTATCAGTAATTTGTACGTTTAACTTATCATTTGAGACAACAAACTCAAGCGTAAACCTACCATCAGAGAGTTCAGCCAAGTACTCATTTGCTAACTCTTCAAGTTCTCCAACCAAGTTTTCAATCTTGTATGCAAGCAATCCGTTTGTGCTAAAAGACTTCTTGAGAATCTCCAAGTCTGTCTCTAGTTTTTGGTTGCCTGCTAGTTTGCCATCGTATTCTTCTTGCTGTTCAACGAACTCTGCTGTCTGCTCTTGTATTACTTGAATACGAGTGTTAAGTCTTGTTCGTCTTTCGTTCTCTGCTGCATTTTCTGCCAATTGGGTTCTGGCTTCCGACAACTTACTTTTTAAGTCCGCGATTTTTAAATCCACTTCCGACTCCGCCAGTATATCAGTTGGCAGAGATTTGTCGTACGAGCGATATAAGTCTTCCCAATTCTTGCGATCTTTCTCATTTTGCTCAAAGATTGCATTATTTGCTTTAATCTCATGAATTTGAGGACGAATCTTCATAGCTTTGCCATGGGCTTCGTCACGCTTCACACGCTCCACTCCAATCATTGCTTTCTCGGAAGAAACATCAATAGGTTGCTTACAAGTGGGACACTCATCAGAAATTTTCTCTAATCTGTCCAGAGTCCGTTGAGCACCCGTAGCGACTGCTTGTAAAGACCCTAACTCTTCTTGTAAATCATCGTAGGACTCCCAAGAAACTGTACTAGAAGAGATAGCACCAATGTCTATCCTGTCGAGCATTGTTTTATATTGATTATTCTCTCGAATTTTTTTATTTTTTTCAGAGATATTTTCCTTCTCTGTCATCCAATAACGTAAAGCCTCTTCGTCTTTGGATGTATTAATTTGTAAATCTAACATGGGTAGTATGGATGTATCGGCCAACTTATTTGTTTCTAACCATTTTTCTACTGTTGCAAGTTTCCCTGCTATGGTAGATGACGTATTCGATACTTCCCTAGACGCGGCCTTAAATACTTCGAATAACTCAACGTATTTTTCTAAGTGTAGAAGATCAATAAGAAACTTCTTACGGTTTGCATCTGTAGCAGTTAAAAACTGCAAACTCGCATTAGTATTTTGATATACTAACTGCGAAAAGGTTTTAAAGTCAACTCCGAGAATCTCTTGTAGAGTCTTGTACGTATTCGTAGCTGTATGGCTAGAGATATCTGTACCATTCTTTTCAAGTTTGACTTTTATATTTGTTTTGCGATTAACGGTGATCTGATAACTATCTTCATCTTTCGTAAAAGACAGAGAGATGTTATAACCATCATTCACATAACGATTAGGAATGTCTGCTTTTTTGATACCCTTAGAGTTCTTGTTATACAGTGCTTCCTCAATAATTAACGGGATGGAGGACTTCCCCATCCCGTTAGTACCAAGGATTTGTGTAACAGTATTGTCGTCTAATTGTAACTCATTACCAGAACCATAACTAAAGCAGTTATCCCATCTCAATGTTTGTAGTGTAATCATTGTATGTTCCTATGATGTCTGGTATTTTATCAGGGTTAATTTCTAGTATGTACGTTAGATACTCTACTAGCTCTTCTTGCACGGACATATCTTTATCCATGATAAGAGATGCCTCTGACTTACGTTTTACTACTTTTTTATCTAGCAATTCTGAGTTCTTTACTCCGGCTAGATCTTGCATATCTCCTTCTACTTCATAGATCGTGTGATCAAAATCAGTAGGAGTCATATCTTCACTACTTGTAACTGTTTTACGAATTAGCTGTGGTAATCTAAACTCTTCCCACATCCAACTCCAGTCCTGTTCGTTAATAAGCAAGTAACCTGTTTTTACTTTACTTCTATGAAAGGAAGTAGTCATAGGACTACCAGGATATACAATATTGCGTTGACAGTTGCTATGGGCGTGTAGGTCGCCTGCAAATACAACAGGGAAGTCTTCAAACAGGTCTAAGTCGACTTCGGGTTTAACGTGTGGCGGTATTTCTCCTCTAACGTGAGTGAATAAAGGCCGGCTCGTATCAAAATGATCTATTGCACCTTTCTTATGCAAGTCTGCGTAAGGTAGGATACTGAAACCTAAGTCATTGTCTACATAAGACACATCTACAATATGAATAAGAGGGTTAATATCCCTACTTACTTGCTTTAGCTGAGTAAAGAAAGTCTTATTCTTCTTAGTAGCTTCATGGTTTCCATCATAAATAATAGTTGGAATCTTTACTCCACGAATAAACCTGAAGTAAAGTTCCAACTCTTCCATATTCGGAAGACGATCAAAGAGATCGCCCCCGATTATGTGCATATTACATTCTTTTTCTAGTTCATAGATCTGGTCAAAGAACATTTGATAACGGTTTGTAGCCCACTTTACTGGGACATTTTTCTGTCCCAGCTTGATGTGCCAGTCTGCCGTAAAAAGAATCATCCTACATTGAACTCCGCGTCAAGAGCTTCATCATCAGTCTCGTCACCGTGGTTACGAACTCGATCAAGCAACTCTTTCTGAGCGTCAGCAGTAGGACGGGTCATTACATCATCCATAGATTTTAGGTCTGCAATGGCAGCTCTCTCTTCTTCGGTAAGAGCACGAGGCTTGCACTTGAGTGCTTGCAACTGATACTCTACGTTGTAAGGAAGAGGTCCGGTCTTTACTCGCTTGAAACAAATGTCCCAGCCAGTTTCAGGGTCTGTAGGGTCGCCTAAGTCTTCGGCAGCAGTAATAATTTGCTCCCACAACTTCTTCTTGAGGTTTACTACCTTGACTTCACCGTTGTCGATGCACTGAGTAGCGTAGCTCCAGCCACACTTCAGGTCAGGATAGTACTCACGAACCCAGTCTTTTTCTTGATTATTGAATCGCTCAGAGTTTCTATCGAAAGATAGACACTCCATAGGAATGTTTTTACCGTTCTCGCCTTGAATCCAGTAGACATAACGTGCAAGAATGTCGCCAACTACGCGCATTTTGTTGTCACCGTCTTTATACTGAAAAGATGAGATTGAGGATTTTTGGGCTCCGCCCGTTTGCTTATTGAATGATAATGCCATTAGTGTATAGTCTCCAGTTGGACTTCTTCATAGATGAACGTTATTTCGTCCGGTAATACTATGAGTAGCCTGTTATCGTTAATTTCTTCTAGAGGCACAGGACAATGTAGTGCGTCTAGCGTAGTTTTTTGTGTTGCAAAATAATCCGCTGTACTTCTAAGAGAAGCCAGTGCGTAATATATGCAAAGTTCTTTTTGTGTGTACTTATAAGAATTGTAAAGAAGCATTTCTCCATGAAGAAGAAAACTATCGCCTGTAAAGTCTTTATAGGAATATTTATAGATAGGGTCATACTTGTTACGAGGGATCTGACTGTTTACCAGCATTTCCATTATAATGTTACAAGTAGCAATATTTCCTTGCGCCGTATCAAAAACCTTTTTCCAATCAAATAAGAGCACTATTATACTTCCTTTTTACCATTTTGTCAAGAATTATTTTTCTAAAGGTACTTCATGTCCCAACCCTGCTTCATATAGAACCCAACACGATTGGAGGCTTGTTTTCGAGCCGTATTTCCTTTCAGATGTATATCTATGATAACAGGGTCGATCTTACCTTCTTTTTTCCGAATCACTCGTCCACAAAGCTGTGTCAGTAGTGGTTCATTATTTACAGGGGTTGCCAGTATAAGACAGCTAAGTGTGTCTACTGATATACCTTCTGAGAAGATAGCCTGTGTTCCGTAAAGAACATTTTTATCCCCGTAAAGTATTTCGTCTACAAGTGTTTCTCTATCTTCATGCGACACTTCACCAGTAACGCATATTGATTTGTCTCCGGTAAGTTCGGAACAAGCCTTCAAAAAGCTCACTCTATCACTCACCACTAAGACTTTGTGTCCTTTAGCGGCATAAGCTGCGGCTAAAAGTGCTATTGTATGTCTGTACTCTTCATCATTTGCTAGCTTTGTAACTCTGTTAGCCCAGGGGATTCTAGCTCCATCCATGAATCGTATCTCTGACGGTACAATGTGTACTGTAGGGGTCATATAGTTTTCTTTGGGTGGCTTGAAAAGAGTATTACCAAAGTAATCTCTGAATACAACGTGTTTTCCATCCTTTCTTTCTATAGTTCCCGACAGACCTATCTTATATCTACAGTAATTTGTATCTAGTATTTTGGAAAAGGTCGGACTACTAACATGATGCATTTCATCTAGTATGACAGTGCCAAACTCTTTACGAATCTTGTCTACGTTTCGGTACAAAGTCTGTGTATTCCCAATGACGATAGGAGCATCAAGATCAAATTGACCACTACCTATGATGCCTGCTTTAATTCCATAGACTTTCTCTACTTCCTTTGCCCACTGATTACGCAGAGGGACAGTGTGAGTAACAACAAGTGTCTTCTGACCAAGTTTACCAGCAATAGCTAAACCTGTAAATGTCTTACCCCAACTGACCCATGCGTTGATTATGGCGTTATCTTCGATTGCGTCATAAACATCTTTCTGGCTCTGTCGTAACTCAAACTTAAACTCTGGAAATTCTACAGGCTTGTTTACTCGCCTATCGACTATTTCGTAATTTGAGGGTATCAAATCCGTACGTCCAATAGGTAATGAGACTAACCCGTTACGAATAATTCCCATATTCTTGATCACTTCAGGTGGATCAAGAGGGTTGTGCGTAGGAATAGTATAGGTGAGCTCTTTGTCGATTCTCTCCTGTACTTCTTCGGTACAATCCATGTATATTCTGTGGCTTATGACTGCCTTCACGAAGTCGCCTCTTTCAAGGCAGCTTTAACGGCCTGCACTGACATATAGTTTTCAGGTACTTGCATACATATGTGTGGAATCTCCAAGTCTTGTATCATAATGCTAAGAAGAGTATCTGCCACTGTAGTCCAACGCATACTAGGAACACCGCGCAATGCTACGCCTCCGAGATCCATTGTGGTAATCTTACATTGTTTCTCGGGACAATTCCAGTGTAAGTTGTTAGCATAGTGATTCAAAGCTGCTTTCTGCGCGGCATACATATACCCTTTGGATATATTTGGTTGGGCGGCACGAGAAGATATGTTAAAAATTATTCTGTTAGGATCAAATCTCCACTCATTGAATACATACTCTAGTAACTCTACTTGTTTGAATCCAACGTGTGCATAGTTGATGAAACACCCATACTCATTAATATCTACTCTACCTTCGAGTATATCTTCAATGCGACAAGTGTCAATGGGTATAAGGTGGTTAAGGGCAGAGTAAAGTGTACTAGTCCCGGTTATTAATGTTTTCATAGTGCTCCTTTACTAGATTAAACGATGGTTTTCCAAATAAAGAACCATCTACGCTACATTTATTGCAGGGAGACATAGATCTGTCACCCTTCATTAGTTTTTTACGAATCTTGGTCATAGGCTTACTGAACCATACATCGTATAGAGAATCTTGTAATAGATTGCCTACTACGTGCTCTCTGCCCCAATCATTACTACAGAACAGTACATCACCATTCCAATCGACAAACATTTTATAGAACGGGTAGTGACAAGGCTTACCTTGTAGTGCAGTAACACTACTCTCCTCTACTCCTACCCAATCCATAACTCCGCTTCGATTGTTCAGAATTAAACCATGCTTTTCAAAATCACCCCAATGCATACGGTACTTATAGTTTGCTTTAGGAATATCTTTCATAATTACATCAAAGTGTTCCATCTGCTCAATACCATCATACAAGTTGATATACAATATGTCGAGACCCCGTTGCGAGATCAAATCTTCAGCGTACTCTTTAGTCAGCCTATCTCCATTAGTATTGCACTCTATAGTAGCATCGGGTAGATACTCTCTAAAGGCTGATACTATTTCTGGAAACTGAGGGTTAAGTAGATTCTCTCCGAACCCGCTGAGAGATATTTTGCCTCTAAAATCATTGTTAGCAAGTTCTTTCGCAATAGTAGCAGCACCCTTTACAGTCATATGAAGGTTTCGGTTAGGAAATACTTCTGGATCGTGTCGAGGGCAGAATACACACGTTCTATTACACAATTCTGTAGTATTAATCTCTACAGTAAGTATAGAACGTAGGGGTGAGTCTTTTGTATTCCTTGACCAGTGTGCGGCTTCTTGGTTTCTTCTGTGTTCCAAGAAGTCGTACTGGTCTACTGCTACTGTGGGTATTTTCATAGTTCTAGTTCATTCTTAGCAATAATATAAGTTTTGACAAAATCAGACCGCACAATGTCCTCTACCTCAAACTCAATGAAGGTAAAGAGACCCATACGCTTTAGAACTTGGAAGAAGTCTTTTATACCGTTTCCTCTCAAATCTGCCTGCCGAAAGTCTCCACAAAACATAATTCTACAGTTCTCACCCATACGAGTAATAATAGAATCTAGTTCATGAAAAGACATATTTTGACACTCATCAATAAGAATAACTGCATCTCTGAGTGTAATTCCTCGTATAAATGAAGTGGTCATAAACTCTACTAAATTTTTCTGTTTCAGTATTTCATAGGCATCGCCTCTACCGAACAGATCATTAGCAATATCTTTATAAGGCTCTTCATAAACAGAGGCTTTTTCCTTTTCTGTACCGGGCAAGAATCCAATATCTCTTGTAGGTACAGCACTTCGTATAATTACTAGCTTTTGAAAGGCTCCTTTTGTCATATCATCGTATGCTAGGTACGATGATATAAACGTCTTACCCGTTCCTGCAAGTCCATGCAGAACAAGGTGTTTATCAGATTCAAATGCTTTTAGCTGGTTACGTGTTAAAGGTTCTATTTCTTGCAGCTCAAAGTTGACTCCTGCAAGAGTTTTTCTTCGTTTTCCCATATATTATACTTTCTTTTTGGTATCTTTGAGTTTCACTTCTGAATACTCATAAAGCACCCACGGAAGTCCATGTAAGTGCAAAACCCCTGCCCAAAGCATTCCATCTTCAGGAGGGCGTGGAACGGTAAAAGGAGTGTTATGTCCTTGTACCCATACAAGTGAAGCTATATCTTTCTTCTCCACTCTTTTAATTTTTAAATATTTTAGTGTTGCAAAGCGTGTCTTTTCGTACACAAAAGGTTTTCCTACGTTGTCTATAAAGTACTTCTTACTTTGTTTTAGTATGCCGTTATATGTAGTAACCATCCTCTTGAGTTGCAGAAGATTCTTATGTGCTGTTTGCATACGCCTAGCCCCAAGAGTTCGTCCCTCTTTATTTCTATCATCTACTATCTTATCTTCAAGAAAAAGGAGTCCATCATGCAACTCCCAATTTCCTGAAGGTAATAAAAATACAGGATACTCTACACTGGTACGTATGTTACGATATGTAATCACCATATTTTTTCTCGAACTTTCCGCCTGAATAGTCTTCGTGAACAATCTCAAAGTCACACCCTACTGGAGCTCCTGGAATAGAGATACCTCTATCCATCTGTATAAACTTCGCTAACTGCTCCATGTATTCTTCTACTTCTTCATCTGGTACTTCTGCTAGGATGGAATCGTGTACAAGTGCAAAGATACGAGCCTTCTTACCTGTAGCTTTGATCCACTCACTCATGTCAATAGCACCTAGAAGGTTAATATCAGAAGCAGCAGACTGCACCAGAAAATTAAGACCAGACCTAACGCTATGACTCTGGATGCCTTTGTCTGTCGATGCGACATTTGGTAATCTCCTCTTTCTTCCGAAGAAGCTGTAAATGAAACCATTCTGTTGAATGAACTTCTGGTTCTCTTCAATCCATGATTTTAACTTATGAAACTCTTTGAAGTAATCATCAATTACTTCCTGAGCTTCGTTTCTAGTGAAAGGTTTACCACTGTCTTTTGTGACTTGCTCACTAATCTTATTTGCTCCGGCACCATACATGATACCAAAGGTTACGGCTTTAGCCGCCTGACGTTGCATACTGTATAGTTCTGCTACTTCGCTTACTTCACAAGGTAGCTTAAATACTTTGTGTGCAATCGCACTGTGGAAGTTGCCTCCAGACTTGAAGACATCCATAAGTGCTTTGTCTTTTGCGAGTACAGCAGCGACATATACCTCTGCTGTGGTCAAATCCATTGCTACAATTTTATGTCCAGGAGCGGCTTTAATGCATCCCTTAACAATGGGATTGTCTCTGGGTAGTTGCTGCATATTAAGCTTGCCACTAGAGCTAAGCCGCCCACTAGTTGTGCCATGAAGGTTAAAACCTGTGCGTAAGCGACTATCTCTGTCCAACTGCGGGAAGATTTTGTCCAAATAAGTATTCTTAATTTTAGACTTTTGTCGGATAGCAAGGATAAGTCCGGGGACGTCGGATTGCGATGCCAGCTCTTGAAGAACTTCCGCATCTGTTGAATTCGCGCCCGTTCCAGTCTTTTTTCCAGTAGGAGTAAGGCCGATGAAATCAAATAATAAACTGCGAAGCTGCACAGTACTGTTAGGATTAAAATCTTTTCCATTAATTTGCTCAAATTTACTGATGGCAGGGTGCTTGTATAGTTCCGCTACTGCTTCATCAATCTCGTCTTGCATGAGAGACTGAGACTTGAGCAGACGCTGCTTATCAAACGGTACGCCATTGTCTTGGATGTCGGTCAAAAACCGGCAACCAGGAATTAGTATATTATCATACACTTTTGCTAGACGTTTATTTTGCTTGATCTTTACGAACTTCTCATAGAGAAGAAACGTACAGGCCGCATCCATACCCGCATATAGTTTCATGATCTCAAAAGGAATATCACCCCAGTTGAAGTCATTTTTGAGAATACCATGCTGTTTACGATAGTTATCAATCCACTCGTACATTGGCTTCTCATAGTCCCCATACTTAGTGTACTTCATAGACAACTGCTTTAGACCATGAGTACCAGGGTTCTCATCAATCAAGTAGTGTAGAAGCATTGTATCTTCGAAGCTAGGGAACGTAAAGTTAAAGTGGTACTCAAAGAACGCCATATCGAACTTGGCGTTATGGAATACTACTGTTTTCTTATCGAACAACTCTTGTAGTAAACGCTCTGTTTCTTCATCAAAGCATTCTGTATCTATGTATGCACCCCTATCAGCTTCATAACTAAGACTAATGCCAAGCATATGGCCGTCACGTGGATAAAGTCCGGTTGTCTCCGAGTCAAGAGCAACGTAAGGAAGAGGGGCGACAATAGCAGCACGTATAAAAGCATTGGCTTCCTCTGTATCTTGTATGCCCCACGCATTGTATTCAGTAATTACTACGTCTTGTTTATCGCCAGTGATGTACTCTATAATACTTTGCTTGGAGTCGTCCCATGTGCGTTGTGCTTCGGGCTTAAACGCAAGCATGGCAGGGTTAATGACAGGCAGGAACTTCTCTTCGACTTTCTTGCCAGAATATTCTGTGACCGAATTCACAGAGGTAAAGTACTTGAGTGCATCACTACCGACTAGAATAAGCCAGTCGTACGCGTCTACATCAATCTCGATGTCGCAGTCTCGTTTAAGTACTTTTTTGATGCCTGGGTCTGAACAGAGTTGATACTGATCAAACTCAAACTCATCATCGAATTCTTTCTTAAAATTTGTTCTACTTGGTTTAGTTTCTACTAATGCAACTTTAGGCATATAATTTACTCTTTAGTGTTTGTACTGATTTCATGGGTAGTGCTCCTGGATCAGTGTCCTTGAGCGCCACGTTTCTACTAGCTAAGCCTACTCGCTCTGCCATCTCTTTTACTTCTCTTGCGGCATTCTGTCCTGCGTCATCTCCATCAAAGAATATAATTACTTCTTCTACACCTTGTATAGAAAGCATACGTAACTTATCTTCATTGATGTTCTTTGTTCCAAAGCAACACACTGCATTGTCTAATCCTTTGTCATGCAGATTGATCATATCATAGATACCTTCTACTAGAATAACAGAGCCTTGTATCGGCTCTACTACAGGGTAGAGAGGCATCTTCGCACCCGCAGGCGAGATCATGTACTTGGGTGTACCACCAGTGGTGTGACGACCATTAAATGCTACAATTCGACCTGATATATCTCGCACCGGAAATACAATGCGACCAATATGGTCAGGATCATGATGTTGAAAAGCTTCAAACCTTTTGTATGTTTCAGGTTTGATTTCTCTCCAACTACCCGTATAGGGTATAATATTTTTGGGAAAAGACAAACCAACCGACTCAGACCTCTTCTCTCTAATTTTCTTTTTTAGTAATTCTCGTCTTAGTTGTAGTTGGTTTGCCTTTTCCCCAAAATGGGTAAAAATGTTTCCTTTATATCCACAGGAAAAACACTGAAATACTCCAGTGATCTTATCAATCCGCATACTAGGATTTCTATCCGCGTGCTCAGGATTGAGACAGCTAACAATAGCGTCTGCGCCTTTGGGTATAAAATAAACATCTCTTGATGTTAATAGTTCTTCTACTGTCACCTACCGATGTCCTTGATGTTTTCTTTACTGATTACTTGGTACGCACCTTTGTTATAGGCAGGTGCAATCGTATACTTACTATCTAGCTTTGGCTTTTCTACTAACTCTGTATTATGGCCGCCCTGATCGTAAGACTTGTACTCAGGAGTCTCTCTACGATACGTAGTAGTCTCTTGTAAAGGCTGAAATTGGGGTGTATAACGCTTAGACTTAGGCAAAGGCTTTCGCTTTCTACCTGAGCTAGTGTGTCGTAAACTACCGAATGTAAGTGCCATATGCTTTATCCCCTTTAAGTATCCGTATATTATACGCAAAAGAAGATAAAAAGTCAAGAAATATTTTTATAGATCATCAATATCTTCGCCAGTCTTGTGCGAGGAATCATCTTTCTCTTTAGGAGTCATTGCAGTTTCTGGGCCAATCTTTAGGCTATCCCAGTCTACTTTAGAACTAAAAGAGTTCATAGAAGCAGATCGCATTTTTACACAGTTGAAAGTGATACACTCATCTTCATGATCCCAAGTTTCTAGGGCATAGGCGGCATCTGCCGCATCAAGAATACCTTTAGCGAATCGAGCTTCACCAGTTGCGTCTGTTTGATAGGGAG